>Ga0115851_101325_pt1 | contig 12965 bp, 14 predicted proteins | sample InSIn2gowninarea_FD_83865 | JGI IMG/M metagenome (GOLD analysis project Ga0115851, IMG submission 83865)
ACCAATCATCAATTGATATATTAACCCCAAGTATCTACATTTATTATCCAAATATGTGCCAAACAAGGTAACCCTTAAAGAGATTGCCTATTAGCATTATTATGTTGGGTAACTACCATATTACACCAAAAATAAATAAATAAAAAATGTTTTCTTTCTTTCCTTCTCATAATTGGCAAATACACATATTTGGATTATAAATGTAGATACTTGGGGTTAATATATCAATTGATGATTGGTTATAAAACTTGAGTAATTGCATTAATAAAATGGGGGCATTCTTCATGCTTTATCTTCTCATGGAGTAAAGCTAAGAACTTGTTGCATATATCGTTATATTCCCTCTTGAACTTTTAATATATTCATAACACATATGTGTTTAAAATTTGGTGCTTAGAGCTTGACAAGAGAGGATAAATTTCCACTTGTGCCCACATATTCCATCAAATATGACACCATATAGAACCATGATGCATATTCAATTTATGATCTTAGGGTATTCCTTAGCTTACACAACAGACTACTTGAAATTATCTCAGCCTATTTAAAACCAATACCATGATTTTAAACATGGTATATGAATGATACCCATTTAAGCCACAACTAATAATTGGCTTCTCCATACAACCAATTGTTCATAACTACTATGTCACACGCATCATCTTACATATCTTCAATATTGTAATACAAAGTGTAGCATTTTCCTAATGGCCTGATTATAGTTAATGTAAGTCATGGTAAATCTAGAACTTCTTCATCCTAGCCTCTAAATCCAAATTTGACGAGGTGGTGACCTATAGATAGACTATTTATGATATTTAAGTAAAAAGAGAAGGAATTTTTCCTTTCCTAATTTGACATTATTTCTTCAATATTATCCTAGTTTATCAGATCAAATCTCCACATAGAAAAATAACTCCTCTTTTAGTACTACTTTATGAAGTTGAGAGGAAGCTTGACTAAATAGTCTCTTCGGATAGGACTAGCATTAATAATGGAGGCTAGCTTGGCCTCTAAGTTCATCTCTAATGGTAGTGAAGAATAACATAGAATAGAAAGTTTGTGAAGTGATGTTTACTAAGAAAACTATATCCACATATAAATTGTCAAGGTTGGTGTCTAACCCTTTAATCCATAAATTATAGTGGATATTCCACTAGATAATTTGTCACAACAAATCTAACTAAATACATTAGAAAATTTGAAATCTACACCATGATGGTTTATTTCTCCTTAGAATTATGGATATATTAATTACTGTGTATTATGTTTGCCTGAAAATTATATTTATGCAACAAATAGAGAACAACAAATTAAAAAGTCTCATAAACCACAATTGACACAAGATACATACTATGAACCCCTTTCGAGAGAAAACCCAGCTAGAAAGTGAGGATGCTCTAATTTCTTTCTCTAAATGGAAAAATGGATGCAACTACAAAGTAGTGAAGCTTGTGGCCCATGGACTACTACAGTGCACAAATCCTCTTTGTTTTCTGTCTCCCTATCCCTTTTGGATACTTTTCTCGTCTATGGAAAAAAATGCACTCGGATAGAATGGAACCCCTTTTCCTCTTAGTGGCCTGGTTATAACACAACCAAATAGTCTCCTAGTAGTTAAGCTTCACTCCATCAACTCTTAACTAGAGTTACAATATGGACTCTTCTAAATTTTTCTTCATCATGATCGTGTGGCTAGCTCATTTTCCATAAAGAATGGGGATTGACATGGTATCCTCTTGAATTACGGTGGTTAACATGAAGATCAACTTCTGAATGGCATAGGTTTTGCATACATAATCTATTTGATGTGATTCTTGCTATGTTGGAAAGGTCTCTATGTGTAGAATAGAGTAAAAAGATGCCACAATTAAGCGGTAAATTTTTATCCCTAAATAATGCTATTTGATGCCTCAAACTACTCCTAGAATGTTTCAGAGTCCAATTTAGCAAACTAGGTTCCATTAGTGAAAATAGTCTTGTGAGATATCCACCTTTTGCACTTTAAAAACATCAAGATGGATGAAAAAAATATAATGATCCATACTTGATCACTCTTTCTCCATTATCACTATATTACCTCTATAAAAAAACAATAAAAAATCTTAATATTCAAATTATTCTGTGACAAAAACAACAACAAAAAAATCAATGCTTTATTAGCTATAAACTTTCCTTAACTAATAAACCTAATGATATTACTTACTGAGAATAAGAACACATGTATAGTTGTTTCAAAGCTATTTTAATTGTCTAATAATAAATGTGTCACAAGGATAGTAAAGTAAATATACTCCATTTCATAACATGGCATTAATTTTTTTTTTTAACAAGGTCGGATAGTTGATATATTATCAAAAGCTTTGATGGAGCAAGCTCCTATTACAATCGACTGTAGCATGATAAACATCTAAGCCATGAGATAGGAACACAGTCTCTTCTCCTAAGCTTGTGTTGAAAACTTCATGTATTTTTATGAGTATTCTAGTGTACTGCCTAACAAACTAACCTACTAGGAAAAGAAATTTACATGTCATGGATTCTTTGACACTTTTTCATGGCTTGTAGACTGATTGATCCTGAGTTGGATGGTTCTTCTTGTCATAATTGACCGAGTTCTCTCCTTCATTGCTCATAGTGTTGTTTTTGTAATATGCCACTGCTTCTTCTAGATGTTTGCATTTGGTTTTTAGTGCCATGATTTCTTTTTTTTTGCATTGCCATGTTTCTTTTTTGGAAGCTATACTCCATTCTCATTTCATTTCTGACATCCTTGAGTGACTCTTGTAGGTGTTGAATCACTAATTTATTCGCTTTGCATGCTGAGCATGCATCATTCCTTGCTGCCTTTTCAATGGGTTTGAATTCCATTTGATTTGTTTGCTTGTTCTTCCTATTGCTATGCTTACTCCTTGTTTTTCCGTGCTTCCTTGATTTTGTGTTGCCTGAGGTACTTCTTCTTCTTTTGATGTTGACTACTTTCCTATTATCTTGTGCTTTCCTACATGTTCTAGCTTAGTCCTTGTGAATGACAGAATTGAAAGAGGACCAAAATCTGGTTATAACAGTCAGGGAGGAGGACTGAGATAATGGGAGAGGCAAATGGAGGGCGAGGGTGCTCAAAAAGGCTTTGCACTGCAATGAATCACTGAGCGGAGGGAGTGAAGGGAGTGAAGGGATGCGGGGCGAGCGAACCGGGTGAGAAGGAGGGTGGGGGCTTAAGGCGAAGTTTGCACGCTAGACAGAGGAAACGCTGCGGGCTATTAAAGAAGACAGGGAGGGGCTTTGAAACAAAAGTAACACTATGCTAACATGGGAAATGGAGATTTCTTTGCTGAGATTGCTGCTGCGATTTTTGTTAATGCACCCTCTATTCTTATAGTGATTTAGCGCAGCCTGAGACCTGCCTTTGATGGGATAGGTTGCAACTTGGTTCTTGTGACCAGGATTATGATCGTCCTGCCTATTGTTGCTCATGCGAGATTCTTAAGTTTCACGATTTTTCCTTTGCATTCTTGTGATTTTTTGGCTTTCACTGCAATGATGTGTCCTTTTTTTTATTTTTGGCTATTGTTTTTTGATTTATTGCTTTTATCATTGTGACTTTTCCTTAATTTTGGTGAGCTTCATACTTGTGATTTTTTGTTTGCTGATTATTATGGAATAAAGTTGTGATATTTCTCCTGGTTTTCATGAACATTCCCTTCATTTTTTTCCACAACATGGTTTGCGAAATAATCCGCCTGTTGATTGTGAATTCTCAAGACATCTCTGAAGATTACATCGCCAAAACCTTCCAAGTTCTTCTTGATTCTTCTAAAAATTAGATTCATGAACTCATTGCTTGGATTTTTGTTTCTTGCCATTGCCTCTATTATTACGGCTGAGTCTCCTATTATTATAGGATTTTGAATATCTCTTTTTTTATTATTCTTATTCCCATGAACAAGCTATATGATTCTGCCTTATTATTTGAGATTTGTCCCAATCCCCATTCATATGTGACATTCTCTTTCCCATTAGGATCGAGGATTACCCCCCCACCCCTGCCTTTCCCGAATTATGCTTTGAGGCCCCATCAAATTATAGACAATATCTATTCTGATTTTTCCTCCAGTTTGCCAGTTCCTCTTTACTCATTCTTATTTTCCATATATTTCCTGAGTTTCTCTTCCTCTATCCTTTTTGCCCATTATTATTTATTATGGCTTTGCTAAGCCAAGCTCGCTCTTCCTGTTGAAGAGTGTTATAATCTGTTGGTGCTGTTCCTTTAACGTTGAGGATTTCAAAAGTTAATCCCCACGTTTTTGAGAGGGTCTTCCCTATCCTTGGAATTTGATTTTTGAAAATGCACTTGTTTCGTGTCAATCAAATTTTCCAACATAGAACTACTGGAATGCACTTCCATATTATTTGAATTGTGACTTTCTTCTTTGTTGTGTATGGGTAGGCCTTCTCAAAGGTTTGAAGAAAATCTGGCAAGGGATTTTCAAAATTTATTCTTATTTCCAATGGACTTATCAGCTCCTGCCAACATTCTTTGGCAAAAGTGCATTCTTGGAATAAATGTTGTATATTTTCTTTAGCCTGCATGCATAATGGGCATCGTGTTGAACCTTGAAAGCCTTTTTTTTAAGTTTTCACTAGTCAATATTCTCCCTTTTAAAAGAGTCCAGATGAACATTTTGATCTTAGGAAGACTTTCTGATTTCCATGCTATTTTCCAAGAATCCCATTCTTGTTGATTTGGTCCCAGAGATAATCATCTTCCTCATCATGGTGTATTGGCACTGCCCCTTTTAGGAGTTGCCTGATTTTGCTCCATTACCCTTCCAGATCTGCTGAAATTGCTGAGATTTTCTAGTCTTGCCACTCCTTTTGGTTCCACAGAGAGATTGAGTGTAAAGTATTGAAACCTTTACCTTTCATCCACTCTTGTATGTCTTCAATTTCTAGATGATTCTGTAGAGGTTCTTTTCCCATGATTTTGTCCTCCCAAATTGAAATTGTTTTTCCATTGCTTAGGATTTTAGAGATGTATCTACTCATTAAAGGAATTGTTTTTTTTACCAGCTTCCATGCTTGGGTACATTGTCTTATTGGGATATTTCCATTAAGCAGTCTTTTCATGGAGCCATCCATGTTTGATATAAGAGTCTTTCTCCACCAACTCCCTTTTCCTATAATTAGTCTCCATACTATTTTCATTCCTAGGGCTGCATTCATGACCCTAGGTGTCTGTATTGATAGGCCTCCTTGTTCATAAGGTAGTACTACTTGCTCCCACCTGACCAGGCTAAATTTTTTGTTTTCTTGCTTCCCCCCTGCCACAAAAAGCTTCTTAAGATTAACTCCATTTGTTTGTGGGCACTTGCTGGTGCCATGATTATTGCATATTGGTAGATAAGTAGTGCTGCAAGGAGCGCTTTAATTTATATTACCCTTCCTGCCATATTCAACCACATAATACCTCAGCTTTGTATTTTGTTTTTCATTTTTTCAATTTGTTTAGCCTATATTTCTACCTTCATGTTCTCTTTTGAGATTGGAAGTCCCAGGTAAAATAAATGTGTCCATTTTTCTTGTACATGGATGTATAATATTTGTGAGATCCTTTGCATAGTTCTGGGAGGGGTATTCCATCCATATATCCTACATTTTGTATTGTTTAATAGCCCACCTGAAACCTGTAAGAAATAATCTAGAACTTTTTTGAACCTCCTTGCTACTATTGTTGATGTCCCTCCCTGCAACAATGTGTCATCGGAAAAGAGTGAGTGATTTATTATTTTTACTCCTTTTTCTATTCTAATCACTGTGATATTTCTTTCCTTTCTTTGTTTTTCTAGAGCCCTGCTTAATGTTTCCGCCATTATAATATATAGGAAGGGGGAGAGAGAACATCCTTTCCTAAGGCCTCTTGTGCTTTGAAAAAAGTTACTGGGCCTTCCATTTATGAGGGGGGCAATCCATGGAGTAGAAATGCATGCTTGTATGACTTCCATTATTTCTCTTGAGAACCCAAGTTTTTGGAGGATAGCCATTAGAGATGGATAGCTGACCATGTCAAATGCATTTGCCATATCTAGTTTGATTATGAGGCCTTTTTCTTGCCTTAGCATAATAGAGTGTACAACTTCCTGTACAATAATTACATTATCTATGATTTTCTTGTTGGGCACGAATCCTCCTTGATTTTCAGATATGATTATTGGAAGCACTTCCTTGATTCTATTTGTAATTATTTTTGTTATTATCTTATAAGATGAATTGCAAAGAGAGATAGGGTGAAACCTATTGAAAGTGGAGGGGTTTGCTTCCTTTGGGATTAGAGCAAGGTAGGAGGATTTTGTGTTGCCTCCTATTTTTATTTTTGAAGAAATTCTTAACCATTCTTAAGGAATCCTTTCTGATGGTATACTAATGAAATTTGTAGAATGCTATTGTGAAACCATCTGGCCCCGGGACTTTGTCCGGATGCAGGCTCCATATGGCCACCACTACCTCTTCTTCTATGGGATCCTTGCACATTTCTACATTTTGATCTTTTAAAAAAAAATGTGTGCTTTAAGAAATCTTCACTTTCAGCCATTTCTTCGTTTGCTGAAAGTAAGTTTTTAAAGTGTTGATGGGCTGCTTTTTTTAGTTCCTCTGCACCTTTGACCTCTTGGCTTTCAACTTGCATTTTTTCTATTTGGTTTCTTGCTCTTCTAATCTTCATTGTGTTGTGGAAAAATGATGTGTTTTTGTCCCCTGCCTTGAGCCACAAACTTCTGGATTTCAATCTTGCATCTTCTTTTTCTTTCCTGTTTTCCCTATATATTTCCCAAAAGATTTCCTTCTCTCTTAGATAATCTTGCTTGCCTTCTTCCTTGCTTTCTTTTTCTATTTGCATTTTGTCCATTTTCTACTATAAATCTTTTATTTACTTATTTATTATTATTTCATTTGCTTTTGTCCATTCCTTTAGCTTGGTTCTTGCAGTTTTTAATTTTGTTTCCCAAATATACTGTAATGATCCTGTTACTCTTGGCTCCCATGCTTCCTTGACTAATTCGCTGATTTCTGTGTTGCTATCCCAAATTGAGCTATATCTAAATGGGAGTGGTCCCTGGTTTCCCATTTTGCCCATGACTATTGTCACTAGTTTATGGTCAGATGCTATGGTGTGTAAAATTTTTGATTTGATGGAGATGTACATTGCTGCTATGTTTTCTTGTATCAGAATCCTATCTAGCCTTTCCTTTATGTTGCTTTTGCCCACCTTTTTATTGCTCCAGTTGTATTTCCCGTTGCTTGGTGGGATGTCTATTAAATTGTGTTGTTCCATTATTTCTTCTAAAACATCCTTGGATGGGTTTGTGTGATATGTTCCTCCAAACTTTTCTTCTATACTTTTTACCAAATTTAAATCTCCTTCTAGTATTACTTTCGCAGCTTGCATTTCTTTTAGTGCTTCTTTTATGGTGGCCCAACATTGCTTTCTTCCCTTGTAGTGATTTTGGGTGTATATATTTATGATACTGTACTTCTCTTTTGTACTGATTTGTATTACATCCATTTGAATTCAGTGCTGATCTTTTTTTGTGTTTTATTAATTCCCAGGTTCCTTTTTTTCCATATTGTGCAGATACCTCCTAACGTGCCTGTTGCATGTATTGCTTCCCCTTCACAATTTTTGATTTTTTTTTGATATTTTCAGTTTCTTGGCTATTTGTTTTTCTCTCCTGAATCATAAGGATGTCTGGGTTTTCTTTTGCCAGAATGTCTCTTGTGGCATTTTCTTTGATGGATGATCCCATTCCTCTGCAATTCTAGGATACCACTATCATTATTTGCTTGTTGGGTGATGCATGGCTCCTTTCCCTCTTTGCTGGCTTTTTTCGTTGTTTCTTGTACTCCTTCCTATGAAGGTTTCCATAGGTTGTTGCATTCCTAATGCCATTTCCTTTGCTGCTGCTTCATCCCTTAGTTCTTTGTTTGTCTTTCTTCCTGCGTTTTTCTTATATTCTACATTTGGGGGTGCTTCCTTTGATTGCTTTCTTGTTAGGATTCTGTCTACTGGGGGGGGAGGGAGGGGTATGAGTGTTTGAGACCAGAGGGGATGAAGGGGGGTTGGGGGTATGTTGTGGGGATCTGGATCTTGGTCAAGGGGATGGGGGGCTGAAGGATGCAGAGGCTCAAAAGGATTAAGGCTAGCAAGAGGATTATTGTCTTCTTTTGGTGATAGAGGAAGGAGATAGTAGGATATGGAGGGCTGCGAGGAAGATAGATTTGGTTGTTTGTAGATTTTCTTCTTTCTTTTAACCTGTCCCATTTGTTTTCTAGATCTTCACTCTTTTCATTTTGGTTTTCTTCTTCTATTGTACATCTATTTGCAAAATGACCGTATTCGTGACATACCTTGCATTTGAAGGAGATTTGTTCATAATCAATTTGTTGTATGTGTGTACACTAGTCCACTTTTATTTTGATGGATTATGGTAGCCCTTTCCCAAGATCCACTTCCACATAGATTCTGGCGCATGCATGCATATTTTCCTTTGGCTTGCACCTGTCTATTATTTTCCAATTGCATTTCCTATGGCTTTGACTGAATCATCTGCCCAACAGTGAAGGGGAAGGTGTGGTAGTTTGATCCAAATGGGGATGGCATTGGGTACATCCATTTCTGGATCAAAATCTGGCATCCATCTGTTTAGATACAATCCCCTTATATCCATAAAATAAGATCCACTCCTAAATATCAGATCTCGATCCTCCTTGATTTCAAAGTGAAAGGTGTAGTAACCTCTTCCACAGAACCTGATTGAGATTTTCCCATCTATTGATGCAGTCCAGTTCCTTTCTACCCATTTTTGCACATTTTTGGGCGATGGCCATAACCCATTAAACTGCCCCACTAATCCACGCTCTGCTAGAGAAAGTGCTGCTTTACGGGGAAGGGTGGGAGGGAGTGAGATTTCAAGAATGTCTTCCAATCTTTTAACAAACTTAGTGACTGATGGTCTGTTCTTTGCCAGGCCCATTGCAGAAATGAGAGAGGTGAAAGATTTTGCTGTTCCTTCATTTTCTTGTTGTTGATCTGTAATAGGCTCTCCATCCTCTGATGTGTCTATGGTGCTCAATCCCTAGCAACAGGAGGGCACTGAGGGGCAGCTGCGTGTTGTTGCATTCTTCTTGTTGTGTTTGCTGGTTATGGTTGCACAACTCCTTTAGCAACTAGCACGATTCATCAATAAGTATAACATGGTGTTAATATTAAGTAATTAATTAAAAAATTAAAAACCATATAAATGAAGCTCATAATCTACCCAAAAAATTAATTTTCTCATAGAGCAATGGATACTAAGGTAATTAAAAATAATCTTTATTATGGAAATCACAAACTATGCTTCTCATGGCTACCTCAAGGAAAAAATCTTGTAGGTTTTAACCCCATACAAGAATTACTTGCATACAAATTCTAAAACATAGAAAATAAACAATGCGAGAGCATAACACATAAAACACATATACACAAAGATTTTCCCTTGGATCCCAAAACTGGGACTACCAGCTTGATTTTTCATTATGTTCCTATCAATGTTATAATACATATTTATACACACTGAAGCATCCAATACCTTGGACCTAAAACCATCGCATCCAAAAACATGTGCAAAAATCATGCACAAAACCATAGGTGGGTTTGCCCAACCTAACATAGTTTCCAAAACCAAAATTTTCTGGGGCACTAGCCCAGACCCCATAGAGTGGGGTTACCTGCACCCCTCAAACCCACTATGACTCCCCCCACTATGTAATCAATGCAACGAAGGGGGTGCTCCGCCCCCCTTCTAATCCCCCAGTTAACTACATGGGCTAGTCATGAAAGAATATAACACAACCCAACATTCTCCCACTTGTTGTTTTCTTTCCACAGGGGGCCACAAGAGAGCTTAGTCATTTATCCAGCCCTGCAATGCCCATTGTTTCTCTACACCAAGAGAACTTCTCAGAGCTAACAGATTTTGTCAATGCATCTGCAGTATTCTTCAAAGTGTCCACCTTTACCAGCAACATCTTTTTGTCTTCTATCATATCCCTCACAAAGTGATACTAAACATCAATGTGCTTTGTCTTTGAATGATATGCAGGGTTCTTTGCCAAGAAAATTGTACTTTGGCTGTCACAGTCTATCCTTACAGTTGCCTGTACCAACCCCATACTTGAACACAATCTCTAGAACCAAACTACTTCCTTGCTTGCATGAGTGGCTGCCATGTATTCTGCCTCTATAGTTGATAGTGCCACTACATATTGTTTCTTACTCATCCAACTTACTGCACCTCCAAATAGGTTAAACACATACCCACTTGTAGATCTTCTCTGATCCAGATCTCTAGCCCAATCTACATCAATAAAGCCACGAAAATCTAACACTTTGTCCAATCTTGGTCTTCCTTGGTAGCACAAACCATAATCACTAGTGCCACGCAAATACCTGAAAACCCGCTTCACTACTATCCAATGCTCCTTTCCTGGTTTTGACAAAAACCTGCTCAATACTCATATTGCATGTGTAATGTCTGGTCTAGTAAATATCATTGCATACATCAAGCTACCGACTGCACTTGCATATGGAACACAGGACATGTCCTCTTTTTCTTCTTGTGTCTTGGGACACTATTTACTAGATAACTGTACACCTACAGGAATAGGAACCTTCACCGGTTTACTATCCTGCATATTAAACCTCTGCAATATTGTCTCGACATACTTCCTCTGGTTTAACCAGAGCTTCCTCTTTGTCCAATCTCTTTTAATTTCCATGCCCAAAATATAGTTTGCAGCACCAAGATCTTTCATTCGAATTTGGAGGACAACTGGGTCTTCAAATCCTGGATAATTTCTTTGTCATTTCCAACCAGCAACATATCATCCACATACAAGACCAGATAAATAACACGATCACAAATTAATTTAAAATACACACAGTGATCTGCTTTGCTTCTAGTGAAGCCAAGTCCTTGTATAAATGTATCAAATTTCTGATACCACATCCTTGGTGACTGTTTTAACCCATACAGAGACTTCTTTAACTTGCATACCAGTTCTTTCTTACCCTTCACCGCAAAGCCTTCAGGTTGCTTCATGTAGATTTCCTCTTCCAGATCCCTGTGAAGAAATGTTGTCTTCACATCCATTTGTTCTACCTCAAAATCAAAAGCAACAACAATAGATAAAAGTAATCTAATAGAAGTTACCTTGAAAACAGGAGAAAAAATATCACCAAAATCAATTCCTGGCACCTGGGAATAACCTTTTGCTACCAATCGAGCTTTGTATTTCTCCACCTTTCCTTCTGCATTTGTCTTCTTCTTGAACACCCATTTGCTACCAATGGGTTTCCTTCCAGCCGACAACTCCACCAGATCCCAAGCCTCATTTTTGTGCAAAGATGCCATTTCATCAACCATGGCCTCTTTTTAGAGTTTTCCATCCTCTGAATCTACTGCTTCCTTCACAATTCTGGGATCATCATCAGTAATAGATAAAGAAAAATTTGAACAAAAAGCAGATGGACTATACCATTCTGGCTGCCTTCTTTTTCAAACTGATCTTCTCACACCAGGAGTTTGTGGCTCTTCATCTTCTGATTCCTCCTCTGCTATAGAGTTTGATTCTTCCTCCTTTAGATCAAACTCTATCTTCTCAGGTTCCTTTTGTTGGACTTCATGTTTAATAACATCTTTCACCTGTTTGAACACCACATCTTGGTTGTACACAACCTTCCTTGTTACTGGGTTCCAAAGCTTATAACCCTTTAAACCATCCTTATACCCAATAAAGATGCACTTTTCAGATTTACTATTCAACTTGGTTCATTTCTCCTTTGGAACATGTACATATGCTTCACATCCAAATGCCCTCAGATGTGAAAGAGAGGGTTTCTTACCAGTCCATACCTCTTGTGGAGTCTTATCCTCCAACACTGATGAGAGTGATCTGTTGACCAAGTAACATGCTGTCTCCACTGCCTCTACCCAGAATTCCTGTCCTAACTTGACACCACTGAGCATGCTTTTTGCCCTTTCCATCAACGTCTTGTTCATTCTTTTTGCAACTCCATTTTTCTGAGGTGTGAGTAGTCTTCTGGCGTGCTATACCACCCTTCTTATAGAATTCTTTAAATTCCTTACTGCAAAACTCTCCACCATTATCTGTCTTCAGCACCTTTATCTTCTTCTTTATCTGGTTTTCCATCAGAGCCTTGAATTATTTAAACTTGTCAAAGACTTCAAATTTCTTCTTAAGGAAATATATCCATGTATTCCTTAAGAAGTCATCTATAAATGATACATAGTACACAGACTTACCCAGTGATGGAACTTTCACAGGTCCAAACACATCACTATGAACAAGCTCTAATATATGTTTCGCCCTCTTATCACCAAAGGGGAAACTCACCCGATTCTGCTTCCCATATATACAATTTTCACAAAAATCAAAATCTAGAGAGCTATTACTCATACCTTCTACCATACCTTTACCATGAAGTATTCTAAGGCCCTTCTCTCCAATATGTCCAAGCCTTTGATGCCAGAGCATGGTCTTCTCTCCAGAGACCACTAGATCTTCTGCTCCACTTTCAGGAACTACAGAATTGTTGCACCCATCAAGAACAGTGCTACAATGCAGCTTGTACAGAGTTCCGGTCCGAACTCCCCACATCAAAACTAGTGCTCCCCGAACCATCTTGCAGGTATCCTTCTCGAACACTGTTTTTACACATGCATCATCCAACTTGCTTACGGAACTCAAATTTTTGGCCAATGCAGGAATATGCAGAACACCTGAAAGTGTTCTAACCCTTCCACCTTGCAACTTCAACTTTAATTTTCCGCGACCAATGATTTTAGCCTTCTTATCATCCCCCAAGAAGACATTACCACCATCATATTTCTCATGCTTGCAGAACC
>Ga0115851_101326_pt1 | contig 12963 bp, 10 predicted proteins | sample InSIn2gowninarea_FD_83865 | JGI IMG/M metagenome (GOLD analysis project Ga0115851, IMG submission 83865)
CATCATTTTTGGCTGTAATAAATAATAAAATAGAAACAAATGCACTTTCAAGATAAGTAAGTTAGCAAAGACACATGCACACACACACACACACACACACACACACACGTGTGTGTGTGTAAAGATCGTAACTAATCTTGCGAAATAGTTCACAAATAAATCAAAATCTTGAAAAAATAGGACACACAATTCAAATAAGCATACTAAAGCCAACGAAACCATTGATTTTCATTAATATGAATTAACACAAACATATACTGCAAACACTGAAAGAATCGTGTCATAGTCATCCACAAAATATGCATGTAAAGTGTGTTGGCTCCAAGAGCTTAAAATTATTGAGTGAAAGTTATAAGATACACCATTACAATGATATAGCATTCGTTCCAATAGTTGAACTTTAAGCCACTACTTGCTTATCAAAAGCCTAATATTCTCTCCTATGCCTAGCTTTAGAAGCCAAGGACAAAGGTCCTTTGCTTGAGCAATGAGGGTGTATATATAACAAGTGAGGTGACTCTCCACCTCCCTTGTGACTCTTGAGCTCCCCTCATAACTCTTGAGCTTCCTTGTGATTCTTGAGATCCCCTCATGACTCTTGAACTTCCTTGTGACTCTTCAGATTCTCATGAGACCCTTTGACTTCTACATGAATTTTAATATTCTATGACCACCCTTTGAACTTTCACATACTTTACATTTCTCATTTTATCGAAAACTACATAATTACATCCAAAAATGATGTGGAAATATGAATACTCATAAGACTCTTAAGATCCTATTTGGACAAGCCATGACTTGTCACTGATGACATGGAATTTTATGATGATGTTTCATTGCTAGGTTTCTCTTCTCACCGTTTCCTTTGAGTCTTATTGTTAAGTGTTGCATGTTCTTCATCTTCCTCTTCTAAAAGGCTTGATGATATGGAGTCTTCCACGTGATATTGATCTTCCACCATCTGTCACAACCTAGTGCTCCTTCATCTTCTCAATTGATGATCATCCTTTTCTTTGTAGCTTCATAAGTGTCTTCTTAAATGATCTCCTTGGTATCCTGCTTAAAGATCATCATGTCATGTCAAGACATAATACATTCAAATGATATTCACTGGTAGGTCCCTATAATACTAGTGATTACCCTATTACTATTATAGTTGTATCCCTTATTAACATTGTTGTGCCCCTATTGTCCCCATATTTTTATTACTGTGCCCCATAGAATCCCTCTATTATTGTTTTTGTGGCTTTATATTATTATTGTTAGGTTGGCTGGGTTATATTGTGACTCCTTAGACTCCTATATATATGAAGGAGGTTTTGTCATTTGTATCATCCAAGTATGAATTAGATGCAACATCTATCATCCAAATGCATCTTGATAAGGGTTTGCTAGCCTAAATGAACCCAAATAAAGTGAAGAAAAATGGTAGGATGAGTAAGTGGGTAAGTAGTAGAAAGGTTGCAGAAATATCATGTGATTATGCAAAAACACTTATGTCACTATCTTAAATGCAATTTTCAAAAATGCATAAGAAGTGGAAAAAGTAAAACAATGGTTCACAATATGGGTTATTTAATACCCCCATCATTCATTTTAACCTCTATGACACTCACTAATTTCCCTTTCATAATAAAAATATTAATGCCTATAGTTATTTTAATTCAAAGAGGCTCAGAGCATTTCTTTGACTTCGAGTGGGACCAGACCCTCGGCTCGATGACTTAAGAAGGAAAGGTGTTAAATCCACTTGCAATTCATTCATCCCCCTCACAAAATCCCCTTTCCTAAGGTTAAATTCTTTTTTTGCCCAGGAAAACCCCATGATAAACATATTTTATGAAAAAAACCCTTCAAATGCATTTATCCTAAATACTAAGTGTATGGAAAGCACATAATTTTCATATACCTAAGTACAATGCCCCTTCTGCACATTTCACGTCATATTAACTTTATTATATAAAATTCCCAAAAACCCATTAACCGGTATATATTTAACTCCTTTATATAAAATAACCCCTCCACTTAGTTTAGCTATAAAATATATGACTACCCGATATATTAAAGTCCCACCCTTAGTCCTTAATCCTTGTATTAAGACAACCTCAATGAGATTAAGTGTTAATCTAATCCTACACCACTAGTGAGTAGACGCATGGGCCCCTCGAAAACTTTATATATAAATCACCATGCAACTTCGTCTCCCGACCATCATTGATCATCCCTCCCCCTCATCCAATGGCTTGTGATCATATTGGTTGCGCCCGATGTCCACCCTTTACCCACCCAATAAGGCAGTTTTCTCCCTGGCCCCCGACGCTACGTGTCACATGATGTATGAAGTCAGGTGACTCCTCCCCAATACTGCCTGCACCACAAAAACGGTGTGATGGTCCTCCTAAATCACTTCCCCCATTTTAACAAAAAAACTGCCACTATTCATCAATCAATGAACCTGCCAAAAATTAACGTTTTCTATAAAAAGCCCCATTATCCCTCTTTTCACTCTTTTCGCACATTTGCTATTGAGAGCCTAGAAAGTCGTTGCGACCCTTGCAAATTGAGAATTCACTCACAGACCTCCACCTTTACCACACAGACGCTACAGATAGCCCAACTCTTTCACCAATCCATACCAGAACTGTACGGACCTCTGCAGCCTCCATCAACCACCATTTACAGTCAATTTCGCCCAATTCTAGGTATTTAACCATGGAAAACTAATTCCATTGTCAAATTCCAAGTAAATTCACCCTCCTAACACTCTTAATTAAGTAAAAAACATCAAATTTACTTTGATTTTTAGACTCTGAGCCATAACCATTAGTTCCCTAAAAACTCTGAATCACCCCCCACACTCAAAACCACAAGAACTGAGTATGGATGCCCCAATTGCAATGGATGTAAGACCCATTACAACCCCCCATTTGGACCAGGACCACCTTCCTTTAGCTTATTAATATTTCCAAATAAAAGATACCACTGCCATGGAGTCCTGCTCAAAGTACATTACCAAAGTAGGGACATATACCTCAACCATGCTGATGAGATTGGCTTTTGGGAGTCAAGTTTTCCCAAATACCAGTTCCCTCAAGTTCACATTTTCCCAGAGATTGTCCACTACTATCATGCCAATTACATCCCTAGTCAAAGAACAGTCATGTCCCCAAACCAAACCATACTTGTCACCATCACTGCTGAATCCATAAATGAAATGCCATAGCTCCAACTAGCACCAAACATAACTCCACTCTCAATTGGAGACCTGTTGGACTAGTATCCCAAGCATAGTTATGAAAAATTGGCCCAAATGTTCCAAACCTTCATTAGAGAAGAAAAACACATTCCTAAGGATTCCCCTCCACATGTAGCTATTATTTTTCCCCACAGGGCCAGAACATTGTAGCCATGATATCCTATGTTTTGGGGTACACTACTAGTGAATAAATTGATGAGTTAATCTTTTCCTTCATGTCCATCTACACTCCAGGACAACCTCTTGTTGTCATTTATGACTATGCCCAATTTATAGCTGATAGGATGCATGAAAAATTCCTTAGAATGAGCAATGAAAGAGTTTTCAAGTATTCCTCAGTCTTATATCATATGTTCTTATATTATCAACTTGATAAGTTCCCATTCACCCTTCAGAAGCTGGACACCAAGGGTCAGCATAGGTCAATCATTTTTTGGACCACATTGGTCCACCAATCTCAGTCTCCGTACTCTTATTCTGATTTTATTGATTTATTTGTACACCTAGTCATGGAAATGTTGGCTGGAAGCCCTTCTCCTAGAATAAGTCTAGAAATAAAGAGAGTCCTCCAACTTTCCAAGCAGACAAAAGTGGGTGACTGGTACCTTTATCAGAACCACACAAAAATCAGAATATATGGTTGCATGCTTGCACCATACAAGTTGCCAAGATACCTCCCTATGAGGTTGTTTGCCTTTGAATACTATAGACAAATCATCAATGCAAATGAAGTAAAATTTTTCAATGCCAAGAAGAAGGCTAATTTTAAAATCAAAGATCAACTAGGTCCTTTCATATGCAATTCCAGAGAGGCAGGAAAAGAGGTAGACCTAATTCTGCAGAGAATGAAGTTCCAAAGAATTTTTGTTTGGAGATATGACCCTTTGGAAGTCATTACCAAGAAGAGATAAAAGGTCAAGATAGGACCTTTCATTCACCATCCCATACCTAAAATAGAAGCCTATGCCAACCAAATAGAATGGGTGGAAGGTACCCTAGTGGACCAAGACAACACCAGGCTAGACATAGAGAATGCTCTCGTTAATATAGAAACACAACTTGATAAGGGTTCTTTCCTGTAGGTATCAGAGAAATCAGACCAACCAGAGGAAACCATGAGTACCCCTCTAGTTATGCGGACTCCTCAAAATGAGGAGAAGAACCTAAAGAGAAGTAGGGAGGATGCCACTACATCAGCAAGAGAAACCTCATACACTCAGCTAGAAACAGGCGAAGAAAAAAGGTAGAAAATGAATCCTGTCTTTGGACAGGAGGATACAGAGGACTCAGCTGAGGTCACAAACATAGAAGGAAATAGAAGTAGGCCTACCACTCTTTCTAAAGGCATGCAAGAGCCTTCCACATCACAAACTCAGATGTTGGAAAGGTAGCTTAGTGTGGAAGTCTCTTCATTTAGCAGGCCTACTGATAGGGACCAGGACATCAAGGAAAGATACAAAGAAATAAAAGCAAGAAATGAGAGGCTTAAGGCCCAAACTTATGCTCAATATCTAAAGTTGACTCCTACGAATCAAACAAGTCTAATTTCATCCTTTGACACTAAAGAGGGGAAGTTGTAGATGTCATTCATCAAACCTACAACTCAGTAGCGAAAGACAACCTCTAATTTCAAAAAGGTAGACTTTGAAGTGTTGGTAAGGGATATTCATCACATAGACCAGATTGAACTACAACAAAAAACTGGAGAAATGATATACTCCACCTTGACAGGTAAAGACATAGCTGCTCACCAACTACAAAACTCTCTAAACAACATTTCAGCAGAATTTTAGTTAGATAAGGCCTCCTCATAGGCCAAGGATACCAGGATCGAGTACTTAGAGGACTTAGTGATTCAATTGGGACATGGTCCCAAGGATATAAAAGCCATAGAATAGTTTATTAAAAAGAATAATGATGATATAGCTGCATTGAAGGAAAAACTAAAAATACCTCAGCTGCAACATCCACAAACATTGGAAGTCCTGGAAGCCCAACAGGGGCATGAAGAACTAATGGACTTAGTCTTAAAGCTGAATGATCAACTAAAAGAGACAGAAAATGAATTGGATGCTTTAATCCAATTAAAACAAGAAAATGTGGCCACTTCTTCAACAAATGTTATCCCTACAGTCTCTAGAGCAGTGAGATCCACACTAGCAGCATCTTTGGCACCTACAACTCCAGTTGCAATAGCCTTGCTAATAACAACGGAATCTACATCAGCAGTAGGTGCATCAGGAGAGAAAGTAGTAGAACTAATCAAATCCATGGAAGAGATTCCTATCTAGGCTACTAAAATGAACAGATTAAGAGAAAAGGTTGCAAGTTTGGAAACTGACTACAAACTTGCCCAACTTAAGCAAAAAGAGGAAGCACAAAAGGCTCAAAGGATGAGCAAAAGGATTAAAATCCTAGAGAAAGACTTGACATTGGAGAAACCACTAGGGAAAACCAAGGAAATGTTGTGGGCCAATATCATTGACTCCGTCAAGGATATTTGGCCCTCAATTCAAGTTATTTTTTTAGTAGACAAAGTTAGTAAAGGTAGCTACAGAAGTTATCCATAAAGTGAAGGAGGAGTTGGGAGATAAGCCATAGGATGCCAATAGACTCATCCACTTCCTCAACAACAAGAATAGATATGAGCTCCATGACCTAAATATAGAATATAGGACTGTGACCATTTTAGAAATAAGGAAGGTCCTTTGCAAATGGAACCTTATGCTTAATTTAGAAGAAAAGTGCCATAATATGCAGGTAGCCATTGATAGGTTCATGGCTAAATTCCCGATTTTGAGGGAGAAAGTTCTGCCCAATCGTATGGTTATCAATGACAAACCCATGACAAGGTTGGACTATGATACCAGAATCAGACAGTTGGCTAAGGAAAAAACCAACTCTTCATCCATTAAAGCATTGCCAACAGACAAAGTTCTGTACAAGACATTTGAGAACTTGTTTTTCCTTGAACATGAGATAAAAAATTTGTTCCTCACCAAGCCTAATTTCTCCAAGTATATTGAAGCTGACGAGATCTACATGAGAATGATGAATTTAAAATTACTTGATGCAGAATGGTGGGAGACAATGACTGATACACTTTCATAAATTTACAACAAAAAGTTATTGCACAGTAAAAACAAAACAACCAGGTAAAACAGGTAAAAACAACACATCAAGCTCAAAGAGTATCAAGGTTAAAGAGTATCATATGAAAGGTAAAAGTTGAAAAATATTCCAGTGTGAAACACCACAATTGCAAGCCAGCATAAAGGGCTACACTTCAACAACAAAGGCTAGAAAAACCATAATAAAAGGGACAACATGAAATAGTTCAATAGCTGTCTCTATCTCCTTGCAAGAAGATATTTGTATTTCCTAGATTAAATCTCAAGTTGTTTTGAGATATTTTATAATAATTTTTTGTATAAATACTTCATAAATCAAAGTATGTAGGGTGGATTCCAAAACATTTTTATAGACTTCTTGTTCTTAAGTCTGAAATTCTATTGTATTAATGACTGGATCAGCTAGCTAGATCAAGGAATAAAGATCAGATATTTCACTGGATTCTTGTGTAAAGAAAAGTTCAAATAAGTATTCACTCACGTTCAATGTTATTTTTCTTTAAGTTTTTCCATAGTCTTACTTATATCTCTAAAAATATGAATTCTATAACATGGAATGATATCTCAGAAATTGCTTAGTTGCACTTTGTTTTGACTTTTATGCAACTAAATGTTTTCTTCACTAATATAAGTTAAGGAATTCTTGATTGCTCCTTAGATTAGGTAGTTCCCTGTAGCCTATAGCAAAGGATTCTTAATTTCCCTTTGTTCATGATTATCCTCTATTCTTCATTATAACCCCGGTTTGAGAATTCTTAAGTGCTCCCTGACCCTGGTTAAGATCATTTCACCCATTTCACCTAAAGATTTTCACTTTAGTTTGCTAGCCTACCCTGTGAACATTCCCTTTAATGAATTGATCTAGTTCTGCTATCAATTTGTTGACTCCATAGCCTAATGGCTTAAAGACCTTGCTCTATCCATTTTTTCCAAGAATTCCACCACCCAATCTTCAATTCAAAACCAAAACCCCAATGAACATTAAGAACTAGCCTAAAATCCCAGTAAAACAAAGCTAAATTATATAGAGAGAGCCCTCTTTGAGTCATAGGATGGCTAGAGCCTATACTTAAAAGATTGGTTTGTGGTTACCTCGGTCTCTTCCTTCTTCCGATAACTTTTAAGGAAAATTATGAGTGATAACATAGTGGAGACCATACTGGGGACTGTTGCAGATCCATTTTGACACATCAAATCCCAACATTCAGATCAGTTTTCTAGGGCTCATCAAACCCTAAATTCAGTTTTTTCATGCCCTAAACAAGTCACCCCTTTGAATGTCTCCTTCCCAGATAGTTTCATGGCTTAAAGACATCCAGAAATTGCCTCTAGAGGGACTAGCATAGGTAAGTCGTTATGAAGGCACACTATAGAGCAGTTAAGTCCACTACCAGGGTGCTTTGCAAAGCACTTAGGCTTCCTTTCACTTGCACTAGGTGAGAATGAGTGAAATTCACATAGGGTTTGGGGAATATTCTTATCTTTTGGAGTCATCTAGAATTTTCCCTATCTTATCAACTCCTATGAGCTCAAAAATGGATGAGGAATGAGTTAAGGAGCATCCTATCCTCTCATCCCTTCCTCCATGGAACTAATTCTAAGTATGGAAGGCCATTCAATGTCACCATTAAAGATAAAACCTCCTTCATCTTCCTATAAATTGACCACTCATCTAAGTGATCAGGGGCTAGAATATATTGAATTGTAAGGAGATAATGCTACTATGAGACTTGTCTTTGGAGCAAATGATGTGATGCCACAATCTTGTCTTGCTTTTGATGTGATGTGGATGGGATACAGGGTGAAGGAATGAATTTGAATTAGACACTGCTGGTTGTAATTCCTTCTTCTATCTAATAAAGTATGAATTTTTGTGTTTCTTCATAATGCTTATATATATGAATTACTTCTGATTCCTTTCATTTATATTCAATGGATCGTATGCTTTGATTGTTATTTTGTCTTTTGTTGTGTTTATAGGGTACTTCTCAAGCATATTAAGTACAGGAAGGAGCGATGGAATCATACAAGGGAGACGAGAGGAAAGTGGAACTATACGTAGGCCTTCTATCCCCTCTTCTTATCTATTGTTTATAGGAAAAGTTTAAAACACTTTAAATTATTGTTCTAGGCACAACTGCTTGTCTAGTGAATTAGTGTTTATCTGTAGATGCTAAATTCTCCAAAACAAATTGGCGACCATACTGGGGAAGGGTCCTCCTTCCTAGTAGCCTATCCACCTCCTAAGACATCCTTGTAGACCTTATTTGTGTTCATTGACTGTATTTCAGCTCTTTTGCATTGAATTTGGGTAAAAAATTTGAGGTTAGATGACTCTTGAGTGGCCTCTTAGAAATCGGCGCAGGCTTGGTTAGGGGACAGTGCTCTGCAGAGCACATTTGAGTGAAAGACAGTGCTCTGCAGTGTAGTTAGGCCCTCTTTGACCTACGCTAATCAACCTTAGGTCAAATTCCCACCTTTGGAAAGTGTTTTTGCCAAATTTTCTCTGTTTGTTTGCTTGCTGATTGATCAATGAATGCCATGTCTTAGAGAGAAAATTTTTATCTCCTTGTCTAGCCCTACTTTGACTTAATTGATTATTGTTTCTTAAATGTTTTCTTTGTCATTATCAGTCTATAGTCAAAATTAGAATATAATTGATTAATCTTCGTTCGAAAGAAAGTGTCGTAAAGTCTTCTTTTCCTTTGAAAAAAATTGTTGTAAGTGTCTTCGTTCTTATTAAATATTGATTGATTATATGTGCATATTTCGTTTTTGTTCATCATAACATTAAGGGATTCAAAAAGAAAAAATTGCATCATTCATATTGTAGTTTGTGAATGCTTGAAAGGAATAGCTAGGGAAATTGCATTAGTTGTGATCTTTGCTCTTTGTCGAAGATCTGATTGCTCTATCCCTACTAGCTAAGGATTTTCATTGTTAAATTGAATGGAAAGAATGCTTATCATATTAATTGCATTTTAGGAATTGCAAACATACATCATGTGGTGAACCTTGAAAGGAGAATTCTAAAGAAGACCAACTTAAAATTTATTTGAATTTACCTAATGGAGCATTGTCACATAATGAAAAAGATTTATAGGTCTAGGCTAGAGACGTGTTCCGATGTCATAGAACAAAGCAGTTGTCTCTAACTTGTCTGTAATACATCTTGAGATACCTCATTCCAAGTACGTGAGTATATCATAGCTCGTCCACGTACCTTCGGGTATATAGGGTGGTGTTACAGTATGTAAAGCATATGGGAATGCTCTCATTGTATGGTTTTGCATTAGACAACGCTTATAAGGATTGGGCCTCCACATAGTTTCAGGTATATAATGGAGGAAAAAACTAGGTTTCTATCCATCCTTAGATACCCAAGTCGGCTGCCTTGTACGTTGTGATACACTGAACACAACATTCGAGGAGATTCCCTGCTTGTATTTCTCGGTTCGCCAAGAGGTATTCTACTGTTCACAGTTGCTTGGTAAACCTTTTGCCTAGATTATCCCTCTTTTGTTTTGTTATATTACTTTGATTAAAATAAATTTGATTAACCATGGATAACATCCTCCATGCTCGCTCCTTAGTTGATCTTAGGTTGAAACATATTGCGAAAAATCCAGAGTCCATTGATCAAGGAATTCCTTTTGATGGGAATCCTAGTCCTTTTCCTCCTTCTGGAAATATTGGTGCTCCTTATATGGCTACATTTTCCCTTCCGAGATTTACCATTGGCTTACTAGTATGGTTGTTTTCAACCTCCTTGGTTCATAATGTCGTGATTTCTCTGCAATCAAGTACACCTCCAATTGGACAAAATCAACCTCCAGTTGATCCTAATGTTGACCCTTTACCTTCTTCATCGGTCGTTTCTTCCTCCCCTTCTTCCTCTTTTCTTGGTGAAAGTATTGGTACCAGTAACTAGGTGGCTAAGAATAAGAAGAAAGGGAAGAAGAAGAACAAGAAACAAATTCGGCAGAGGGGCAATCAAGCAACCATTGCTTTGAATGCAACATCTGATGAGAAACCATTCGTCAAGCCTCCCAAAGTTCGATATCCATGCAAACTTTGTGTGAGAGACCATCTTGTTCAAAATTTTCATGATATCCCTCAGATCTTAGAAAAATGGTCTTCTCGTTCACATCTTTCTACGTAATCAACTTTTGGAGATCATGTTGGTGACACACCATCAACTAGTGGTAGTAAAGTTCATGGAAAAAAGGGTAAAGTTGAGTTTCCCTATAGATTATGTGGAGGGAATCACGCCATTCACCTTTGTCCCTATCTGGATGAAGCCAAAAAAGTGTTGGATAACTATCCTGCGTCACTGCAGTGACTTCCATCTGGTTACAGGAGACTCTCCCTAAATCCTTCACTAGTTGATGAATTGACTGACAAAAATCAACCGTTGGTCAAACCCACTCTCTCTGAAAGTGAATCCTATGAGTCTATACTTGACCCAAATCAACAGGTCAAGGTAACAGTTGACCTGATTTCACCTTCAGTAAATCATACCTTTCCCAAAGAGAGTGAATATGATACCGCTCAGGTTATTTTTGTTTCTTTAGATTCAAATGAGCTTGGGGGCAATCCTCCTGCTCCATTAAGTCAGGAGGAAAATCCTCCCACTCTCGTAACTCAAGGGGTTAATTCTCCTGTTTCTATGGTACCCCTTCAAAGTAGTCTAGTCACTTCCTTTTATTGGAATCGATTGGTAGGATTCCATCTTCGTTCTTATGTGCCTTTCTATATCATAGTACAAGTTTGTAATATGGTTGTATCTGTCATTATTTTAGATGAAGGCACATCATTGAGTATCCTTTCCTCATCTACTTGACAAGCGCTCAGTTCTCCTCCGCTTGTGCCTGTTACCCAGAATTCGTTGGCTTTTAATAGAGGAACCAATCAACCATTAGGGATCCTTCCTCAGTTGCCTATTACCTTGGGAGGAAAAATTGTTTATCTGAATGTGATGGTAGTCCCAAGCCCTTTAGATTACAACTTACTTCTTGGGCGTGACTATGTTTATGACATGGGAGATATTGTTTCAACACTCTTTCGAGTGATTTGTTTCCCGCATGAAGGTATAATTGTCACTGTTGATGAGCTTTCATTTCCTGGTGCAAATTTGGCTTCCAGTCAACCATCTTCCCTAATTGGTCCTTTCGTACCAATAGTATCATCCCCGCCATGGGTCAATTATGTGGCAACCTGTTCCATACCTACATCAATTGACGATCAATTCAGTGATGTTGTACATCAAGTACTGGGGGCATTAGAACCAGATCTCTCCTTCATGACCTCTTATGACTTGTGATCGGCATATGAGGATAGTTCTTTTAGTGTGTCAACCTCGTTAAAAAATGAAACAAATCCCATGAGGATAATTATTTTATTGTGTCAAGCTCGTTAGAAAATGAAATAGCTCCCATGAGGTTAGTTCTTTTATTGTGTTAACCTTGTTAAAAAATGAAACAACTCCCTTGACGATAGTTCTTTTACTATGTCAACCTCATTAAAAAATGAAACAAGGAATATGAGGATAGTTCCTGGTCTTGTGTCAACCTCATTAAAAAATGAAACAGAGGGTATGAGGATAGTTCCTGGTCTTATGTTAACCTTGTTAAAAAGTGAAACAAGGAATATGAGGATACTTCTCGGCCTTGTGTTAACCTCGTTAAAAAATGAAACAAGGAATCTGAGAAGAGTTTCCTGTCTTGTGTCAAGTTCATTAAAAAATGAAACAAGGTCCCATGTTCTAGGTCAAGTCCTTGATTAGATCTCATAAAATACCAGTCGAGTCTTTCACTTGATCTCGTAAAAGAACCTTCATTGATTCCACCTGACAGCCACAAGTAGTCTACTTAGGTTAATGTAATGAAGCTAGGGGGGCATGCACCTAATGGTAAAGTTAAGTTTCCCTGTAGGTTATGTGAAGGGAATCACCCCATTCACCTTTGTCCCTATCTAGACGAAGCCAAAAAGGTGTTGGATAATTGTCCCGCCTCACCGCAACGACTTCCATCTGGTTACAAGAGACTCTCCCTTTCATCATCCTAGGGGCATGTAAATTGAATTCAAGCACAATTCTTTATTTTAAAATTGTCTAAAAATGAAACTAAATCCAAGCATATTTTTCATTTCAAGCTTGTGTAATCATGAAACTGAATCGAAGCACAGTTCCCTATGGTTCAAGCTTGTCTAAAAATGAACCCATTTCCATTTTTAACCTTCATGATTTCCATTCTATTAGCCTATTTCAATAGATAAGCCTTGGTTTTTCTCCTTCCATAGTCACTATTTGCTTGGCCGCTCATATGCTTTCACTTGGTTGTTTTACCTTTTTTGAGGAATAGTTGCAATGAGTGGTCTTATTAGCCAGCCTCTTCACATAAATCAACATGTTTTGAGAAGTTCCAATGTCACCGAAACTAGTTTCTACCTTAGACACCACTCGTTCCTCAAAATGGAGTCCTCTTTAAGCTCTTTTCAGACTCTCGAAATATCAAAATATTGTTAGCGCTTGTCATTTCCAGCTCATTAATGGATTGGAAACAATATCTCTCTTGA
>Ga0115851_101327_pt1 | contig 12963 bp, 16 predicted proteins | sample InSIn2gowninarea_FD_83865 | JGI IMG/M metagenome (GOLD analysis project Ga0115851, IMG submission 83865)
TTAGGGTCTTTTTAGGGATTTTGGACTAAAACTTGGATTTTTTTCCCTACAGATACATTAGGATTGCCTAAGGCTCTATTGCCATTATCCCATACTCCCTTTTTTTTCTTTTTATTGTATAATATATTGATTCCTATTTATTCTTTGATTACTGTTTAGATTGTATGCTTAATAGTAAGTGGGTATTGTGGTGTTGCATTTATTCATTCTAAACTGGAGGGTCAACCTCTCAGTAAATTCCAAGGATTAACACCATAACAAAATTAGACTTAGAATTCTGGAGGCACTTTAAAAACAATTATTGCAAGTCATTCAAATGCTTGTTTTCCTTGAAAATTCAAGACTATTCGGGGGCCATGTTGGAGTTTTAGATTTCAATTAACAAGTTACTGAAAGACTGGAAATGCTAATCTGTAAGAATACTTTATACATCCCACTGTTATCTGTCTAATTACATAGTCTGAAACAACATCATTCATAAACAAAGGGATTTGACCATCATATAAAAATTTCAGTTATTTATTTATAGAATAATCGGAAATGCCCATCTAGAAGAAGGGTTTATACAGTTCATAACCTCTCTCTTGTATCCCTGTCAGGCTGTTAATTTTTCTTCCATTTCATCTACAATTTTACATTAACCTCTCTCTTGTATCCCCGTCAGGCTGTTAATTTTTCTTCCATTTCATCTACAATTTTACATTTTGTGATCACTACTATCTTTTTTTGTCATTCACACATTAAAAAAGTGGAAAAAAATACATGCATGTGTATTTTCATTTAGAATGCATGCAGAAATTGATTTAGGACAGTGCATCTTCGTGTGTGCTCCTTGCTCTATGTTGAAACAATTTCACTTCTCTTTCCTTAGTAGCTAGGATTTTCATTGCAAGAAGAAATTAAACGGTTGTTTATCATCTTAGATTGCATATTTAGGAATTGTGAATCTACATCACGCGGTCAACCTTAAAGGAAAACTTCTTAAGAAAGATCAACTGTAAAATAAATTTCAAATGCTTTGGAACCCAATGCATAACATTTAGAAGTCTAGGCTAGAGACGTATTCCGGCGTCGTAAAGCCTGGTAACTATCGCTTTCATCGTAGGTTGGGTGATTCCTCATCTTTGAGACGACAAGTGCCAGTACGGACTTGTGCTCCCACGTACCGTCGAGTATATATTGGGAGACCACAATAGGCTATATCCTTTATCCTTAGGAAGCTGTGTCTGCCGCCCTATCGATCACAATGTACTTAACACAGCATTCAGGAAGATTGACTGTTGTACCATAAAAAGTATTTTGTAGTTTTGCGATTGGTTTGGTAATCCCCCTGTCTATATTTCCAGAGTAGTCACTTTCGTTCCTTTTCAGACTCCTTAAAAGAAAAGGTCCATCTGAGCACTTGTCACTTCAAGCTCATTAAAAATAGAAGGTGACTAGAGTCATCTTTAGCTTTTTCTCGACTCTTAAAAATTGAAAAAGAAAGTTGTGTCAAAGGGTCATAAAATTTATTTAAATCAGAATAACATCACTATTCCCTTGTTGGTCTTAGGTTGAGAAAATGGAGTCCACCAATCAAGGATTTCCCCTCAGGGGAATCCTACTCCCTTATCCTCTAGGGGAGATGTTGGTGCACCTCATATGGCTACATTGTCCCTTCCAGGGCTTGCAATTGGCCCGCCAATATGGCTTTTCTCGACCTCAGTCATTCAAAACACCATGATTCTTGAGCAACCAAATTAGTACCCAAATGATACTAGAGTTACACATGAAACTATCTACATGTATAAAGAAAAAATGCTAATATGTTCTTTCAAACACATTATTCAAGTAAAAAAATTCATATAAAACTATTCAAAACTTAAATTTTTTTCCCTTCTTTCGCCTTCACTTAAATGTTTTACCCTTCTTTCGCTTTCATACAATAACATGGTTGTTGTCTCCAAATAACATTCTTCTTTTCCTCTCTCTTGCTTATAGGTACCATAAATTTTGTGAATGGCTTCTTCTTCTAACAATGAATGTGCTCGAAGATACTATGCAACAAATAAAGAATGAATAAATGCACGTCGCTGTGAGCTTTATCAAGCAAAAAAAGACATAAGAGAATGTCAAAAACACAAAAAACAGAAGGAAAACCAACATTCCTCATTTGAAATGGCCCACCCCAAAAACAATCCTCCCTTGCATTTATCAAACTCTTTATCTTCTTAGCAAACCTCTCAAACAAATACATCCATACCTCATTGCCCTAACCCCTCCTTCGCACATGCTTTCAGCAACGTTTATACTAATCAAGCACATTGAGATTTATGTGCAAAGATTGATAAACTTCCACCTAAATGCCCATGCTCCATTTGTCTTGAATCATATCCTAGAATACATATCCACAATTCCAACCACATGTATTGCTGCTCCAGATGCGTCTCTGAAACAAATGGTCATCGCTTCTCATTATCAAACAACATGGACCCTGGTCCTCAACCAGCTATCCTTACATCTCTTTCACAAATAGAAGAAATGCTCATTGCTAGGGTTAACCCTATACTGCAAGTAACACATGCACGTGGTGGCCATTATAAATACAGTGGCCACACAATTTGTTTTCCTCAAGACATTACAAAAATCGCAAACATTTTGCCATGACGTGTTGAAAACTTGGACATCCTAATTGTCACTCGTCATAGTAATGACCATAAGGCTTATGATTTCATTGTTAGTAGACATCACGTTCTCGCTGCATCAAAATACAAATTGGCAAATGACCTATACTATAAGAATGTTTGTATTGATAACAACGCACTGGCATCCTTACCAGCAATCCCCACCGATGTCTCCTCCTCCCTTCACCATTCCAATACTACAGAAACCACTGTCCATCTTTCACTTGAACCACCACATGAGCTCACCGAAGATTCTGCAAACCCATCCGTAAACCAAACATCACCATTCGTACCCATCATACCTAATAAAAATACAGAAATCCAAGAAATCTGCCATTATTTACATGCTTACAACCACCAATCTGAGACTACAATTGAGTGGCCAAAAATTGGTTTATCGCCAATCAATGAATACAACACAGAAGGTCTACTCTCTATGGCTTTCCCCACCCTTTTTCCGATGGGAGCTGCAATGCCAAATCAGCCAAGAATGAAAGCAGTGTAGTTACATGAATATGCACTTCATCTCATATGTTACTATGATAACAGATTTGGAAAGCACCCACGCTTTTGTTATTACATATATAATCTCATGATGCGACATTGCAGTCAAGCAACAGCATTGATTTTTGTGAAAAATAACATCATAGATAACTTCCCAATATCTATTCAAGATCTGAACATCCGATTAGAACAATTTCTAGATGAGAAATTGGCAGAGCAAGTCATGCGATTTGGTAGCTCTTTATGTGGAACAAGATCATTTTGGCACAAAGCTAAAATGAACTAACATACATGATATCTCAACTCGGTTTCCTAACGTTCTTCTTCACATTAAGTGCAGCTGATACAAAATGCCCTGATCTTCATGAAATCATGCTCGAATGTCTTCCTTATGATATTGCAAAACAACAAAAGTGGAGAAATGATAACATTATCTCTAACCCACATTTAGCATCACTATATATGCACCATAGATTCATAGCATTTTGTGAGATTATCTTAGAGAAATACTTGAAGACAAAAGATTACTGGTACAAGTATGCATTCTACCGCATTTGTTTTCCAAAAACTCGAAACAACATTCCTCACCTATTATAAATTATCCTACAAAAACGCATACTTGATAGGTATGAATGGCAACATAGGGGATCTGCGCACATCCATGGTTTCCTTTGGATAGAAAATGCACCTGATATGGAAAACCTCAACTGGGAAGACACAGAAGCAATTTATATTACAAGGCAGTTCTTTGACAAATATATTTCCGCTTGGAACCCTCGTACTCCTTCGACTTCAAGCCAATCAATTGCTTGGAAAAATCTCTAAGACCCTTGTCTATTGTCCACACCGCAAATCTTCAGAACCAATCCTTTCAATAATTATGAACAACTCATCAATTGTGTTGAACGTCACACAAAATGCTGAGAAAGCACATGCCTAGAAAAAAATGGATCCTCACTCCAATGTTGTTATAAAGCACCATGTGAATTACATCCAAAATCGGCCTTATTCATTGATTCCAATGGCCAAAAAACATACACCCCTGCTCGCAATGACGATCGACTCAATAGCCATAACCCTACCATCTTATCTATTTGGTGTGCAAATGTTGACTGCCAACCAATACTCTCCATATACAAAAATATATAACCAAATATGAATCCAAAGCAGAAAAAAATTGAAAGCTTCCACCACATGCTGTGTAGAATTGTCCTGGCTTCACCCATTGTTGACCCAGCAACATCCACATTTCAAAAATTTCTTGCAGAAACCCTTGTTTATTGTGACATTGGAGCATAAGAAACCTACCATATGCTGCAAAAATTACCATTAACATTATGTAGTCGACCATTCATTTCTTTAAATGTAAGCCAAAAAATTCTTATGTGCCTTCCACAAACGAACACCACCTCCACTACATCCCCACACATCATAGATACATATATCCAGTGCCCTTCTACCCTAGAATCCACATCACTAATAGAATTAGCAAGATCCTGGTCATATGATCCTTGTCGTAAAACAAACAAATGGAAACAAAGACCTACAAAAGCAATTGTTTGGGTCATACCATGTTACTTCTCCATACCATCCACAACTGAACCTTGATACGCTGATTTTTGCAGAGTTGAACTTATGCTATACAAACCTTTTCGCCATATCGTACAAGATATAGGAGATTCTGCTGCAGAATTCATCACAAATTGGCAAACATTTCATCCAGTCTACAAACCTTGGCATCAACACTGCACACTATCTAATATTGAATCTGTCGCAGATGATACCTCAACTATTAATGAAACCAATCCTCTAGACACCATGGAAATAAATGAATGGGAATTACTTTCCCAATTACACCCTACAAATGAGCTTCTCATAAATGACCTTGACATGCTTGGTCTTCGTGGTTTTGATGACACCCATAACTGGAATCATACCACTATCCCATTAGATCTACAAAATAATGCCATACAATTCATTGAGAATAGCTGCTCCATCCACCGCATTCTTCAAACACATCAACATATCATGGTGACCCTTACTACATTATCTCCACTGCAAAGAAAAGCTCTAAATATTGTTTCTAATCTTTTTGCTAAGAAGGATTATTTAGCCGCTCTCAGAATGATAATACAAGGCACTGCTGGTACAGGAAAATCCCTCCTTATCAATTGCATCAAAGATATGCTCATAAGCCTTGCAAGCCCAGAACCTTCACTGATCATGCTCCTTGCCCCTACAGGGGTTGTCGCCTTTAACATACAAGCATCGAAAATCCATTCTGCTCCGCACCTTCCTATAAAGGATCTTATGCCCTTAGAAGGTAATGCTCTTGCAAAATTCCAAGAAGAACTCAGGCATATAAGATACATACTAATCGGTGAAATGAGCTTCATTGGGCCAAAGCTTCTCAGCCATATTGATGAACATCTTCGAGAGGCATTTCCATAGCAAAGAAACACTCCTTTCGGTGGTTGTTCCATTATATTGGTTGGTGATCTCGGTCAGCTACCACCCGTCAAAGACATACCTCTATATGCAGGGGCGAGCCACGGAAGCGCACTGTGGAACACCTTCAACACGGTCATCACATTAGACACAATATTTCGTCAACAAGGTGACAACATCACACAAGGTACTTTCAGGAACATTCTCTAGAACATTAGAGATGCAAATCAAACAATTGACGACTACAACGTACTCATGTCGCGCACAGATTCCTTTTTATCAGAAGAAGAAATATGTTCATTCCATGATTCCATGCATCTATTCCCCACAAATGCTCAAACAATGGTCCATAATAAGCAAATGATGAAATCTCTAAACACCCCTATTGCAAGATCCATTGCTAAAGATGACAACACATATTCCAACATTTCCTTAAAAGACGAGCAACTTGAGCGAATTGTATTACTATGCAATGGCGAAAAAGTTATGTTGACTTCCAACCTTTGGGTTTCAGTCGGACTTGTTAATGGTTCCCTCGGAGAAATTGTAACCATCTTTTACAAAAAATCAACTGCACCACCACAAATTCCAACATTTGTTGTCGTAGATTTTCCCAAATACATCGGGCCTCCATGGGATGAAAGAAAGCCCACTCAAAAAGAAATGGACGTGCACAAATTCCATTGAAGATGGCTTGGGCTTTAACCATACATAAATCTCAAGGTATGACACTTCCAAAAGCAACAATTGACATTAGAAAAACAGAACGTCAAGGTCTCACATTCACAGCAATTTCAAGAGTACCTTCTCTACAAGATCTCCAGATTAGCCCCGCATTCAGTTTTGATCGTTACAATAAAATGAAGGACAACAAAAACATTGCTCGTAGAAAACACACAGAAGAAATTCTCCATTCAATGCTGCTCCAGATAATCTGCTCTAACCCATATTTTAACATCACCAAAAGGTTTCCTCCATTTATTTACCTCATTCTATTTCATAACATACTTTTCATATCTTTCAACAACAACCAACTTTAATCAATATTAATAGTTAACCAAATATTAGAATGTCTTTATATTATCTATACATCTCATTCTAACATTTTCTTTCTTTTGCAACAGGACACATGGACTCAGAAATAGCATACCTAGGCAACTACAAGTAGAATGGAAAGAAAAAAATATGCATCTCCAACTACGCATAGACCTCCAATGGTGTTCAATATGCCGTTATTCACCATTCATCTTCCACTAACAATATATAAATCCCCATAGCAAAGGTAACTTCATTTCCATTCATTCCAAATTCATTTCAACACAACTCACCTGCAAAGTATTACTAATAAATTTCCACAACTGATTTACATATTACTAATTCTAACAAAATATACATTTTGCAAGTCCATTACTATTTCTTCAGGTCTTCAATGCCTCTAACATGTTTTGATACAACTTCAAATATGGAATGACAAGCACAATGTTCTTTAGAATATTATATTCCTCCTCCAACCTCTTATGTTACAATTCACTATTTGTATTTTCCATTTCAAACTTAAAAAAGGATGTTACAATTCACTATTTGTATTTTCCATTTCATACTTAAAAAAGGATGTTTCAAGATCAAATACCATTTTGATGGTTTATGTCCTCACAACTATTTGTGTTTTCCATTTCAAACTTAAAAAAGGATGTTTCAAGATCAAATACCATTTTGATAGTTTATGTTCTCACAACCAATTCATTATCAATGGGTTTTAACATATTTTGTTAAGAAAATCAATTGACTTTAGTGAATATAATACATGCCTTACGGCGTTTCCTTTGCAACATTAGGTGAAAATGATAGTTAATTTTATTATTATTATTATCATTATTATTATTATTATTATTATTATTATTATTATTAATGGTTTGTATAACTTATTAATTAAATATCAACCTATTAAGCTATTTAATGTAAACTTAAACTTTCTAATTAATTATAAATTTTAGATCAACAATCATAGATAATTTTTTAAACCCATTAAGTTAGTTATATAATGGACCATCTAATAAATTTAAGGAAAAGTAATATGAGGGAAATTTCCATTTCATGAATAGACAATTTGTTCAAATCATTAATTGAGAAGGGGGGAAAGAGACGAGGCAACCGTAAAAATCGAAGAGATGATAAAAAGGAAACAACAACGAACCAGAAGACAAGTTGGAAAAAATGACTAGGAAGAAAGGGCATGGATCCAGCAACTCTTGTTTTTCCAGTCGTCATCTCTATTGAGATTGCTCAGCCTTTTTTTCAATCTCAATGGCTTCCCTAAACCTGTTAAATCAAACTATTTTCTTTCGCCTTAGTTCCTCTTTGGTTCTATCATTTTAGGGAAATTTCCCTCATATTTTTTTTTCTGTAAATTTATTAGATGGTCCATTATATAACTAACTTAACGGGTTTAAAAAATTATCTATGATTATTGATTTAAAATTTATAATTAATTAGAAAGTTTATGTTTACATTAAATAGCTTAATAAGTTGATATTTAATTGATAAGTTATACAAACCATTAATAATAATAATAATAATAATATAACTTATAAAATAATAATTAATTTTATAAATTATAGTTATATATTTAGGAATATTAAGAGTAATAATAAATCCATACTATTATTAATATTAATAATCCCTAGATCTATTAATAGATTACTATTAACATAAATATAGTTAACATTTTACTTAAATAATAAACATAACTAACATAAAAGTATTAAAAGATATATTCATAAATAGCATTCATAAGATTATTTTAGACATTAATAGCATTCAGAACATTAAAAAAATATTAATAATATTGATAATATGTATATTAAACACCATTAATACATTGAATAATTATTTAACTAATAATATTATTATAATTAAATAATATTATCAAATATAATATTAGTCCATGTCCATATCCCTTGGTCTGGTCTGATTGGCTAGTCAAATTTAGCCATTTCATGTTCAAATATAGTCGTTGGTACAGTCTAGTTGCCCCGTCTGATATAGTCGTTTCCAAGTCAAACTTATTCGTTGGAAGATCTGCTCTCCCTATTTAACATTGAGCCATGATCTGGTTCTTCAATTTTTCCTGACGATGAACCACACTCATTGGTTTGAAACGCATCGACAAATGTATTATAATGTGATTTACACTAAAAAATCTTCTCATAAAACAATCATCGGTGTTCAACAACACCTACATCCAACAAGACTATTGTAATCAAAACATGTTACCCATGGAGCTTTATAACTTAGCTCGATGTAGTATTTACAATGATCAACCTGCTGAGAAGAAAACCAGCATGAAAAATATAACATCATAATGAAATGACACCCATACCGCTTATTGGAGCTTTATAACATAACTCATGGTGCTATTTACATCCATATATATATGTACATATACTGAAACATCACCAAAGCATTTACCAAAAACATAGACCAAAGACATATACCAAAACATTTGCTCAATCAGTGAATAGAGAAGGATACATAGCCCACATCTGATTCGCCATCTCCCACGTAGCTTCATCGGGCCGAAAGTGCTTCCACTGCACTTTAACTTGCTCGATTGCTCAGTTTCAGAGCATGAATGTCTTTCTCTTCAAAATGAACTCAGGTTCTAGATGGAATTCTCCTCGTGGCTCCACCTGCAATAAAGACCAACCAATCACATGATCAGCATATTTAACATACTTCTTAAGAAATGACACATGGAAACTTCATGGACTTTCACTGTCGGAGGCAGTGCAAGTCGATAGGCTATTGGCCCAATCCTCAAAAGAATCCTAAAACATCCACAAAACCAAGGTCCCATCTTGGCACATGATCCAATCCTCAAGGAGCTCTTCTTTGGTTTGATGCACAAGTACACCTGCTCCCCAACCTAAAACTCCTTAAAAAACCCATTTTGATCTGCACGGCTCTTATGCCTATCTTGTGTTGCATTCATATTCTTCTTGATTACCTACATTTATTGTTCCATTTTTGCCAACATGTCTAATCCAATCAACACCTTGTTAAATGGATCACACCAATTAATGGGAATTGTTGCAACTCCTCCCATAAAATGCCTCAAACAAACTCATCCTCAAATATTCTTGATACCCATTGTTGTAAGTAAACTCTACCAGTAAAATATACTCTTCCCACTTCCATTGTTGATGCATCACATACATCCTCAACATATCCTCCAATATCTTTTTGACCCTCTCTATATGTCCATATGTCTGTGGATGATAAGTTGTGTTGAAGGCCAACTCTATACCTAAACCTAGAAATAACTCTTTCCATAATCAAGTAGTGAACTTAGCATCCTTGTCTAACATAATCTTTTTCAGACCACCATGCAATCTAACCACATCCTTGATGAAGACATGTGCTACATCATTCGTTGAGTATGTAGACTTCACTGGAATGAAGTGCAAAACCTTTTTCAACCTGTCCACCACGACCATGATGGAATCATCTTGTCTAGACATTGTCGGTAAACCTGTGATAAAGTCCATGGAAATGACCTCCCCTTTCCACTATGGAATCAGAATCATATGTAGTAGTCCACCTAAATGCTTACACTCTACTCTTACCTATTGATAATCCAAGCACCTAGCCACAAACTTTTCTACATATCTCTTCAAATTTAGCCAATAGTAAAACTTATTCACTACATTCAGTGTCTTTTGGTAGCCTGGGTGACCTGAATATGGTTTCTCATGAAACTCCCTCAGGATCACCTTCTTGAGTTCACTGTTGTCTAATGTTGGAAATAATGCTAAGAGTGGGGTGAATCAGTATTTACAAATCAATAACTTTTTCATTTCCATAATCAGATTTATATACGCTACATTAGTGAAGGGAACTTGTGTGTGCACGCAACTATTCTTAAGGAAACCAGTGTATATCCAGTGAACTTATGATTCAGTTAATTCATCATATGTTGATCTTTAATCAGTGCATCAATACTTTATTAAACATTAAATAGTAATCATGTGCCGTAATAACAGAATAAACCATCACACATAAGAAACACACATGAACACCAAGATTTAAGGTGGAAACCCAATGTGGGTGAAAACCACCTACTACTATCATCTCTATCTTCTTTTAATAATAAGAAAATATGTTTACAATCTTGTACTAGTGTAGACTCATACCAGTACGTATGCACCCACCTGCAGAAGGCTACAACCTTCTCCCGTTTTCCAGCTTCTTCTGGAAGGGAGCTACAACCCCCTAATTCTTGTACTAGCCGATATGTTTACTAGTATGTAGGCTCCGACCTATAGAAGGCTACAACCTTCACTCATTATCCAGCTACTACTGGAAGGGACTCTAAGCCCCTGATCAAATCACTAGCCACTACTGGCAGGAAGCTTCAACTTCCTCACTGAAGGCTCCAACCCTCAGTATCCTCTAGGGACCACGTTTCATAAATTTTCACATTAGACCCATTAGTAACATTGAAGCTCAAAATCAATCACCACTGCAATACAACCATCAAAACCAATCATTGGAATTCAATCATCAATCTCTAACATAACTGAAATAAATCATCAATCTCTGAATCAACCATAATTGAATCAATCAATTGTTGAAACCTTTGACATACTGAATCAAGCAATCATTGAACCTCTAACACAATTGAATCAACCATCATTCAAACTTAATCATATTCAACCAACCAACTGGAACAGACAAATCATTGTAACCAATACATAGATCTGGACCAAGAACACTGCATCAAAAGCTAGAACCAACTATAACCTCAAAAATTATGTGTCAGACTATATATGCCTCTTCAATGAAGCCAACCTACGTGTATATGCAGCTTCCTTTAGCCCAACCTGCACATATGTCTAAAGATATTGAATCATAAAACCTCTGAACCACAAACTGTACCAATCAGTGACATTCTGAAGATTTACTATCAGTTTACAAAGTTCTAAATAGATAGCAGCAAGGATCACCCTTCTTACTTAATCAATAAATCAATCAGAAACAAACTCTTTATGCATTAAGTTTTACTTTTAGATCTAAGAAGACTTCAATGACAGACAACAGTAAAACAACAACACTGATCTGATAGATCATTCATCCCTAAAGATCAAGCTTTTCTTTTGCATATGCTACTTGGGAGAGTCAAACTAACGGGAATACGCACCTTCACCAATGTGAACCAGCGTATAGATCCACAAATACTTACTTATAACTTTGCTGCAATTCTAGACTTCAGACATACCCATATCATCACATATAAAGGATAAAACATGCGTTAGCAATCAGATCTAGTCGATCCATTATCAAATCACATAATGATAAGTCATTATGATCCCAATCCATCATTAGATCTCATCTATCATCAAACACTCAGGTGCATACTTAGTTCAAATCAAGCAAGGCATTAGAAACCCATAACATGTATATTTGCTTTTGATCAAAAACTTCATAAGATATTCATTATTTCTACTCTTAGCCCTTTTATCTTCTCCTCCTTATATATTTTTAGCCTTTCTCAATACCTAGGATCAAAACAACACTTAGAGCCTGTGGTATTCTTAGATGAGATCAAATAACCATTATTCCGCTCAATATCGTGGGCTAATACCATGGCATTGACCCTTGGTATTCTTTCACCTTAATTTCCTTAATTTTTCATCCCATACGCACTTTTTCTGCTATGAAAGCGTGTGCATACGTATATGCTCTTTTTGTACAATGAACCTGCATGTACATGCTCTTTTTGTACAGTGAACCCACATGTACACACTCTTTTTGTACAGTGAACCTGTGTATACAACTTAACATACCCGAAAATGTCCTTTTGATTCAACTTCTTGATTTTGATCTATAGTCCTTTATTCCTTCATCCTATTCTTTTGTACCATTACTTTTTTCATTTTGAGTAGACCTGTTATAATGTGATTTGCCATTGTAAATTACTTCTAAACTAATTCTTTTGAACGGCCCTTCATTTTGTCACATCTGTAAACACAACTGCCATGCATTCTATCACATCTGATATCTCTCATGTAGATTCATCTAGTTACCATATACAAGTGAGTTGTTTTGCTGCAAGTGGGTTGCCATCAAGTACAACACATCTATCATAATGGCAACAATCTCCCCCTTTGGACTTGATGGCAACCATATTGGTGTTGATTACTACAAGTTGTATAAACTGTTAGAGATAACAAGAAACACCAAAATACTCTCCTCCTTTTACATCAAGGACAAAGGGCTGACCAAAATGAAGACTTTCATATCTGAACAGTTGAATATGAACATTGATCATGCTCCCCCTAGGCACATG
>Ga0115851_101329_pt1 | contig 12956 bp, 8 predicted proteins | sample InSIn2gowninarea_FD_83865 | JGI IMG/M metagenome (GOLD analysis project Ga0115851, IMG submission 83865)
AATTGACGAGTTTCTCAAGCATTGTAATTTACATTGAGGAATTTTACATGTGTTTTAATCCAAGCTTCATTTGTTCTAGTTTGTTATTGGTTCATCATTTATCTTTAGCAACTCACAATTTTAAATTGTTCATGAAGCTTATGCCTCTTGTGTTTACTTGAGCAACTATACAAGTGATCTTGTGGAACATATTTACTTGAAGCAATTTTGTCATTTACATAACACTTGCAAACTCACTTGCATAACATATTAGGCATTCTAATTTAGTTGCATTTTAAACAAATTAACCTCCAAACATAAGCTTGGTTGATAGAAATCATAGGAAAAAGGATTTCTTGGAAAGTTCTTTCAATTGATATGAAATAAGGTAAAAGCGTTTAACCCTGCAGTTATGAAGGTGGTTTGTCCCCTTGTAGGAACGAAGACACATGCTGGCTAGTAAGACTCAGGGGAAGGGTATTGTTAATGACACCCTTGTGTCCTCGTCCCCTCTTTCTTACAGTCACCCCAATTTTTACACATTGGCAAGAGCTCAAAAGGAAAATCTCTCACCTAGATTAGGCATTTAGATTAAAAGTAACCAAGATAATTGCATCCAATTTTAGTTTAGGTGCATTTCATATTAACACATCTTATTGTTTTACTTGCAAAATAATAATTACACTTATCATTTATGAATATGTGTTGAATTGGATATTTTGGGTAAGTACCATCTCCTTTTGCAAGTAGAATTCTAATTGGTTTCCTTTGCAAGATAATTTTTCCTTGTATGATTTGGATTAATAAGTAATCATATATCTTGAAAGCATTTTAATATCTTGCATTAATATTTTAGTTTGCTAACATCTTTTGTTTCATTTTCAAGATTACTTGTGTTTCAGTTTGAAGCATATTTTTTTTTTGAGCAAGTATCATTCATTTTTGAACAATATTTTGAAGGCACCAGTTTTACATATGCTTATTATTATCTCATATGTTGATGGTGGTTGAAGTTGATTTTAGCTCATATTGTTGATATTATATTTGCTTGTAATTTCAAAATAAAAAGTAATCCATTTCACTCTAACATCTCCTAGAAAACTTATATATTTTAACTTAGTTTTCCATTTAGGGACCACCCCCCTTAGCTAGCCTAGGAGATAGCTTAAACGAAGACGTTGGGAATAGGTGATAGCCTCTTCTCTTAGTCCTTTCCATCAACCACACCTTGTGGGGTTAAAGGTTTTTCTCACTAACGGGTAGGTGTAGGGGGCAAGCTGTAACAGAACTCTAACTGGTTTTCTTGTAGGACCTTTCAAGCAAACAAGATTTATTTCAAGGAGGCCGTGGACACTAGAAGGAGCTGCAAATAAGGATAGGCCGTGAACCTTTGTGGAGACTGTAATTTTCAGATTTTAGCAAGTTTTCATTGGCCCTTGAGGTTGTTATTGTTGGAGGGAGATTATAGCTATTTCTAGCTCCAAATCTTGTACTATTTCCCTTCATCATTTGGGCATCCCTCTCAAAGGCTTTAACTCCATTGTAATATCATAATAAAAGATTTTTTTTTCTTGTGGGAACTTGGGTTTACCCAAGGCATCCTTTCTCCTCTTGTGGGTGGATTAATTTTGCATCTTTTCTAACCTTCCTTTTTAGCTCATCTTAAAATTAACACAACCTCATCATCACATTTCAATTTCTAAGTAAAATTTTGCTACAAGTTTCACTTGATGCTTTGCATTTCATTCTTACTTTCAAGTACAAGTTGATATTTTTCTTTAGAGCAACTCATTTCTTACATGCAAGTATTTGGAGTTATGTGGCAAGTTTAATTTAGTTGCTTAACAATTTTCTTTATTTGGGATACAATTGTCTCACTATAGGCTCATTTGTTATCTTGCTCACTTATTTTCCAAGCATACTTTACAAGAGAGCATTCACTTTTCTTTAGCTTCATCTCATTTCCAATTGCTATAAGTTTATGATTTGTGGCATTTACTTGGAGCAATTTACAATTTCATTTTCTTGTGAAGTTTATGTTTATGCGTCTTGAACAATTTTGAAGTTATATCATTGTGAGCATTTCCCATTTACTTGAGGCAGTTTCTGTTTTGCAAAGCAAACTTCTTGCATCACTTTAATTCATTTTCAAGCTAATTTCTTTTTCCAATTGAAATTACATTTGCAATTTACTTTGAGCACTAGCTCATTTGCATTATATTGAAGCATGGCAAATCTCTCTTGGGAAAACTTACTTCAATAGCATTTAGGCATTTTAGCAAAGTTTGCATTTTAACTCAATTAACCTCCAAGCATAAGCTTGGTTGATAGACATCATAGGGAAAAGACTTTCTTGGAAATTATTTCAATTGGTACGAAATAAGGTAAAGAGTGTGTGACCCTACAGTTATGAAGGTGGTTTGTCCCTTTGAAGGAACGAAGGCACATGTTGGCTAGTAAGTCTCAGGGAAGAGTACCGTTAACAACACCGTGTCCTTAGCCCCTCTTTCTTACAGTTACCCCAATTTTTACCCTTTGGCAAGAGTTCAAAAAGAAGATCTCTCACTTAGAGTAGCCATTTAGCTTAAAATTAACTAGGATAATTGCATCTAATCTTAGTTAAGTGCATTTCATATTAACATACTTTACCTTTCAAGCTATTTTACTTGCAATCCCTTTATATACTTGTGATGATAAAGATGTTTTGAATTGATTATTTTGAAATAGCTCATTTGGGCAAGTACCATATCTTTTATTTTGCAAGTGAAGTTTTAGCTTGTTTCATTTTGCAAGTTATTTTATATTGCTTCTTTACATGCTTTAGAATTGTGAATGGTTATACTTTGAGAGCAATTTTAAATCTTGCAAATGACATCTAACATCTATTGATTGGCAGGGTTACTTGTGTTTCACTTTGAAATATTTCATTTCTAGAAAAAGTGTTATTTATTTTTAAGCAATATTGAAGGCACTGGTTTTATATGTTCATCTTTTATTTATGTGCTGATGGTTATTGAAGTATATTTCATTTCATATTGCTCATTACATTTGTTCATAATCTCAAGTAATCCAAATTAACCTTGATATCTCCTAGAAACCTCACATCACCTTTTAACTTAGTTTTTTTGTTTAGGAACCACCCCCCTTAGCTTACCTAGAGAAGAGCTTAAACGGAGAGAGTTGGGAATAGGTGACAGCCCCATCTCTTAATTTTTCCACCAACCACACCTTGTGGGGTTAAAGGCTTTTCTCACTAACTTAGGTGTGTGTGAGGCAAAAACAAGTGGCAGCCTTATTCTTTCTACCCTACACCTACAATGGCCCTGTGACAAGATCAACACACACCCCCTTATCCTTAGGATCTCATTCAGATCTTTCTCATCCATGTGATCATCAGCAACCTATCCCTCCTTGCTACCATACCTGTCATAGAGAGGAATTTTGGAACAAATCAAAAACTGCTCAAAGGTCTCAGTGTTTTTCAAAACTGGCTTATAAGAACTGACCTCCCATGGAGTCCGAGTATGCTCTGTTATATTCATCAATGTTGCCATAAACAAGTGGTACATTAAATTCCAGGATGTGATGTGTAAAGTTGTCATGTGTCACAAAAAGGGGTTGGCCTAACCTATCACTTCCTTGGATGCCACTTGCTTTCTCTTCAGTAATATGGCCATCAAAATGCCACATACCCGTCTCCAAAACAATTTTGCATAGTTACACCAAGATTCTGGAATGTGGGGACGGGGGAGCGGGAAAACACTGGAGCGGCCTATCCAAAAGCTCCCCACCAATTTTTAGGAAACGTGGGGGGACGTCGGGGTCTTTAACACAAGGGATCCCAACAAAAATAGTAAAATACCAAAAAATTATAAATATATCATTGAAATTTTATAATTTAACTGTATAACACTTACATCATGAAGGATAAATCGATGAACCATATAACTAAAACAAATTTAAAACGAAAAGCATGATAGAATCATACATGTAATTGTAACATTGTACAATGAAAATAAAAGTTTAAACCACATTGAAGTTCCAACTATGAATACAGAATATTGAAATAAAAGTCAAGTTTGATACATCAAGATTCAAATTTTTGTAGAGTCAAGTCTAATATATCATATATGAAGATTCAAAACAAACTAAACTCTGAAATAGAGAAGCAGATAACATAAGAACATATCAAATGACAAATAAGCATAATTGCTCAAGGTAATGCCCTGCTAGTCTCTACATCCAGTTGTTGCATGAATAAATCAAGATCAACCATGTCACCATCTGAATTTGAATCACTTGCATTCTCAAACATGCTAAGTGGCACATCAACCAACCCCATTTATGTCTCATCAAGTCCCTCTCCATATCTACCTATGTATCATCCTCTGGATCATCATACCATCATGTTGTTGGTCCCTTCAAATATGAAATAACCAAAAACCCTTCCCCCCCCCCCCAATCGATTCATAGTATATTTATAATATTCTATAAAAAATATTAGGGATTTGATCTTTTTTTATGATTTGACCTTGAATTTTTTTGGAAACGCATGAAACGTTTCCTCGTTTGGGAGGAAACGTCCCCACTTCGAGTTTCCTCGCGTTTTTGCATTTTGGGGACGTGGGGAAACGTCCCCTAGACGTCCCCACATCCCCAGAGCACAAGGAAGCACAAGGATGTGTTTCCTAGGTGGGGGGACGCGTCCCCGTGGAACACTGCAATTATGTCCTTGGCCATGTTGTGCTTCACTGCTTAAATTTTAGTCCATTCTTAAAAAAAAGTTTGGTGTTGTGGACCAACCCACCTGTGACCCTTTGACCAGATTTAGGGTCAAATTTCATCATGATGACAACCCTACATTGTTATGTATTACACTCATCTCCAGCATTTTCAGGAACTTGTTCTTTTCCTTTTTCACGCAACCATTTCTTATAAAAATTTGGAGGATAATCAAAATACACTAAGTAGTTTCTGAGATTGTCTACTTGCCACTTGATGTTGTCATTGAAATGGTGCCCATCTACCCCAAACACAATGATATTTTCAGCATCTTCAAAATCTTGTATGGTATTATTATCATAGTCTTCATCATGACCTTCATTGGTGGGATCAACAGTACTCTCTTCTTCAAATTCTATGTTGCTCTCTTCATTTATGACAGCTACAAAACCATCTTTGTCTTCTTGGTCTAGGACATCATTGGCTCCAATGAGGGCAAGAGGATCTTCCTATTTTAGGGCTTCCAACGAGTACCGGTAGATGTCTTTGAAACTCTAATGTCTAGGACTATGATGCTTGAGAAACTCGTCAATTAAAACTTTGACGGATGGTACACTCTTCAGACTGCAAGAGTGCTTGCTTTAGCCAACCATAGCTCTCTTGTCCCAAAGAAAGAATGAAGACTCTCATCATGGCATCTTCATCTCTTTCCTTGTATTTTGACATGTGTCTCATAAATACAAAGACATATGGGATAGTAGCAAAAGAGTTTCCTTCAAACTATGGAAGCTTCTCATAAAGCTTTAAAGGAGACTTATATGAGTATCCCAGGATATTTTCAATATATATGCAAGAAATAATGTATGCAAATCTTAAGGAGCCATCCTTCATCCATGCAAATTTTCCACCATGAAAATTTCCAATTTGATGATAAATGCAATTTCATACCTCTTCACACTGGAGTTGCCAAGGTGAGTTGCAAGTGCCTTCACAATCGTGCTTGCCTCAGCTCACAAGCACAAAGTCTTCAAAATCTGTAAGAACAAGGTCTTTGTTCTTCCAACGGAGTCGCCTACATGGAAAGATCTTAAGGCTTGAACTTCATCCAATGTTGTCTTTTGGGAAGTGGACTTTATCCTTGGTAATAGTGCCAAATATATTAAAGCAAAATCTCGCACTTTTGAGATAAAGTCCAAAAGCTCAAGTGCAAAACCCACTGCACCTCAAAGGGGGACACTATTGTTGAAGATAATGCTTATATTATGTTATGTAATTGCTGACAAATTAGCCAGTAAATTTTAAGTTTTGAGTTATCAGAATTAGGGCAGCAAATTAATAGATGTAGTAAGTTATCATTCAGCAAATTATTAGGTGCAGTAGATTATTCAGATAATGGATAATCAAATTAGAAATATGTTTGCTATATAATAATGTATTCATTTCTCCTATGAATATATGAGATTCCAATGAGAGTTCAGCTCATGTAATGCAGCAAAGCTGCAACTTTGAAACGATCCTCGGGCCTATGGTTTAATCCATTACGCAGCAAATCTAAGGGCCTCAAAATTAAAGATTAACACATAACATTCAATCCTGCACAATACTTATCTACATTAAAACTCAAAAATAATTCATTAATAAGATATTTACATAAGAATTATTCTCATTCCTCACCCTCACACTCCTACCTTCTCATGCCTCATGGGCTCCTCTTAATTTATACAAATGGATTAGAACCCAAGTAGGTTCTAGATCCCTTAACAAACTCCAACAATATCTCTCTTGATCCCTAAATCTCTCATCCAAATCCTAAAAATCCTCTAATTCCACTTTTCACTCAACTAATCCTCTATTCTAGGATCCCCTAATCCCTAAGATCTCTATGAAATCTTTACAAGTCTATCATCACTCATATTCTCTCATAATTGAGAATATTTACAATTAAAACCTCACACACATTTTTCACTCAATTTATTAAAAATATACAAATAAATTGAAAACATAACACCCCCTAAGTCAACCAAATATACAGTGATTTTCTGAAGCAGGATGCTCCTACATCATCATGGATTGAGAATCAGACTTCTCTTGTTTTTGTTCATTAGTTTTGTTTATATTTTCATATGTATGCTCTTGATAGATTTAACATGTGGTATCAGAGCTAGGTTAAGAGAGTTGATTTATATGTAAAGTGTGTTGTTGGTAGGAGGTTTCAAAAGTTTGTGAAAGCCATTTGCAAGAATTTTCATAATTTTGTGAAGCCTGTGTAGATGCAAGTTATTGGTGGGAGTGCTTAGTAGTTAGCGGCAATGGCCAACAATATGAATATTTCTCAGCCACAAATACCAGTGTTTCAAGGTGAGAACTTTGGTTTTTGGAGCATTAAGATGAAAACATTGTTTCTCTCACAAGATTTGTGGGATTTCGTAGAAAATGGATTTAAGAACTAGATGCTCAAACACTTGCCCGTTGGACTCAAGACCAAAGAACACAACTAAAGGAAAATCGTAAAAACAAATTCAAAGGCTCTCTTCCTAATACTGCAAGCAGTGCATGATTCTATTTTTCCAAGACTAGTTGGAGTAACAAAATCAAAGGAGGCATGGGATGCTTTGCAGCAAGCATATCAAGGAACTGATAAGGTAAAAATTGTTAAGTTGCAGCCCTTAAGAAGAGAATTTGAAACTTTGTGCAGGCAAAACTCTGAATCTATTCAAGATTTTCTCACTAGAGTTATGGGTATAGAGAATGAAATTAGGTCTTATAGAGAAGATTAAAAGATCAAAAAATTGTTGAGACGATTTTAAGAAGTTTGCCTGCAAAATTTGATGGGGTTATTGTTGCTATTGAGGAGTCTAAGATCTAACTCAGTGGTCTGTGAATGAGCTAATGGGGTCTCTTCAATCTCATGAGCAAAGAATCAATAGATCTTCTAAAAAATCTATTGAGCAAGCTTTTCAAGCAAGAGGAAATATTTTCAAAGACAAAAGTGGTTCCTCTCATGAGGAAAGCCAGAACACTTCTGGAAGAGGAAGAGGAAGAGGACAAACATACAGTGGAGGCAAAGGTCGAGGAAGATATTTTTCTACAAACAACAAAGGAAGAGGTAATGATGACAGTGATGAAGGTAAAAGATTTAATAAATCCCAAGTTCAGTGTTTTTATTGTAAAATATTTGGCCATTATGAACGAAACTGTTGGAAAAAACAAAAACAACAAGCTAATTTTTCTGATGAAAAAGAAGAGGTTGGCACTTTATTCTTGGCTTGTGATTCAACTAATAATGTTTCCAAAGAGGTCTGGCTTATGGATAGTGGTTGCAGTAATCACATGAGAGGAAACAAAGATGGCTTTGTGCAGATAGATGAATCTACAAAATCCGATGTACTATTGGGAGATGACAAGCCAGTTGAAGCTAAAGGTAAGGGAACAATTGTTGTGAAGACAAAACAAGGAAAACCAAAGCACATTAATGATGTTTCATATGTTCCTGGTCTAGCACATAATTTGTTGACTGTTGGGCAGCTCCTTGAAAAGGGATGTTTAATTGTTTTCAAGGACAAGCAATGCATAAGCTATGATAAAGATGATCACAGTAAAATTATTGCTAAGACTAATATGTTGCAAAACAGAATTTTTTCTTTCAATCTCCCTTGTGAAGCAAGTACAACATTGAATGTTGCTTATGATGATAGTTCCTGGCTATGGCACATAAGGTACGGACATTTGAATATGAAAGGCTTGAAATTGTTATATAACAAGCAAATGGTCAAAGGGTTACCACTTATTGGTTCTATTGATAAAGTCTGTGAAGGGTGTATTCTTGGTAAGCAACATAGAGATTCATTTCCAGTAGGAAAATCATGGAGAGCAAGTAAACCATTGGAGCTAGTGCATGCAGATATATGTGGTCCTATGCAAACTTTGTCTCTCAACAAAAATAAGTATTTCATTGTTTTTGTGGATGATTTTAGTAGAAGAACATGGGTATATTTCATTAAAAAAAAATCTGATGCATTTGTCATATTTCAACAATTTAAAGCTCTTGTGGAAAAGCAAAGTGGTTATTTTCTAAAAACATTATGCATAGATAGAGGGGGAGAATTCACTTCTAATAAGTTTGATTCTTATTGTAAAATGAATGGCGTTCAAAGGCAACTGACAGCTAGTTATACTCCCCAATAGAATGGTATTGTTGAATGTAAGAATAGAATAATTGTTGAGATGGCTAGGAGCATGATGAACGGTACCTTCCAAACATTTTTTGGGCTGAAGTTGTAGCTACATCTGTTTATTTGCTTAATAGATGCCCAACAAGAAGTGTGCAAAATATTACCCCTTATGAAGCATGGTGTGGAAGAAAACCCAATATTTCTCATTTAAGAGTCTTTGGTTGCATTGCCTATGCTCACGTTCCTAATGAAAAGAGAAGAAAGCTTGATGATAAAAGCGTGAAATGCATTTTTATTGGATATTGTGAGAAAACCAAAGGTTAGTCGTGATGTGTTCTTTGAGGAGAAAGAAGAATGGTAGTGGAATCACGATGTGCAACAACAAACTCCAAGTATTGTTGTTCAAGAAGATGACTTTTTTGTTTCTGCAAATCCATCTAGTAATCAAAATACTTCAGAGGCCACATACACTCCATCATCTTCTGCTACTTCAAATCTTGTTTCAAGTCCAAGTCCTCCTTCGAAAAAGACAAAATCTTTAAATGAAATTTATGGTTATACTAATTTTGCTTTGATGTCGCAGATTGAAGCAGAGCCAAGATGTTTTGAAGACGCAGTAAAAGAGTTAATTTGGTTCAAAGCAATGGATGAAGAGATGGCAGCGATTAAAAAGAATGAAACATGGGCGCTTGCAGATCCTCCTACTCAAAAAGAAGTCATTGGGGTGAAATGGTTCTATAAAACCAAGTATGCAACTGATGGATCAATACAAAGGCACAAAGCAAGGTTAGTAGCAAAGGGATATGCTCAACAACCAAGTATTGACTACAATGAAACATATACTCTTGTTGCAAGATTTGATACAATCAGAACTGTTTTGGCATTGGCAGCACAATATAAATGGTTAGTTTATCAATTTGATGTTAAATCAGCCTTTCTAAATGGTGAGTTGAAAGAAGATGTCTATGTTCACCAGCCCCAAGGATATGAAGAAGCAAGAAATGAACACAAAGTCTACAAACTGAAAAAGGCTCTTTATGGGCTTAAACAAGCTCCAAGAGCATGGTACAGTAGAATTGACACTTATTTTTTGAAAAAGGGGTTTAATAGAAGTGAAAATGAACACACATTATATATCAAGTCAAATGGTAATGATATAATAATTGTGTGTTTATATGTAGATGACTTGATATACACATCTTCAAGTGATTTGTTAGTGGAAGAGTTCAGGCAGGCTATGATGACTGAATTTGAAATGACTGATTTGGGTTTGCTCCATTATTTTCTTGGCATAGAAGTGACACAAATGAATGATGGCATTTTTATTTCACAAGAAAAATATGTTTCAAATCTTCTTGACAAATGGAAAATGGGAAATTGTAAACCCATGAGCACACCCATGAATACAAATGAAAAATTTTATGTAGAAGATGGAGTTGAAAAGGTAGATGCTCAATCCTATAGGAGTCTGGTAGGAAGCCCTTTGTATCTTACTACCATTAGGCCTAATATTATGCATGCAGTAGGCTTGATTTCCAGATTCATGCAAAGTCCAAGTAAGATGCATTTTGGAGCAGCTAAAAGAATTTTGAGGTATCTCTCTGGAACAAGAAATTATGGAATTTGGTATACTTCATCAAGTAATTTTGGGTTGGTTGGTTATACAGATAGTGATTGGGCTGGATCTATTGATGATAGAAAAAGCACTTTAGGTTATGTATTCAGCCTTGGATCAGGTGCAGTATTATGGTGTTCAAAAAAGCAACCAATTATTTCATTGTCTTCTACAGAGGCAGAGTATATTGCAGCAGATATATTTACCAAATCACTACCAAAAGGGAAGTTTCAATACATGAGGGACATGCTTGGGATCACCTTATTAAGCATTAAGGGGGAGTGTTGAGGATAATGCTAAAGTATGTTATGTAATTGCCGACAAATTAGCCAGCAAATTTTGTGTTCTGAGTTATCAGAACTAGGGCAGCAAATTAATAGAGGTAGTCAGTTATCATTCAGCAAATTATTAGGGGCAGTAGATTAGTCAGATAATGGATAATCAAATTAGAAATATGTTTGCTATATAGTAATGTATTCATTGCTCCTATGAATATATGAGATTCCAATGAGAGTTCAGCTCATGGATTGAGAATTAGACTTCTCTTGTTTTTGTTCATTAGTTTTGTTTATGTTTTCATATATATGCTCTTGATAGATTTGACAACTATCGCCTCACCAACTCTCTTCTCACTTCTAAATTTTGGCCAACTCTCCTCCATCTCAAGGGGGGTTCAGCCTGATAGATCTTAGGGATCAAATGGCCCAAACAAGCCAAGTAAGAGCCACCCAAGGCTTCGACTTCTACTTCCACTCACAAATAGAGAGAAGGGTGGGTAGGATTGCTATGGCTTCAAGGCATCTTCTAGGTTTAAGTTCAAATCTATGTTGCACGACACTTGGCCCCTTTGCGTATCAACCACATTTCTATATCAAAACTCGGAAAAACAACTAAAACATGTTTCCCTTTATTTTTTATTTTCATCCTTTTACTTAAATTTTTAACATTACCATTAATTGTTTCAGAATGTTTGAGAGTGGTCCCAACCTTATCGGACTTCATATGGAGAAAGTGGAATTTCATATCCCATTCAAAGTTCAACAAACTTAACAATTTTCAAGATTTTAGAATTGGTAGGGTTGTAGCCTTTTCATTAAATTCTATTATGTATGAGGGTGGAATTGGAAGTTAATCAAGAACACCAAGCCTTTTGCGTATCTTGATGTTGACGATATTTCTTGTTGAACTACTCTGTCGTGTCCTTGGCAAAAATGTACCCTTCACTCAAACCAAAGTCATTGTTTAGGCATGTGAATCTTTTCGTACCATATTTTAAAGCTTGGATTAGGTGGTTTCATCAAAATTGGGTGGTGTTGATTGATGTCCCTAAAGGATTAAGGTAGAGGCAAAAGGTGATACTAATGATGAGGATCCCAATATAAGCGATGGTGGAACATTGCTTGTCATTAAAGTTTGTCATTTAAATGTTCTTGCTTATTTATTTAGAATGATTTCTTTCCAAGTTTTTGTATGTATATATATATATCCCCGTTTCCAAAATTTTTGAGGGTCACTTTTCCAGTGCGTTGTCGTTTCATAAATGCACACCCGTTTCCCCGTATCATGCAACTTAGGTTCAAAGGGAAAAATCCCCAAACACATGAAACGTCAAGTGAGTAAAACCCTAACAAAATGTTTTAGAATAATTTATAAGAAATATGGGTGATGGAGGATAGAAGATCAATGTCTTAGCATGCAAATACATTTTTGGGGGGCATATAGAGTGAAGGAACTGCACACTTGGAAGACTTGGAGTAGATACAAGGCTAAATAACAACCAGGGCAAGTACGCTAACTTACCCTAAAGTTTTGAATCAAGGGTCTCAATTTTCACAAAGATTTAAGGGAAGGAGCAAACATACTACTTCCTCATGGATTTGGAGGAAGGGCTAGTTTAACAAGGATCATGAAGCAAGTATCAAGCTAAAATGCTTAATATTGATTCATCCAACCAATAAAAACATAAAACCAAGCTAAGAGAAGTTAACCCACTTCATTTACCATTCATTCATCCAAACTTCACCGTAACCATCCAAGAAAAGAGATCAAAATCTAGCAGGTCTTGTAGAGGGTTGCTCTACAAGACAAGCACTAGATTAAGTGACAACAATGAAGTGTAGCACACTTTCACCACAACCACTACCCCCTGCTCTTTATGGAATTTCACCGATTGGAGACTTCCCGGTAGATAGGTCACCTATGAGTGATATTCTAAAGGTTTAAGGTGACACTAGAAGCTACGAGAGGATGACTCTTCTTAAGTACAAGGTTCAACTAAGGAGAATAGGGAAATTCTCATCCTCTAGAAAGACCTAATTAGGGAATGCTAGACCTAGGGCTTGAGATATAGCAAGCAAAATGGATTATCCTAAGATCAATGTGCCAAGAAAAGATTTCCAAACAATGAATCTTAGCAAGCCAATGGCATATGAAACCTTCAAAAAGCCCTCAAGTTGAAGAAATGTTCA
>Ga0115851_101331_pt1 | contig 12943 bp, 12 predicted proteins | sample InSIn2gowninarea_FD_83865 | JGI IMG/M metagenome (GOLD analysis project Ga0115851, IMG submission 83865)
ACAAAAGGACCGAGTAATCAATTCATATGCCTCCAAAAGACAAGGGCAAATCAAAACCTTCAATTCATTCAATCCCCTGACTAAATTTGATCTGACTTGCTCTTTTTGCTACAATAATGGACACTATGAACAAGACTGCCCACTCAAAGGAAGAAAGACGAATAGCAAGAACTCTGCAATGGACAAATGCGGCCTAGCTCTATTTGCGAAAAATAATGGAAACCAGTGGTTTGTGGATAGTGGGTGCTCCAGATACATGACAGGAGACAGAAGGAAATTTATCTCACTGAGCAAAAAGGAAGGGAATGTGTCCTTTGGAAATAGAACTGGAAAAATTGCAGGAAGAGGAACAATTACTCTGATCAATGGAAAAGGAAAAGCTCAAGATGCTCTGCTGGTTGACGGACTCAAACACAACCTTCTAAGTGTCAGCCAAATTTGTGATCAAGGACATAAGGTTGTCTTCAGCACCAAAGACTATGAAATAAGTAACTCTACCTCAAGGAAACTTGTGGCAAAAGGAGTGAGAACACCAGACAATATTTACGTTCTGAACAAGATTCAGGAAAACAAATGCTACTTGAGTCAGGCAGATGAGAGTTGGTTGTGGCACAAGAGACTTGGAAATACCAGCTTCGAAAATCTGGTCAATATCAGCAAGATCAAAGCTATACAAAACATCCCAAGATTGTCCAAACCAAAGCAAGCAGTGTGTGGTCCATGTCAACATGGAAAATAGACCAGAACCAGCCACAAGACAAAGGAACACTATAGTTCAAAGCCCTTGGAGATCATCCATGCTGATGTGTGTGGGCCAACTAGAAATCAAGCACTCCAAGGAGAAAGGTACTTTGTGTTATTTGTTGATGATTATACTAGAATGATGTGGATATATTTCATAAAGTATAAATCTGAAACTTTTGAGTGTTTTAAGAATCTAAAACCCCTTATAGAAAATGAAAAGAATTCAAAAATTAAGCGTCTCAGAACAGACAGAGGAGGAGAATTCACATCAAACGAGTTCAGTGAGTTCTGCAATATTCATGGAATTAAAAGGGAATTCTCGGCTGCCAGAACACCTCAGCAAAATGGAGTAGTTGAAAGACGAAACCGAACTGTCCAATAAATGGCAAGAATCATGTTGTTAGCAGCAGACCTACAGCCTAAATTCTGGAAGGAAGCAGTAGGGACAGCTATCTATACACTGAATCAGACTCAATTAAGACCAAATTGTGACAAAACTCCTTATGAGCTATGGAAAGGGAGACCTGCTTCGGTGAAGTACTTCAAAATATTTGGAAGCAAGTGCTTCATAAAAATAAATGATGGTTCACCTGGAAAATTTGATTCTCAGGTTGATGAGGGGATATTTCTTGGATACTCTCCACGGAGCAAAGCTTACAAGTGCTACAATTTTCGACTGAAGAAAATAGTGGAAAGCATCGATGTAAAGGTTGATGAAGATCTTCCAGAAAAGGAAACTGAAGAACAAGAAGATGACTTTCTCATTGAAGAAGAAGAACCTAAAGAAGAAGAGATAGATGATGAAGAAGAAGAAGAGGAAAGAGAACCATCCCATACCCCATCAAAGATGAAGTATGTAGAAAGATACCATCCAGAAGAACAAATCATTGGCGATAGAGATGAAGGTGTGCAGACCCGAAGAAGCATAACAACCTCACCCAAGAGAAAAGTAGTTGCCCTCCTATCTATGATAGAACCAGAAACATTCACGGAAGCAAGTAAGGATCCTCATTAGGTAAAAGCAATGGAAGAAGAAATGTCCCAAATTGAGAAGAACAAGACATGGGAGCTGGTACCTCGTCCAAAAGACAAAAACATAATAGGAACCAAATGAGTGTTCAAAAATAAAATGAATGAGGAAGGACAGGTTATCAGAAACAAGGCAAGACTTGTCTGCAAAGGCTATTCGCAAATTGAAGGAGTTGACTTTGAAGAGACATTTGCACCAGTGGCCCGTATGGAAGCTATCAGGATGTTTTTAGCATTTGCTTGCTCGAAAGGATTCAAAATCTATCAAATGGACGTGAAATCAGCATTCCTAAATGGGGAACTCAAGGAGGAAGTCTACATGGAGCAGCCAGAAGGTTTTGATCTGACAGCAGGAAAGGACCTAGTATGTAAGTTGACAAAGGCTTTTTATGGGTTGAAACAAGCTCCTAGAGCTTGGTATGCAAAACTGGATAACTATCTCCAACAACAAGGCTTCAAAAAGGAAGTGGTTGGAAGCAATCTATACATAAAGATAGATCAAGGTAAGTTACTAGTTGCTCTTGTTTATGTCGATGATCTGATTTTTGCTAGTAATAATGATGAAATGAGCCATGAATTTTCTCAAAGCATGGCAAAAGAATTTGAGATGTCAATGATAGGTGAACTGTCCCACTTCCTTGGACTTCAAGTATCTCAAACCAGAGTAGGATTGTGTATATCTCAAGCCAAATATCTAAAAGACATGCTCAAAAAATATGGAATGGAGGACTGTGCACCCATGAGCACTCCCATGACCACAAATTGCAAACTGAGCAAAGATGATGACTCCCCTCTAGTAGATGCAACTCATTACAGGTCAATGATTGGAGCCCTTCTATACTTAACAGCTACACGACCAGACATAATGCAAGCAGTAGGAATGGTGGGAAGATTTCAATCAGCTCCCAAACAATCCCATTTATTAGCTGTAAAAAGAATCCTCAGATATCTAAAGGGAACTTCAAATTTCGGTCTTTGGTACCCAAGGAGATCAACACTGACTGTAACTGCATACACCGATGTTGATTGGGCTGGAAATATAGATGATCAGAAAAGTACTAGTGGAAATGCATTCTTCCTAGGAGACTGTTTGGTATCCTGGCTCAGCAAAAAACAGTCATCCATATCACTATCCACAACCGAAGCCGAGTATATTGCTGCAACAGACTGTTGTACTCAGATACTATGGATGAAGGAAGCGCTAAAGGATGTCAACATATGTACAGATCAACCAATTACTGTTTATTGTGACAACACTAGTGCTATCAGTCTCAGCAAAAATCCAGTGATGCACTCAAGAACCAAACATATACCAATCAAGTATCATTTCCTCCATGAGCAAGTAGTTGAACAAAACATCACTCTGGAATATATCGGTACTAAGGAGAAGATAGCTGATATTTTCACAAAACCTCTTCCTCGGGAAGCATTCGAACATCTGCGACAAAAGATGGGGGTTATTTCTTTATCATCACTCAAGTTTATTCATAAAGATGCAGTAGAACAGGGGGAGCAGCTTGACAGGGGGAGTTCGTATGCATTCCTTTGCCATTGATGTCAAAGGGGGAGAAGGCAGAAGAATATTGCCATCAATAACAAAGGGGGAGATTGTTGGACACAGATTGTCATTGATGTCAATATGGCAATATTCAAGAGGAGGAGACAGAGCATATCGGAGCCGAGAGGATCAAAAGGAGCCAGAGGAACCAAATCGGAGGAGCCACATATATCAGAGCAAGAGGAGCCATATCAGAGGAGAGCCAGAGCAAGAGGAGCCACCAGAGGAGCTATCGGAGCATATCAGAGCAAGAGGAGCCATATCGGAGGAGTGCCAGAGCAAGAGGAGCCACCAGAGGAGCTATCGGAGCATATCCGAGCAAGAGGAGCCATCTCTCTGTGTGTTGTTCATTCCTGTAAAGAATCCTTATGTTCAAAGACATTAACTTAAAGGATCGGCGCACCGGGCAGAGTTGAAAGAATATTAATTTTGGTCCAAACCCATATCGAGTCCGGAAACCAAATATCGCATCGGAGGAGAGGCCTTAGAACAGCCGAAGTGAAAGCTCCGAATTAACGGAGCCGAAATATTATGAAGCCAGTATAAAGTAGATCAGGTTTGGAAAGGGCCTTCAGCAGTGTAAAGTTCCGACTTCCGGAGCCGAGTCCCTTATCAAGTGGAGTGTAAAATCATATCGGGTCCATAAAACTCTTGTATCGCATCGGAGCAGCGGAGGTAGCGATCGCCGAAACCATCCGGAGCCGAAATTATATTAAAGGGAGTCTAAAGCCACATCGGGTCCACATTACATCGGAGGAATGGGTCTATTGTTTACAGCGAATGCCGATGTTCATCGGACCAGAAACAATATTAAAGGGAGTCTAAAGCCATATCGGATCCACACCTCGTCGGAGGTCTGGGCTTAAGATTTATTGCGACCGCCGAAATCTGGACCTGCCGATAATTGTAAAGGCGGGTGCATAATAATTGAAGTCCGGCATTTGAATTAGAGCGGGGGTTGATAATGTTTTCCGTGTATTATATGATACATGGCCGCGGGGTTAAGGTATATATTAAAACCTGTATGATGGTTGATAAAGCCTGTGTGATGGTTGATTAATGGCTCGGCTAGTGGCTTCCAATGGGTGATTTAAAGTGCTCGGTTGGTCGCTTCCAATGGTTGATTTAAAGCGCTCAGTTGGTGGCTTTCGATGGTTGATAAAACACTCGGGTGGTGGCTTCCAATGGTTGATTTAAAGCGCTCGGTTGGTGGCTTCCGATGGTTGATAAAACACTCGGGTGGTGGCTTCCAATGGGTGATTTAAAGCGCTCGGGTGGTGGCTTTCGATGGGTGATTAAAAGCGCTGAGGAAGCCAAAGAGCCTGCGGAGTAAGGAAGTCAAAGATCCAGTGAGAAAGAGGAAATGAAGGGACAGAGACATGGAGCATATAAAAAGCAGCAGAAAACAGAGAATTGGTGTGGTTGTTGGAGTATGGTATAACCTGAGTATGAGATAGTGGAAGTAATAGAAGCAAAGGGGGCAGCAGAAGCAGTGGAAGCTGAAAAGAGTGCAGCAGCACACCAGTGTATACCAAAGGGGTTGGAGCCTCATAATTGAACAGGATTGAAGTCCTTGGGAGTTGGTGCTCCTAAGTCCAAGATTGGTGTCTTGGAAAAAAGAGTTGGTGCTCTAGAGGTTGGAGCCTCACCAAAGTCCAAGTTGAAGCTTGGCAACCGATTGTGACCATCTATTTATTGTATGTATTTTACTGCACAGTTTTATTAATAAAAGCATTGATTCTTGCTGTTGATTTTGTGCTCTGAATATATATGTGTTAACTAGTAAAACAATAGTGAAAAAAAAATAAGAAATACTGATTCACCCCCCTCTCAGTATTTCCAACACTACATGCCTCTAAAATTTGTTATTATGGGGCTCGAAAGCCTATTAATTATTGATAAACAATGGAAAACCTTAAACATCCAAAAACCTAACCCTAGGAGATGAAGCGACAAAACTATGGGCCATGTTTGAGTAAATTGGTACATCCACTTCCCGGGGTCACAACTTTGGCAAACGATCTCCATTTGATGTACAAAATACCTCGTTAGAAATATTTATTCGAGGAATGAAGCTTTCGAGTGGCCAAAAAACATCGTTTAGGGCCTCAAAATGGCTCGGGAAGTTCAAGACCCGAAAAACTGCCAAAAGTAGTAAATTGTGCTACAATTGAGGAAACTAAAAAACTGAAAGAGACAGTGGTGGAGGTCCAAGTCAAATAGGTGGGCGGCCACCAAAATCCACCTGGATCAGTCCTCCCCCCTTAGCAAGAAATGGTCCCCATTATGTTGAGTGCCTCCATGAGTGGGGAAAATTCTACTGAACTTGGTCCTTAGTCAGCCACTTGCCTTGGTGGAGGAGTTGGCCAAATTTGACAACCTTGTATAGTTGGATATTCTATTGGTAAGTGATCTTGACCTGTATGTCCATAATTTGATCAGTTATGTCATGTTCCATGCAATATGGGTTTAACTCTGTTGGTGTGAGTTGTTCTGCAATATCTGATATCTTTAGTAATGGTGGGAAGTATGGTTGAAGGTAGTCCACATTGAACACTGGGTGCAGGCTAAGGAATGAGTGTCAAGCTACATTTGATACACTCAAGGAAACACTTTCTTCAGTACCAATATTTAGAGGCCCAGATTGGAAATTGCCTTTTCATATTTCCATTGATGCCTCTGATTCAGCCATAGGAGTAGTATTGGGACAAAAGGAAGATCCAGTAACCTATGTTATTTATTATGTTAGTAAAAACTTAACTCCTGTAGAACTGAATTATATGGTAACTGAAAAAGAATTCATTGTTGTGATTTATGCTATTAATATGTTTAGACATTACATCTTGGGCTATGAAGTTTTTGTACACACTGATCACTCTTCCATTTGATATCTCATGAATAAACCAGTTACTAATGGTAGGATTACTAAGTGGCTTTTGTTGTTTTAAGAATTTGACATCATGGTATTGGATAGGCCTCAAAAGGAAAATCAAGTATTTTATTTCTTATATAGCCTCAACCATGCGGGTGAGGATGTTCCTATTAATGAAGATTTCATGATGAAAATTTGTTTTCTATTTCTGTTAAAACACCTTGGTTCGCAAATATTGCCAATTACCTTGCTACAGGAAAGTTGCCTCCTTATTTTTCATCTAATCAGAAAAAAGAGAATTATTAGAAAAAGTTTTGATTACTCTTGGATTATGGGAGATCTTCTTTTCACTGGGCCTAATTTGATTATCCGTAGGTGTGTCTGAGAAGATGAGATGTATGACATTTTGAGAGCCTATCACAATGAACCGTGTGGAGGAAATTTTGCAAACAAGTGAGCTGCCTACAAGATCCTTTGTTCAAGTTACTATTGGCCAAGTTTTTTCAAAGATGCAATGGAATATGTCTGGAAGTGTGACAACTTCCAGATAATGGGGTGACCTGTACAATCAGATGAGATGCCTTTGTAGCCATAGGTTCTCATAGAACCTTTTGAGATGTGGGCTCTTGATTTTGTAGGTCCCATCAACCCTATGTCCAAATATAAGAAGTATATTTTAGTTTGTATTGATTATGTTACGAAGTGGGTGGAGGCAAGAACATTACCTAGAGAAATAGAGAAAATAGTGATAGATTTTCTTTTTTTCCTGATATTTTTCTAAGATTGGGGTACCTAGAGAAATGGTCATTGATCAAGGTACTCAATTTTTATCAAAGCTTATATAGGGAATTGTGCAGAAATATCAGATTACTCACTGGAAGTCCACCCCTTATGATCGACAGGCCAATGGATAAGTGGAATCAACAAATAAGTTGTTGGAGACAATCCTTACCAAGACAGTGCAATTACATAAGAAGGATTGGTCTAACCGACTTCTGGAAGAATTATGGGCCTACCAGATTACGTGGAGAAATACCACTAGCTTTTCTCCGTATGAATTAGTGTATGGAAAGCAAGTTTATTTCCCATTGAATTTCAGATCAAAATATTTAAAATGGTAGCAGATTTGGGAATGAACCTTGATGAAGCTCAGCAGCAAAGACTCCTACAGCTCAATGAGTTGGATGAAATTAGGCAGGATGCTTTTCAACATACTGACTTGATTAAGCAACAATGGGCTAAATAGCACGTCAAATACATTAAAAATAAGTAGTTTAAAGAGGGAGACTGGGTATTGTTGCATGATTCTAAATTTAAGAACTTTAAAGGAAAATTTAACACACAATGGTTGGGCCCCTATGAAATTGAGAAAGTATTTGATAATGGATCTTTTTAGGTTAAAACCTTTGATGAAGGGAATTTACCTTCTTGTTGAATGGGCACAGACTCAAGTTATATTAAAAACCCCAATATAAGTAGGAATTTATGGAAGAAATTGTTAAGAAAAGGGAGCTGGAGATGGTGAAAGAAGGGATCATTCCTTCCACTATCTCTTCTTTATTTCCCGCTAACACAATGAGCTCAATTTGTTCCTCCTCGTGCTTGGTAAAACATGATAGGAATGTATATTGGGTATAGGTTTATTCATTTTTCCAGGCCCAATTGACTAATTACAGAAAAGGAACCCCCTGGAGTCTTCTTTTCTGAGTATTTTAGACTCTCTAAAATGAAATATGGCGAGCATGGACTGCCTTAGGCTTGTTAAAATTACAAGTCAGTAGGTTCTCATAATAAAATTTTGTTTTTAGTTAAATTTGGATTGCTCGTGTTACGTTGATGTGGTATTTCTTAAGGCCCTCCTTCCAACAATCTTGGCCCATCGACATGAGCAAGTTATCTGGGTGGAAGATCAGAGCCTTCTGATGCCTTGAAGCTTGTATTTCGCAATGACAGGTTGTCTCGCCAACATCAATGTGGAATCACTATGGATCTTTGAATGTTGGAACCTACAGGGGGTTCGACATCAACATATTAATTCACACCCAAGAGGATGCATCAGGGTACCTTGGTCCTCACTCTCATTAAAGGTGATGGGCCTCACATTAGTTAACAACTAACCTCAATGGTTGGTAATCTAATGAGCTCATTACACATTTGACATCAACACCTTTTATTCATGTGTAGTGAAATGTACACAAGCGAGGGAGAAGTGTTAGTTGGTGGTTCGATTTCCTACAGAAGCTCCGCAAGTCATGGTTTGAATTCCTACAGAAGTTTTGAAAGTTGTGGTTCGATTTCTTAAAGATTCAGCCATGTGGTTCCATTTCCTCCAGAAAATTTCAGCAACCCCAGCTCCATTTCCTGCAGCATCACCCTAGTTTTCTGAAGAAAAAAAACAAAAAGCATAAACAGAGCATTAATTTAAAATTATTTAAAAGTACTAACATATTTTTAAATACTAGTCAAGATCATGAATTATGAAATCATATATCTGACTTAATTATTAGGTGGGTTGTCATCTCAAGGAAATGCACTCGTCATCCGAAGTATTGGACCGTTGGCAGGTATAAAGATAAAGTACAGCTGGTGATGAGGCACTTGAGGTAAAGGGTAATTAATACTTTTATTTTTAATTGTTTGTATGATTTTCGGCTTTGCTCACCCTTGTAGAAAAATGCATCCATATCTAGTATATTCTAACTCCAGCTCCTCGCCTGATCGCCATGGTTCTAACACGGCCATTATACGTACTCCCCATATCCTCCCACAGGTCGGATCATGATGACAATCACGATCACGACCCATCTCTCGAAAATCCTATGCTTTGTGATCACTTTATATAATAAGCCCTCCCTTGTTGCACGATTCTATTACAAAGATTAAGATGATATTTCCAAATAAGTGCATACCCCTTGTCTTCCAGTCTTTCACCATGTCAAAACTATGTTCCCCCATCCGCTTTGAGCAGCAAGGGCCTAAGTTGCTGGAAGTTGACCCTCGTAGCAAGGCGAGATTGGAAAGAGCAGGGTGGCTGCCATTTCTCTAGCAATTCAACATCCACAAATTAGAGGTGACAAACTCTTTTGACCTAAACTTGAACAACGATAAGGCTCAAGTTAGGGATGTTCAATTCAGGTTGACTGAGGTTTTAGTAGTGCAAGCATGCAGGATTTCACATTTGTGAGAATTATGGTTCAAGAACTAGCGTTTCAACAAGAGTTTATGCACACCCTTCCTCCGTAGAGAGCATTAGGACCCTGACTAGACTCAGGGAATCTCGTAGGAGTTATTGAAGAGTAAGTAATAGAAATTTTTGTTTTTCTTGTAGAAATGCATCACGTCTAAAGGTCACTTCGGGCTTGCATTCTTGTTTCATATTCAGCTCCTCGCCCATTTCCATGACAAGCCGTTAAATTTTCCCTATTACTTTAGGATGTCACTGATGAAGATGTCAATGACTACCAAGGAAAGGGGGGTCAATTTAGAGGAAAACCTCTACCACCATGGGCTGGTGAAAATGATATTGCTAGAGGTTTTGAAAGAGAAAAAGTGGACATGGGAGGAGTTCTTGGCAGAAAACTACTTTGCAGAGAATGAGGATTCTGATTCATATTCAATGGAGGAAGCACTAACAGAAAAACTGAGGAAAAAGTTGCAGATGTGTTGGATAGAAATAAAAGGGAAAGAAGAAGAGGAAAACTTTTACCCTTCATAGTCCACAACATAAAAGGTAATGGAAAAAGCAAAGAAAAAGTCACAGAATCAGAAGCCACTAGTAAAGAAGGAAAAGAGGGACGACCTCGGCTCTCCGAAGCCCACTTAGAAGAAACCCAAAGAAAAACCAAAGAAGAAGAAGAAGAAGCCTCAGAACCTCGAGCTATAGATGAAGGAAGCAGAAAAAGATGAGGTGGTGGTGACAGGGGAGATTGTGAGCCAAAAGCCCAAGTCGAAGAATGGTAATTCCACCTCGGTAAAAATATTTACCAGAAGCCAGCATGTTCAGTTGGGAATAAAACATACTGTGGATGCAGAAGTATTTCCCAAGACACTATATAAGAAGAAGGAGAAACACCATGACCCAGCCAAAGGTAAAGAGAAGACCAAGTTAGCTGAGTTTATTGGTGAGGAAGTGATGTCCTTTTAGGAATCCCCGCTGCATGGAAGCAAGAATAACACAAAAGATGAATAACAAGCATAGGAGGACCTCAAGTCCCCTCAATATCTCCAAGGACATTAGGGAAGCAAAGTAACACCTCAGAAGAGATGGTCTCTGCAGGATTTGTAAGAAATCATCATCAATCTCACCATTTCAAAGAGAGCTTTGAGAAAGGAAAATGAGACCCTGAAGGAGAACAACTTGTGTATCCAAAAGGAGAATGAAGAGTGGGTCCAGAAAATGACTCGAATTATGAAAAAGAAGTAGGCTAAGATCGACCATTTAAGAAAGAAGAATAAAATGTACAAGGTTCAAATTCCTGCAGAGCCTAGCAGTAACCAGTTGAACTAGTTGGCGGAAGTAGTAGATCATTTGGATGTAGTAGATACAAATCATGATAAGGAATTATTTCCTTCTTTCTTTTTGGGGAGACGCAACCATTTTTCTTGCATAAGGGGCATGCAAGGAATTAGGTGTGGGGGAGATGTTGGGGCTTGGTTTTTCCCAATTTTGACACTTTTTTCTATACTTTCCCTCTCCCATTTTGACTATATTTAACCCCTACTATGCCTATCTTGGTTAAAATACTTGTGTTATTTCTAGAAGGGTGTCATAGGCCGAAGGTATGCAAATTAATACTAAAAAGTGTCTCTTACCTTAACTTTGAGTATTCCTTAGCTAGCTATTCGTTATTTTATTACCATGCCAACTAATCTCAAGTTCCTATGTAGATTTGCTTTGATTCGGAAATAGACCCATAATTCCTACCAAAAGTTGTGCGATCTTACTTCCTGCAAAAACTTCAAATTTATTGCAGTCGTGGGTTTCTTGTAACTGTGCAGATTCCTTACAATAAAATTGGTGGTTACCCATGTTCCATTAATATCCAAGTCCAACGCAAACATGGGTTTTGCGAGTAATACATCACATATGTTTTCTATCCTATTGGCCTTCTCAAACCCTTCTCTCGTTGGCCATTTGGAGGAACAACTACAACCATGTAACGAGTTTCATCTAATCCATGCTTTCTATCATGAATTAGACCCAATATGGACAAAAACGACATATTGTAATAGATTTGTTAGCCGATGGCTCATATTAGCAGTCTCGTTTATTTCGAGCCATATATGGGCTTTGTAAATGTATAAATTGTGTCCTAGTTCCAATGATGGGGGTTGTTAGATTGTTGCATTGGTTTCAACACTGACTGTGTATCAGATTATACTCAATTGTATTTTTAGATTAATATAAAGATATATGTTTTTTCCATTGCAGTGAGGAAGCTCTTCTAATTTGAAGGGGTTGTGAGTAAGGGAGGGCCCCCTTTGCTCACAACTCCCATAGTTTAGTCTTTATGTATTTTATTTTTGTTATGTAGCAATATGTTAGCTTGAGGGGGCCTAACCTTGGTTCAGAATTAGTTAGCAAAACAAATACCTACACTATTGGCCCTTTCGGCATTAGCCCGCAGAGCACTAACTGAAGTCTCACTCGAAGCAGTGTGGGGGGATGCTGGAACCAAGTTTCTGCACCATTGAGATGGTTGTGATGTCATTTTATTCTCGCTATACTTGCCTTTGCATAGGTTTCTTAGCCCTCTATTCCACCCTTCAGTACCTTTGTGAAAGGGTATATTTGATTTTCGCGTAGCCCTAACCTGTAACTCAGGGACTTTCATGCTGCTAGGGTAGCGAACTGCGATATCTCCCAAACTAGGCTAAGTGTCTTACTTATCTTATTAACCTATCTAATTTAGCTTCGTGAAAACAGATGTTCTTACTTGCGTTCACTTAACCAACACCTTTACATACATTTGCGCATCATAAGCATTATAAATGAAATTCATACCCAACATAACAAGATGCATAAATAGGAAATAAAGACATAGAAATTGTAGAATACTTCTATTTATTGATAATTCCAGATGATTACAGACTCAACCCACCCTGCGCACTTAGCTGCAAGGGTTCATGCACTCAGTTGTGCACTTCTAGCCTAAGCCTCTACGCACTCATATGTAGAGCCTCTACCTACGCTACAATGCAATACTTTGACCTCTTTCTCTAAAGCTATGACTCTCTTACATGTTCCATACTTGATTATTATAACTACTTAGAGCTTGGCTATTTTTATACAATCCCATGGTCTATGGACCATGGGTAGATCTTTTATAGCTGACATTACATTTCAAAAATAAGGGCAGACAACTCTATGACTCTTTAACACCTTTGTGCTTCGTGACCACACAATGCAAAGTATTTACACTCGGATTACAAAATTTGACCAAAATAGAGGCTTTGAGCCCTAAAACTACCATTGGGGGATCCCCCACCCAACAGGTCCCCAACACAAACATCATGACTCACCCTCAAGTCACTCTGCAGGCGTGGAGATCTTAGCACGAAGACCTCCCATCTCCATTTGGATGACCACAACCTTGGCAGCACACTGAGCAGCTGCCTACTGGATTTCCTCCAATCTCTACTCGGTGACTACTGATGAATTTCCACCTTGAATCTTCTACTGAGTTTCCTACAGTGTCGTGAGCTTTCCTTCAATGGAAGCTGTGATGTTTGTGTTGGAG
>Ga0115851_101334_pt1 | contig 12934 bp, 13 predicted proteins | sample InSIn2gowninarea_FD_83865 | JGI IMG/M metagenome (GOLD analysis project Ga0115851, IMG submission 83865)
GGCAATTTTCAGAAATAAAGAAGAGCTCTCAAACTGGTTTTCGCCAAGAGTTGTAGGGGGCTTTTCCAGGGTCACATTGACAAAAAATCACTATGTTCAAATGTGTTAAATGACTGTTTGTACCTGCTGATTTTTATTTTTGCATTTTCCAGCATTCTGTAAAATTTCTAGAATTTGTGTTTTCAGCAAAATTTATTTTTCCAGCTTGTTGAATGTATGGATATGGGAAAGGGCATTTAACTATATGGGAGAAATAAGGTGAAACTGAAAATCGGGGTGAGAAATGAGAAATTTCTACAGAGCTTGAGAAGCAAGTAGAGCAATTCTCTTGGGAATTGTGCAAGGAAATTGGAGAAATTCCTATTTTTTAGGGGTAGATTTGCTCTAGGAAATAGGAGCTTGCTAGCACTAGGGAATATGAGCTTCCTAGCAAGCCTTATTTGCCAAGTGTTGGGCAAGTCTTGTAGAGAGTTGATTAGTATTGCATGGAGCATCAGGCTTGAAGCAGATTCTATATAATAGATCAAATTGATTAGTTGATTTAATACAAGCAAGAGTAGTTTTTCCCAGTTGGGTTCCCCAGATAAATTTTGTGTTCTATGTGTGATTGTGTTTCTATTCATTGTTTTCCTTCCGCAGATTTTTGGTAGAGAAATCTTGTTTCTTTTGTTATTAGTTTGATCTCATTACCAGTTGCAAGGTTTCAAGGATTTTCTACATGGTATCAGAGCAAAAGACACGATAGAGACCGAGTTCCTTGATCAAATTCAAAGTGCACTGGAGAGAAGATCAGTTAGTGTAGGAATTCTACAAGTGCATGAATCATGTCATCTTTTGGTTTGAGGACAGAGCATGCCCTAGAAGGGACTTCAAACTTTTGTGCATGGAAGGACATAATGGAGGCTGTGTTAGATGATAATGGGGGTTTGGAATGCATCAAGACTGATATTCATAAACCTCTAGCATTAGATGCACAACAACTGACTCAATAGAAGAAGGACACTGCCAAAACTAGGAGGATGATCCTAGAAGGAGTTAGAGACCATATTGTTCCAAATTTTCATGGGAAGGAGACAACATTCTAGACGTGGAAGGCCTTATTGATCTATTTGAAAGTAGTACTGATGCTAGAAAACTTGGTTTGAAGGACAAATCGAGGAACATTCAGATGGGCAAGAATGAACCCATTGTTACATATCTATGCAAGTGAGGGATGAACTTAGGGGTGTTGGAGAGACAATTCCACTAATAGATCTTGTGAGCCTTGCTCTTCTTGGGCTTCACAAATCTTGGCATAGTAACTAGGATGCAGTGAATGACAAAAATAAGCTCCCTGATTAGGAGAGACTGTGGTCAGATCTTGTGCAGGAAGAGATAAGGAGGAGCACAAGGGATGAAGCCTCATCTGGGATAGAAGATGAGGAGAACTTTGCTTTAGCTGGCAAAGGGAAGAAAGCCAAGGGAAAAAAGTTCCAAGGTGAAATTGAGTCTAGTTAGAATGGAGGAAAGGAAAAGAAGGATCTTAGCAAAATTAAGTGTTTTCATTGTCATGAGTTTGGACATTATGCTACAAAATGTTCAAACAAGAAATCCAGCAAGCATGATTCAAGAATAGGAGGAGGAGAAGCACTCTCTTCTGAGTTCGAATTGGATTTCTCTTCGATAGCTTGCATGACAAGCTTAGTTCGAGGTAGTGTGTGGTATATTGACTCTGGGTCTTCATTCCACATGACAGGGGAAGAATTCTTCAGCAGTTTAGAGGAGAAAGACATGCAATTCCATATCGAGCTTTGAGATGATGGCAGAGACATGACCAAAGGAGTTGGTACAATGACTTTTAAGAGGGAATTTGTTTCCCTTCTCCATCTCAATAATGTGATGTATGTTCCAGGATTGAAGAAAAACCTTGTCTTAGTAGCAACCATTGAAGACAAAGGGTATGATGTTGTATTCAACAAAGGGAAGGGCTACCTCAAGCATTATGCTTTAGGACAAGTCAAGTAGACTGGGGTTAGGATTGAAGGCCTGTACAAATTGGAGGTTGATGCATGTGCAACCTTGAGCAACAAGGCATGGAGTACTCAGAGTAGAGAAGCGGTGGTTGAGCGAGAGTAGGATAAAGCTCTCAAGATGGAGCCTCAGTCGGTATCTCAGTGTTAGTCTAAGCTAGTTGGCAGTTGAGTTGACCAACATGATGATGATGAGGACCATAGGCCAGGGCAAGTGGAGGTAGCCGCTCAGTCAGAAACTTCTAGTATAGGGAAAGTTTGAGCCAAGTGGGCAGAGGATTTGGTTAAGGGAGCTCATAAGAGAGTTGAGTCTCCCAGAACTAAGAAGTAGACACCTAGATACACAGGGTACATGGCTCTTTCTAGTTAAAAGGGAGCAACTGCATAATAGAGAAGTTGGTAGAGTTGAACACAGATCCAAGTGGACGAGGTTTTTCCAAGAAGCCCTTCCTCACTAAGAGGGAGTGTTGAAAATGTAGCAAGGAATGACTTCTTTGACTTGTGCCTCAGTCAAAGATGCCAATTCGAATTCAATCTCATAGATGCTTGATTTAGTTGTCAGTTAATATGTGTAGTGTGCTCTATCATTGAGTGATTGTCAGTTAATTAGAGTTAGATGACTTTCAATGAGTTGTGGACTAGTTGATGGCTAAAAATAACTATCTTGTGGAGTTAACTCTAGTGTTTGTTTGTTAACTGATCTCTCATTCTAGAATAGAGATAGATTTGAGTTTAGTTGAGTAGTTGACTTTCTGTTAACTCAACTTACTCTTAGTTAACTAGTTGCAACTGCTAAAATTAGCCCTAGTAGGTCATGCAATTCAAATTGCCTATTGAGATTTAGTGAAGGCACAAATTGTAATTATTATGGTACATAGGTTTTTGTGTGGGGAGCTTGAGAAGCAAGTAGAGCCTCTCTTGGGAATTGCGCAAGGAAATAGGATAAATTCCTATTTTTTAGGGCAGATTTGCCCTAGGAAATAGGAGCTTTCGAGCAGGGCTTATTTGAATAAGTGTTGGGCAAGTCTTTTAGAGAGATGATCAGTTTTGCATGGAGCTTCAGGCTTGAAGCAAATTCTATGCAATAGATCAGATTGCTTAGTTGATTTAATTCAAGCAAGAGGGTTTTTCCCAGTTCGGTTCCCCGAATAAATTTTGTGTTCAGTGTGTGATTGTGTTTCTATTCATTGTTTTCTTTCTGCAGATTTTTGATAGAGAAATCTTGTGTCTTTTGTTATCAATTTGATCTCATTAGCAGTTGCAAGGTTTCAAGGATTTTCTACATCACTTAACTTAAAACTAGCTTGAAAAGTTTTTCAAGTTGTTTTTTTTCATAAATTTTTGAAATAGTTAATATCTTTACATTAACTAGGAATTAAATTGATCTAAGAGTTTTATTTTCGTTTTTTATGTTTTGTTTTTTATTTGGTGAATTAGATAGGAATTGTATTTACTATAAGAAAAATATTAGAAGTCATTAGCTACTGGCCTACCATTTGGAGAACTAGACAAGTAGCACAAACATAAGTTTATTGCCAAAATTTTCAGAACTATTACTGATTTGATTAATAGGGTTGCTAAGGTTCTATCAAAGAAAGGAGTCATGGAAGCTCCGGGCTGTTGAAGAAAGTGTAACTGGGTTTGGTCTTCATAATGACATGATCTTTGTAATTGATGTAATAAAAGGAAATAAATTATTTTTGTATGCCTTGCTACATGGGTTTCATGAGCAAGAAGTGTCACTAGGTGAAAGACTTCTTCTTGATGTCTTTGGGATTTATTTATATGTCAAAGAGTCATGTCATGTGTATAGAAACTCTTCATGAGTTTATGTAACTATAAACAAGTCCTCAAAGTTGTAAAGAAGCACTCCAAAGATCAAGCATAATTCTCCAAGAAGTCTACAAGCGAAAAGGAGAAGGAATTCTTCATTTCGGCTTGAAATTGAATTAAATAGATAAATGATAGTCATGTCAGCTCAAGAATAGACATGTCGTTTAACCCTTCATGTCGGCTTACACATATGGACAAACTACTATAAATAGCCACAAAGGGTTAGCACAAATTACACAAGTGAACTCACAATGTCTCTGAATTTTTGGGTGATTGAGGAATAGAAGTTCCGCATTAAGGATAGATCTAGGGTTCAACTGCCTCCTCGGATTGGTATTGGGAGCAACAAAACCTAGGTCAAACTCATCTCGGCATAGTTGTGATCTGAAGGTGAAGTCCAAGGATGGATAGAGCAGAAAATGCTGTGTATTAACATGTGATATGGGCATAAACATAATTTCTGTGATGATGATGTCGGCGTATTTATGAACAAAAGATGTAGATCTCAGATGGAGGATCTCGGCATACCTGTAGGTGCAATCATGTGTCAATATCAAACGTATTGAGCAGAAAGGCCTTAGGATGAGGACGCATAAATTTTTTTGGCATTATCTCAAGTCTTGTGATAACACTCTCGGCATAATTATGAAAGGTAAAGTCTCGGTAAGTATTCAAACCTGTCGCCTAACAGTCTCGGCATATAAATATGTATCTCGGCTCTCCTATAACAGTACCCTGTCTTAGCATATAGACGCAGTCACTTATAGAGAGATACACTCTGTTGTCGCACAGATTGTCACGACAACGCTCAGACCGGGGGCTATCACCCTGATCCCTGATCTCTCCGTTTAAGCCTGTCTCCTGCAGCTAAGGGGGGTAGACCCTATAGGAAAATGGATGACCAACTGTGAACCAGTTGGGTTGGGAGACACGAAGGGAAACCAACACTTAATTGATTTTTATTAAGTTAATAGACCAGTGCCTTAAGGAGCTAATGATTATTTAGTGAATATTGCAGAAATATAAACCATGTAGAACAATCATTTATCATCAAATAGCCTAAGCGATGTAAGATTTTCAACAAATGTACAACGCCTTTAAATGATCCAACAATTAAACTTCAAGAAAAATTAAATGTTTTAAATGATCATAAAATTTAAATGCTGACCAGCTACCACTTTCATATAGCCAACTTGTAAATAAACATTTTAAGTGCATTTAGCTATAGAAAAATGGACCACAAAAAATGAATTTTCAAATTTTTTTTTTTTTTTTTATTAAGCTTTTTCAAAATATTTTTAATTTTTAATTTTTTTGTTTTGTTTGCAGGTGCTGGAGCAGCATGGAAGGAATCTGCAGGAAGTAATGCTGAAGAGAAATGCATAAATGGAGCTGTGAGGAGACAGGGATTTTATTTACAGCAAAGTGAGAGGAGCTTTAAATATTTTTTAGAAATCTTGACAAAATTTTTTAACTCGCTCTCCTTCAGATTTCTTGAAACCCTCATAAAAAAAATTTAGATTTGAAAATGAATGATTTTAAAACCCTTGGAATGCAAGATTGCTAGTTGATATTTTTGGAAAGCAATTTTAAATGAAACCCCAGCAAACAGATAGCATAAAAAAAAATTTGAAACCTTTTGTCAAAATGATTTCCCAGGCAGCAAACAGATAACCTGGAAAAACCCTCGAATTTCTTCAAAGAAAACCTGCAAATTCTCTAGTAAATTTTAAATTGCCCTGCATTCAGATTTTTTTTTTTTATCCTGTTGCTGCAGATTTGCCTGCTGAAAACCCCATAAAAATTTTCCAGACCTGTAACCTGCAATGGCAAAACAAAATACCCAGAAACAATATGTGCAAGGAAAAAATAAAACCCTTCAAACCAGTTACGAATTTACAATATTTACATATCTAAGGCTCTTTAGCAGCCAGATTTGTCAATAATCTATAGATATATTTTCAGAATTTCAATTTTAATGTGAGGTGCTTTAGAAGACCCTGCATGCATTCATAAAAAATTTCAGATGATAAGCTCGGGATTGAAACTGGTTGGGCTCTTTCAGAAAACACAATCCAGGAGTTGGCTGGTTCAGCCGAGAACTTCCCCCAACGCCCGATAAACTCAAAACTAATATTTCCTGCACAACTTAAAATCAACCATTAACATAGAGGGAGAAAACAATAGTGAAACCCAGATCAAATGGAGATACCTACCATTATATTTCAGAATCTAAACTATCATTCAAACCCCAGAGATCAGACAAGATACCTGTGCCTGAATCAATCTTCATCAAGCTAAAATCAATAGCTGAAAATAAAATTATGCAGAAAAATAAATCATCTTACAGCATTTTCAGAAGAGTAACACCAGCAAGATTTTTAACCCCAAAGTCTTTCTTTATTGCACAAAAAATGACTACAAGAGAGCTTTCTTTAGCACCAGACTTTCAGATCTAAATTTATCTCAAATGACCCCTAGCACCCTATTTAAAGGAAAAATCCCCAACGGCTAGTTCGAGTGATCCATGTCAAAATGATCTCGACGGTCGATGAGGATCAAGAGATCTCTTAATCTCATCCGTCGAATTTTTTCATGCATTAAAAAATTGAAATTCTTCATTTATTTACTCAAAAATATTATTATTTTATTATTTTTAAGTTTTTACTTTATTTTATTATTTTATTATTATTTTATTTTTTATTTTTTTAAATTTTTATTTATTATTATTTTATATATATATTCCTTTTTATTGTTTTCTATCTTTTCAATTTTTTTAATTTTTAATTTTTAATTTATTTTTAAATGGATCTTTGAACTTAGCCTTTGGAAAAATCACCTAGGACCTAGGACTTATGAGGGGATTAAAACATTTTCTAACCCTCAAGACACTTTACATCATGACTTTTACAATTTTACATCTTAAGGGGGAAAACCCATTGGACATAGACCCTCATAAACCACCCAGTTCTGCGACACGACTATAATCTAGCAGATTAACACACTAGGATTCCCCTAAGATTCTAATGACAAAATTCATTCCGGCTTTGGAGTTAGGCTGAAGGAAAACTCTGTCGATCATGGATCGGTGAGACAAAAAACCTTCCGGAACGTAGATTATCACTAGAAAATTAGGTCCACCTAGGCAATTTACATACATGACTCATATCTGCTAAGATTATTTACAATTCACACATGCAGACTGGGTTTACAACATAATATGATCAAGTCGACGGTGACTGTCGAATGGCATGGACACGTCGATTAAGCGCTATCCCTTTTTGCGAAGAAAATGGGGTGTACTGCTATAGGTAGTTGACACGTAGTGGTCAACACACTCCCTGTCGGTCTCGGCATTCCAGATAGACGTAACATGTCTATGATGGCTAAGATCTCAGTCATATATGCGTACAGTGATTCACCCTGTCTCAGCATATAGATGTAGTCGCGATCTAAGCGTATGCGAAGTTCTCACAGTGACACTCTGTTTTAGTATATATTATGGATGATGATCTTGGTCATAATCGCATTGGGTTCAAGATTAGATTTTGATGAAGATCTCGATATAGCTCTCAGAGATGTATATATACAGATCTTAAGGAGAAAGTGTTATGCAAAGCAGCGGTAACGATTTGGATGAATGTACAACAATGTTGTAAGAATCACAGTGATGGCCTCGATGAGACAGGCAGTGATGATCTCAGAGATGCAGTAGTGATGACTTCAGTGGTGCAACAACGAGGATGATCCCATTAGCGACAGAGAAGTGGATTGATGTCTTGGTCTTGGAGAGGCAGAATGTGTCAAGGGTCATAGTCTTGGTATTCATCAATTGGAATCTTTATAGGAAGAATTTTGTGCGGGTTTTCCTCTCCAAGAGGGAGAGGTTTTAGCCCTGGCATAATGCCAAACATCTTGTGTTCTTGTATCTTTTGTTTTTGATAGCAGTTTGATGAAGTAAACATACACACTGATAATGCAAAGAAGATCAAGCTAAGTAAAAATGTAAAAACACTTCACAAATTGTTATCATGTTAAGAAGAATCACTTTAATTATGCATGCCCTACATTCTTCAACATGGTATAAGAGCGATTGGTTCAACAGTCATGGAAAGGGGCAGAAAAGAGACATTCAGAGGTCAAGGCATCAAATTAGTTGAAGGATCTACAATATGAAACAAGACCTAGATCTAACAAGCAGTGTACATCATCAAGTCTACAACAAACGGTTGGGAGGACAATAATCAGAGGATGAAATAGTCAGATCTCAAGATGCATAGCAACAACTTTGGTGACTCCCACAATCTACATCATGGCATGATCTTAACATTACAATGATTGATCCTTTCAATAAAAAACAACTCGAATTCCCACTCAAAGAAGCAGATCATCTACAACATGACTTATATGGACAATACTCGAAGAAGAATGAAGGTGTTCGTTGATAACACTATTTGATGGATCTCTACATCACAGCAAACAACCTTGAGTCGATGCCGCAAAGGATCATATATTCAAGTCAATTAATTTGAAGGCTTGAAGATAAGCTTCAACAAAGATCTTATTTGGAGGAAGCATCAGTACATCTACCTCAACAACAACCAACATGATCAAGGTGAAGATCTCATCTTCACATATCAAGTAAGTATCTTTTCATTCTATAATCAAGTTTGGTTCATTGACTTCATCATTGCAAGAAGATCTATGGGTTAGATGGATCATCAAAAGTTCTTGTAGTAGGATTGACAAAATCCTTATGAAGAAGTGAAGTTAGTACAACAAGGTCTCCTTTGAAGTCATGAGAACTCTTAAGGTTCTATAAAGTAAGAAAGGAGACATAAGAAGTATACATGAAATACTAGAGGATATATTATTTGAAATATAGTAAAGAAGAATGAAGAAATATCTTCATGAGATCTCAGTTACGAAATTTGGGAAAAATGATGAGAAAATAAACATCATTGATATTGATATTGATAAGCAAGGTAACAAATGTCCATGGACAAGAAGGTTACCTTGATCAACAATTTGTGGTCTCTATGTCAGATAGAGAAAGGTAAGTTGAAAGGACTCAACTATGTAACAAGACAGAACGACACTATGAAAAGGTTATGGAAAAAGGTTCATATCATCTAAAGGAGATCGAGGAAGCTAAAGGGAAGAGGGAATAACAAATCTCTAGTATAAGTGCGATGGCATCCCTCTCAAAAGGATCATATCAAGATATGATCATAGTATGAAGATGCATTGTGGCATCATGAAAACAAGAGCTTGTATGAATCATAAAGGGTTTAACTTTTGGGAATCTCATTGTACATTGAAGGAAAGGAAGAAGTCATCCAGGACAAAGGAAACATTTCCCAGTTGGGGACATACTAGATCATTAAGGATCTCTGATAGAAATCTCAGCGGAGGATCTTCCAGTTCGGGAAGGCAGCAAATGTTTCATCAGGATTTCCAACTTATGGAAATCATGAGATGAAGGAATGATGACATGATGAAGCAGATCAAGGGATTGAAGATCCATTCAATCAAGGAAGTTGCTAAAAGTACCCTGAAGGGAAAATGAGGTATGTATGCTCGTATTTGTATTTGATGTTGTAATGTCATGATATATGTTTGCAGGTAAAATGGATCGAGCATGATCAAAAGGGAAAGGATCTCCTCCTCTGAAAGGATGCAGAAAGACACAAGTCTAATTAGATGAAATCAACATAATATGTCCTCATATGAAGTATGAGGTAGTTGACTACAATTGAAGAACTCTGAGAGCTCTTGGGAATGAAAGATGTGAGGATGGAAGAGATCGTGAAGTATTCAACCTAGATGAAGGCAATCAACATCCAGAAGATCAGGAAGACTTGACCAAGAAATCTCTCGGAAAGATGTGAAGACTCTGATAGAAGTCTGATTCAAAGATGAAGACCCTTGACAATAGATATCATTGGGAGATATGTCAACACGTATGCAGGATGTTGATGCTTACAAGAAGATGTCATTGATAGAAAGCCATCACCAAAAGGTAACATGTGATTTGTTTTTGGTGTTTGACCTCTTGGAAAATTCTAGGTATGTGTGTAGGGCCAAGGTAAGGAGAGTTGTGAAGGATGTCACAACTATGTACCTTGTAAATCACCGTTGAAGAAAAGTTGAAGATAGATGGCCTTATGAAGGAAGCCCCATATGCAAAGCCAAGGAGGATACTTTCTAGGAAAGAAGGAATGACATGACAGAGGAAAGTAATAGATGGCTGAACCCTACATATGAAGAAATTGATGACATCGAAGTCTTGGATCATCAGTCAACTAGAAGACCATATAAAGCATTGATGACAGAGTCCTTGGGTAAGAGGGAGCTCTGGGAGGTTCCTATGATTAAAGGAACTCGAGTGAAGAGAAACTTGGAACTCGTCCCTGGTTAAGAGGGAGAGTTAGACACGACATTCTTGTCTTCAGTTTGGAAGAAAGAATGGAGGATTGTGTAATCATCTGGCATCCAACACTCTTTGAGGATGTGGTAGGGCATCCAAGACAAGAGTGGGCAAGAGGACCGATATTCTTGAGGGCTGGGAACCCAAGATGAGAATAGTCCTAGTAGGGCATACTCGGAGAACACTCGGGTGGGTATGACCCTAAGAGAGACAATGATGATGTGTGTCTATCAGTCATTGGTCTCACCAACATTGTGTGCTATGATCTAAGTGAGAGATAGAGCTGTTACTCAAGGCCTTGCTATAGAAAGAAAGAAAGAAAGAAATTATTTTAGCGTCCACGAGGCTAAAGATATAGCCTATGGGATAGATTGCTTCTTCATCTGCTTGATGTATTCGGTTCTTTTTTTGTGAAGCTTCAAAATAAATGCTCCCAACTTCTTGACAAAACCCTCGCTAAATAGATTATCCCAAGAGCTAGATACCAGCATATCTGCATAACTTTCCCTGTTGTCTTTGAAGGCCTCACATGCTAAAATGAAATGTTTTTCTGTTTCCACTTTTCCAGAAGAACAAAAAATGCATACTCTTTCCTCCCGCACTTCCTTTGGCCATTTCCAGCACCTTGTTTCACAACGGAGTTGATGAGAATTAGTCCTTAACTGAGCAATAAGAATTTTGGCTCTCCAAGAGATATTGGCCTCTATGTATGCTTTTGGTTGATGACTATGAGTGGGACTAAACACTTCAATATAGTAATTTTTCTTTCTTCCTAGCTCCTTATCCCAAGTACGCTTGTGGAACTTTTCCATAACAAAAACTTTTATCTCTTTGCTATTTATGGGACACGCGTTCAAGCAAATACCGCATTAACTAAACCATTTGTTATTTTGCTACATCCAAGTTTTTTTGCTCTTGCACAATCTATCATTAAAGACAATGTTAGGCCATTTGCCCTCTTTCATTTGCTCAATTTTTTTTAAATACCTTATGACTCGCACCATAACAATTGCTTTAATATGAGTAGTCCTTGTTTCACTTAACAATATATCATAAGGAACTGCACTTTTAATCTTAAATTTGTTTGTAATCAAAAGCTTCTGATTTTTCTCAATTTGTCTCCATTGCATGTCAGATGTACTACCAGCCTATAGTTCACAACCATAGAGAATCATCAGAATCACTAGAAGCCCAAAAAGAATTTGAATGGTTTTCCAGTCCCATAACTCTTCCTATCTACACCTATTTTGAAAAGCATACAATGCTTTCCACCCCCCCAAAATTCTTTTCTTTCTACAACCATTCCAGCTTAGATTTTTGTTGAAGTCAATTCCGAGGTATTTGTAATCTGCAACTTCTTCTAGAATGTTTCCTTCAAGGTATAACTTATGTTGGTTATGTTTTCTTTTCTTAGAGAAGACCACTACTTTTGTTTTGTTGATATTGACTTGCATTTCCACACTTCTACAAAAATGATCAAGTGATAGTGCTCTTGCAAACCAAGAGCTGATTTAGCAATCATAATAAGGTCATCTGCATACAAAAGAAGCCTTATAACAAACTTGCCCAAATAAGTACCATCGCCCCCTTGAGAATTTAACCACTCCTCAAGCTTGTCAATATATAAACCAAAAAGGGTAGGAGACAGTGGGCAACCTTGCTTGACCCTGATATCGCTTCTAAAACTTTTAGAAATGCTTGCTGAAGTTCTAATTTTGACTTTCACCTCTTCATACAACCTATGCACAATTGCTCTCAAATGTTTAGGAACCCCAAGTTCCTCCATTTTTTGCCAAATCTTATCCCTAGGAACCGAGTCAAACACTTTTTTGAAATCAACAAAGCAACAAAAGACTTCTTTCTTTTTCTACCAAAATTTTTCAATGATGTGCCTTAAAGTTATACAATGATCCATTGTGGAATGTTTAGGTCTAAAACTTGCTTCCCCTTTAGCACGCTTATCTCTTTCTTCTACCCACTTGCTAAGTTTGTTCTCTAACATGCTTCCAAATAGCTTTGCAAACAAAGGGTTTATCAAGATGGTCCTGTAATTGGAGGGATTATTGACATCATCGCTCTTGAAAAGAGGTATTACCAGACTAGTTGTCCAATTTGTGGGGAGCCCTTGTTGTATGATGTTGTTGAAGATTTTTGTAATGTGAGGTGCAAGAATCTTTGAGCCCCACTTTAGATATTCTGCTTGGAGTTCGGCTAAGTCCTTTGCTTTTCCAACACCCAACTTCTTGATACCCATCTCTACCTCTTGTACCGTGAAGAGTTCAACATCAATGTTGACCAAGGGGGGAGGGTCAACCTTGGGAACTTGCTCATAGAGTTGTCTTGCATAGTCAAACCATTTAGAAGTTGTAATATTATTTCCAATTTGTATATTTTTCGGTTGGAGCTCCTTCCAAAATAATTTGGGATTGTTTTTCCGAAGGAAGATTAGTTCTCCCCTCTTTGAAACCATGAAATTGACCTTTTTCTTGCTTAATAACTGCTTGTAAGCTTTGAGCTTTATGTCATCCTTGTTTGACTCTTTCCACATTCTCCTTGCCTTTTTGCATTCACCATCAAACCAAGCATTAACCGAAAAGCAATTTGTTTCAGACTTCTTAATTTTTGCTCTTTTGCACTTTGCTAGTGCGCATTGAATTAAATG
>Ga0115851_101335_pt1 | contig 12931 bp, 9 predicted proteins | sample InSIn2gowninarea_FD_83865 | JGI IMG/M metagenome (GOLD analysis project Ga0115851, IMG submission 83865)
ATGATCTTGTGCTTCAGTGTATCCAGTCTGAAAATTGATGAAACGTGGTACCTGGAGGAAGAAAGAGAAGGTTGTAGCCTTCGGTAGGTCAGCAACTACGTACTAGTACATCGGCTAGTACAAGGGAAAAGGCAGTTGTAGCTCCCTTCCAGGAGAGTCTGGAGAATGAGAGAAGGTTGTAGCCTTCTGCAGGTAGAAGCTTGTGTACTGGTATAAGTCTGCACCAGTACAGAACTATTGTAAAAGGTATTTCTTATTAAAGAAGATTGAAACGACTTGCAGCAGGTGGTTTTCACCCACATTGGGTTTCCACATTACATCATGCTGTTCATGTGTGCTTCTTGTGTGTGATGATCTGTCCTATTTTACTGCTTCGGTTTACTACTCATATGGTTAATAATGTTCTGATGCACTCATTAGAGATCAACTAACTGAATCATATGTTTACTGGATATATACTTGTTGCATCACATGTGAATCTTAATATGGAAAGTGAAAAGTTATATTGATCTGATAATACTGATTCACCCCCCCACTCAGTATTATTTCCAACAAACCATAACAAAAAAATACCATGGACCCAATACTTGGGATCAACACTTCTGACGAGATACCATAGCCCAAAACCATAAGTTCAGTTACCAAGAACTAAATACCACAAACCAAAAGTAAGTTCTCCAACATGTACGCGCTTTTCCTTGTGTGAAAGTTCATGTATATGCATACATGCTTTTGTAACGTATAACCCCCGTGTATACGCGACTTCATCAAGGTGAACCTGCATATATATCTTTTCCTTCATTTTGAAAGCCTGAACTGAGATCTGTCACCAAAGTGAGTTTCCATCAAGGACAACACCTATGCCATCACTCCAAATCTGTGCCATAATGCCAAAAATATCCCCCTTTGGACTTGATGGCAACCCCAAGATCCTCAAAGTCATTTTCCCCCTTTTTCATCAAGGGCAAAGTGTTGTGCCCCCCCCTGACTGTAGGCAAGATCTGCCTAAAGAGTTTCTTCAAGAAGAACCATGACTTATACATCATAAAAGAACTTTCTATTACCAAAAGACTACATTCATCACCCAACCAAGTGGGGATACATCAGAAATTTGCATATGACAACCAAGTACATTACATCATTCATCCCAGGCATAGTGGGGAAACCAAAATAGGCCATTACATGACCTTGACACCATAAAAGAGATACATGACATAGAGATATAGAGATATAGAGACGAAATATCTAGAGTAAGGCTTATGAAAGTCACCAATAATTGGTATCAGCAGCATCTATCAATCACTATTCAAATCAGCAACCATGTTTTCCTTATTTTCTCCCTCTGCATTTGTTCCACCTGAGATCAATAACAACTGTGAATCTTGAACCAAGGGCTTCTAATGAAATACCAACAATGCTTGAATACACATCTTCATTACTGGATGATGAGTCACTCATATGTTGCTGTCGTCATATGCATAAAGATCATATAACACAGTTATGATGCAGGATTCCTATAGTTCTTTGTGCTCATGTGGATGAGGATTGTTGATGTTGATGATATAAATAAGTCTTGACAAATGATCTTGAGCTCAAGATACAGAGTGCTGGTTGTTGGAGACATGATGATGATGAGTTCTTACCTATATGTTGATACTTATGTATGTTGATTGATGCAGATATTCCCAAGTGATGATACATGGATGATCTTGTTGATAAGATGGCTATGGTGTTTTCCACATATGATATAATGTGAATGATTTTATGATGATGAGTTGATATCTATATGCAGACATACCCTGTCATAGGACATTTATAGGTTGCTAATCTGGAATTGGTTGTATGTGAGTTTCATAAGGAGTATCCGCGTATATATGCTTGTTTCTATGGATACAATCGTGTATATGTTAATATGGAGGAAATCGTTGGGCCAGACTCAGGGTGAGAAGAATCTGATATGGGTCTGACAAAAACCATCTGGTATAGGTTCAGGGGGAGCAGATTAACTTCTAATAATGCATTGTTGGCATTACCTTAGAAGCTTTTGGTGCTAGCTATTGTTGGTTTCAGGTGAAACAAATGCAGAGGGAGAACAGAAGGAAATCATGATTGCTGATCTGAATGGTGATTAACAAATGCCGCTGCTATCGGTTATTAGTGACTTCCATAAGTCTTGTTCTAGATATTTTGTCTCTATGTCATGTATCTCGTTTATGGTGTCAAGGTCATGTAACGGCCTATTCTAGTTTCCCCACTATGCCTAGGATGAAGATGTAATGTATTTGGTTGTCATATTTCTGATGTATCCCCACTTGGTTGTGTGGATGATCCCCACTTGGTTGGGTGATGGATGTATGTATTGGGTCTTTTGGTGATAGGAAGGTGTTTTATGATGTATAAGTCTTCGTTCTTCTTGAAGAACATCTTTTGCATATCTTTCCTATAGTCAGGGGGAGCATGAATATCACAATTCAGCAAGAGCAGAGCTTTCAGCATGTAGCATGGACAGATTGGTACACCTTAGCATATACAAAGGGGGAGCTCATTCAGAGATTTCAGTAGGTACTCAGGGGAAGTATGAACAGCGGAATGCCTTTTTAGGAAAGAGAATATCTTGGTTCGCCCTTTGCCCTTGATGTCAAAGGGGGAGAGTGATTTGGTATTGTTGCCATCAAGTCGAAAGGGGGAGATTGTTGGCATTATGATGCATGTGATGTACTTAATGGCAACCAACTCGTAGAACATCAACTCACTTATATATATCTAAATGAATCTACGGAAGAGATATCAGATGACAATTCTCAGTATGACAAGTCCAAAGGGGGAGATTGTTTGCATTATGAGACAAGTTTTGTCCTTGATGGCAAATCACACAAATGATAAATTATAGTGCAGCAAATTTATTTGATAAATTATAGTGCAACAAAGTTTCCTTCATGTAAAGAAAAGTTCACGCACTTTTATCCAGAGAAAAGTTTATTTCATGTAGAGAAACATTCACGCACTTTTATGTAGAGAAAAGTTTATTTCATGTAGAGAAAAGTTCACACACTTTTATGCAGAAAAATGTTTATTTCATGTAGAGAAAAGTTCACGCACTTTTATGCAGAGAAAAGTTTATTTGATGTAGAGAAAAGTTCACACACTTTTATGCAGAGAAAAGTTTATTTCATGTAGAGAAAAGTTCACGCACTTTCATGCAGAGAAAAGTTCCCTTCATGCAAGAGAAAAGTTCACGCACTTTCATGGTTGGTTCATGGTATTAGTTCGACAGTTTTTGATCCTATGGTTTTGGTCCATGGTATTGCATCCAAAAGTGTTGATCTCACGCACTTTCATGGTTGGTTCATGGTATTAGTCCGACAGTTTTTGATCCTATGGTTTTCGTCCGTGGTATTGCATCCAAAAGTGTTGATCTCATGCACTTTCATGGTTGGTTCATGGTATTAGTCCAACAATTTTTTGATCCTATGGTTTTGGACTGTGGTATTGAGAAAGGCCTAAAGCTATAAAAGAGGAAGGAGATCATTTGGCAAGGCATCTTTTGAATTATTGAATATCTGATAAAGTGCTAGATCTGGAATACTGTGATTGGGTTATGGTGCAGATCTAGATCTGAGCTAAAGAGGGATCTCACCTATTGATGGAGAACAAGATCTATGGATAGATCGGGATCAAATGGTTTGAAATGAACTATCTACATATAGTTGATTATGCTTATTCTAGATATGTATACTGACGCTTGTAATGTTCTGAGCTGGGTATAACTTAAGCTTGAAATTATTGCAAGTCATGATTAAATATTTATACATCTGTACGCGGGTTGGCTTTGGTGAAAGCGCATATGTATGCAGGTTTGGTTCATTGTAGTAGCGTATAGCATTTGAGCTATGGTGGTTAATGTTACAGGTGGTTCAGGTTGTTGATGTGTTCTGATGACTGCTTAATGGTGTCAATATTCTACATATTCAGTTTGATTGATTGTGTTTAGCCTCAGTGTTGATGGATGAGATCTGATAATGGATCAGGATCATAATGACTCATATTTATGTGATCTAATGGACTAGATCGGGTTGCTAACACACATATTATCCTTGTACAAGTAATAATCTGGATATGTCTGAAGTCAGGAAGTGCATCAAGTTATAAGTAAGTAATTGATGACATATATGCTGGTTCACTTTGGTGAAGTTGTGTATACACGCAAGTGCAGCACTTCCAAGTAGTGTATGCACTTTGATGCATGTTTTTGATGATACGGTTGGATCTGGTTATTATTGCAGAGTTTTGTTGCCTATGATGTGACTGTGTTGATTGACAGTGTTACAGTATTGGATAAATCAGAGATTGATGATGCAAGTGTAGTTGATGGGTTTTTCTTGTGCTTCAATGTTGTTGTTGGGTCCAGTATGAAAATTGGATGAAACATGGCCTTTCAGATTATGATCTTGTGCTTCAGTGTATCCAGTCTGAAAATTGATGAAACGTGGTACCTGGAGGAAGAAAGAGAAGGTTGTAGCCTTCGGTAGCTCAGCACCTACGTACTAGTACATTGGCTAGTACAAGAGCAAAGGGGGTTGTAGCTCCCTTCCAGGAGAGTCTGGAGAACGAGAGAAGGTTGTAGCCTTCTGCAGGTAGAAGCCTGTGTACTGGTATAAGTCTGCACTAGTACAGAACTATTGTAAAAGGTATTTCTTATTAAACAAGATTGAGACGACTTGCAGCAGGTGGTTTTCACCCACATTGGGTTTCCACCTTCCATCATGGTGTTCATGTGTGCTTCTTGTGTGCGATGATATGTTCTATTTTACTGCTCCGATTTACTACTCATATGGTTAATAATGTTCTGATGCACTCATTAGAGATCAACTAATTGAATCATATGTTTACTGGATATATACTTGTTGCATCACATATGAATCTTAATATGGAAAGTGAAAAGTTATATTGATCTGATAATACTGATTCACCCCCCACCACTCTTAGTATTATTTCCAATAGAAAATGAAAACAAAGTTTCTATTTCTGCTCTTATTATTGTTCCAAATCATGAACTAAAAGGACTTAAAAGTGAAATTGCAACTATCTATTATGGAAACAAAATTGAAATGAAATACTGAAAGTGAGATTACAACTATTGTTTAGTCTATTGTAGAATCAAAACTTAATGAAAAACTGAAAATGAAATTGCAACAAAGCTAAATGAAATACTAAGACTAAAAATGAAATTACAACTAATATACTATGGAAACTAAATGAAGTGCTTAGTTACTCTGTCTCACAATTTTGGGAGAACAACCTCATTGTGATGACATTTTGAGGAATTATGTACTTCATTATTCTAAGAGAAAATAAATACAAAAATTCAAAAAAGACTCATTGCATAAATGAAGTATTCAACCACTTAGTTTAAGATGAATCATCAACTAGAAGGGCTTTTTAGAAACATTCACCTACAACATGAGTCACTAAACTAGTAATAAAATGGCAAGACAATAATAAAACTGATCAATTTAATTAAAAACCTAAAGGCTAATGAAACAACAAATAAAATAAATTAACCTACACTATTGAACTCAAGTTCAAGCTACTGATAAGAAACTAGAAAGAAATTAAACAAAAAGAACTATTCTATATTGAAATAAGCTATTCTACGTTAGTGAGAAAATGATAAAGACTGCATTATGAACGAGGTTAGCAAATGGTTATAAACATTATGGAAGAAACAGTGAATTTACAGTTCAACTATTAAATACAAAACAAAATGAAATGAAACCTTAGTCAGCGTAGGGGCCCTCTACGGCTGCTCAGGTTATGCATACTTAATCAACACTCCAACAAACACTTTCAGATATCCATGAAATACACAGTCTTCATATTAAAAACAGAGAATGAGTTTTCAAAATTACAGAGCAGTAATCTGAACTTAATACATGAGAAAAATTCGAACTGGTTCTACGTTCTTCACATAGGTATTTATAAGGAAATTATACAACTGTTTTATGGAGAAAAATAAGCTACAACAAAAACATGTAGGTGGACATGCACATATAATTCTCTTCCTTGGTTGTTGGAGACATAAATCTAAGCTGATCACTATTGGATTCAGTTTGGACAAATGGCCATTGAAGTTCGTGGGTTCAGGAAGTTGTTTCAGATCCCATGACTGTGAAACATGTACAAAACAGAGTCCTGTTTGTGTTAGGTCTCTACGTTTGACTTCTACTTTGACCGAAGTCTTGTAACATCTCTCTTGTTGACCTGGGCTAGGTGAATAGGACACGATCCATGTCATGACCATTCCAGAGATGCCCATGTAGCCGGTTTCCTCGTTTGGCACCTGTAACCTATCAAAGCATGAAGATAGCTGCAGAACAGCTGATTAGTTGTAGAATAAGCTGCATTCCATAGCTAAAAGACAAAAACTTATTCAAATAGAAAAACATAAAGGCATAACAAGTAAATCACTCAAATGTTCTCCTTAAGGCAATGTATACTGGTTATTGATGATAGGGATGCATTTTCTTCATGGAAAAACAAAGAAGAGGGAGGAGAAAAGTTGCTAAGGAAAGGGAAGTTTTGAAGCTCAACACCAATGGACATTGATAGGGTGTTAAGCACCACTAATTTTGAAGTGATCGAGATTGTGGATGACACTAATCCATAACTAGATATTTTGGGGATCACATGGACCTTAAACAACTAGGTAATTATTAATTTAAAGAATAGAGAGATGATTCTTGAAGGTGGAGATATTAGGTTGATCGTACCATTAGATCCTTATGAAGGGGATTAATATGTTGAGCCAGTGAAAGGTGAGATTAGTGGGGAGAAACTAGATAATATTTATAATGTCACAACTCGATGAGATGACTATGTAAATCCTAAAATTGATGGAGTGATAAGCTGGTTCAGCATTGGATCCTGTGCCTCAAAATCAGAAGAAGCCTTGGAGAATTAGTAAAATCGGTTACATGAAGTCAACACTTAGATATGTGCACATGTTAGAAATATGGTGCAATGGATAGGGACATAGGTGCACAACCCACTCTTCTTCAAAGGGTTATTGGAAGTAGATATTTTTTCTGAGAGTACAGGAACCAAATTCCATACTATTGAAGAATCCTTGTGGTGTATGTTGCATTGCATGCTGCACCATTCAAATGGTGGGCTGCATACAAAGAGAAAGTTGTGGGATGGAAACAATGTAAATAATTGATGAAAGTTATATTTGAGACCAACTCTAGGGTCTCTAGAGAAAAATATTCAAGCATGGAATGCCTTGGGACTCACCTGAAGAAGTGTGTCGCAACATGGACCTACGGATGCAAACCGTAACACAAATGGGTACATTGATTTATACATACCTTAGATGTCATTCCATCCTATGGGTATATTGAATTGAAATTGCGTAGAGGAACACAGGATTGGGATGAAATGGCACAAAAATTAAGTGCTACATTTAGCTTTGAAGCAGAAGATCTAGTGCTATATGAAGCTCTAAAGGTCTTGTGATAGAAGATATTCACTAATAATGAACCAATAATAGCTAGCAAAAAAATTTTATGTGCTAAGAATAAACCTCTGTAATAAGTACATGAATTGTTGGAGTGTTACAATGTTGTAGAGTAGGGAAAGGTCGATGATGGAGATCCCTAGAACATCCAAATTCCAAAATTTCAAGGTGAGCGGGAAATGGAAGGACCATCGTTGTAGTTCAATGAATATGCACAATCGATCAAGACTAGGAAGGGGAACATCATGATTGAAGAAAGTCCAAAGATGGAAGGCATTGGAGATTATTGGGACGAAGACACTATCGAAAAGGTTTCCGCCTATTTTGTGAGTACCAGGAATTGTTCCCCAACATATTTGAAGAAATGAAGGGAATTGTCGGGGAGTTAGAAGAAATGAAGATTCCATTAAAGCCCAATATAAAACCAGTATAGCAACAACCTTATTTGTTGAATCCTATTTACAAGGAAAAGGTCAAACAAGAATTCGATAAGGTGCTACAAGTAGGGATCATCGAACAAGTGGAGGAATCATAATGGATCATCTCAATGGTGGATCAAAATAAGAAGACATGCAAGATAAGAATTTGTGTTGATTTGCAGAAGTTGAATGACACCTGTGTGCATGACCCCTTTTCTACCCCATTCACAAACGAGACTCTTGAAAATGTATGAGTTCAAGAGGCTTACTCTTTTATTGAGTGATTTTCAGGATACCACCAAGTGCAGATCACCAAAGAGGATTAGTACAAGATCAATTTTGTGATAAATTGGGGTTGTTTCCAGTATATGATGATGCCATTCAGGTTGAGGAATTCACCAACGTTTTTTTCCGAAATAGTCATGGTTGCGTTCAAGGAGTTTATGCATAAATTCTTAAAAGTTTATTTGGATGATTGGACAATATTAAGCTTATTGAAAAAGCATATTTAGGTGTTGTGATTAATGTTAGAAAGATGCATATAGTTACAAATTTCTTTAAACCTCAAGAAGTATAGTCTACACTCTCTTTGGAATCTTATTAGGACACATTGTATGTAAGCAAGGGCTAATAGTAGATCTATTCAATATTGTTGACATCATGGATATGCCACTACCTACCACAGTGAGACAACTAGGAGCGACCTTGGGCCATAATGAATAGTATCAAAAGTTCATACAAGGATATGTTAATATCAGTACACCCATGGAGAGATTATTGTAAAAGGGGGTAGAATTCTAGTGAACCGAGGAATGTCAGCAAGCTCTGGACACTTTGAAGGAGAAGATGGTATCGACACTTGGTCTAGTATTTCCATATTGGAGTAAGGAGTTCCATGTACATGTTGATGCATCTTCTATCACACTGGGAGAAATCTTGGCTTAGCTAAGAGAATGGGTGGTTGATCACCCTATCATATTTTTCAATCACAAGTTATCTACTGCAGAGTAGAACTACATTGTTATGGAAAGGGAGGGGCTGACGGTGTTGAACACCCTCCAAAAGTTCAAACATTATTTGTTTGGTGACAAATTTAAATTGTATAGAAACCACTATGCTTTACATTACCTGGTCAATAATCTTATGTTTGGGGGGAGAATCTACAGGTGGTTGTTATATTTTCAAGAATACGATTTTTCAAGTGGTAGTTTAACCTGTAAGAATGAATTTGGGGCTTGACCACTTGTCGTGTTTGACATCAAGTGAGGAAGCATGAAATTTGGAAAATGAATTTCTAAACGAAGTTGTTTGTGGTAACTATGGTGGACAATTATTTTGTAGAAACCGCGTAATGCTTGAATACCAGGCTGGCACCAGAAAATTATACAGTGGTGTAGAAGAAAGAGTTTGTGATCAAAGAAACTGACTATTAGTTGATTATTGGAGCGTTGTATAAAATATTAAGAATATGTGTTATGGTTTCATTGATGGTTTTGGACCCACCAACATTCAAGGGATATCCGTGATATGAAGTCCCAACTAGACCTCACACTATTTGGAGTAGGAGTCACAATAATGGGTGGTAATGTAATTCCTTGACCACAGAAACACGCAGAGGAAAGTATGATAATTTTGGGTAAGAGAAAGTTTGTGACCTTGTAGAGATTCAAGTGCGAGGAATGAAGGTTCCAACACATGAAGGTAAAAGGAAGTGCACCTCTTAGAAGCATGTAATAGTATGTAACTTGAAAGGAACATAAGAGCAAAATGACATCATAAGATAAAATGCAGAATAGTCCACAAATTAAAGTTATGAGTTAATCCAAGAACACGCATTCAATAAGATTCATACAAATGCAAAAAAAAAAGTTCATAAGCATATGCATAAGCTAAATAACATACGTTTCCAATATAACAAGAATAGTCTTACTATATTAACAACATATGCATGAATTCGTGTTGGCTCTGATTTTATTACTATAAGTGAAAGTTACATCCATACATACACCATTAACGACCACTAGCCCCAATAGCGGAACATTAAAATGGAGAACACCTTATCCTCCAAAGAAGTATACTCGCTCTGCACTATGGAGAAGCCAAGGCTCTTCACAATACTCCTAAGCTCTTTCTAAGCCTAAGCCTAGCCAAAATCTTGGCTCCTTAAAGCCTATTCTATGAGTTATGAGGTTCTATTTATAACAAGATGGGTTGATGCTTCAACTCCCCTCTGTGATATTTAGACTACCCTCATGACTCTTCAACTTCTTCACAAAATGACACATTACATTACATGGTGACTTTTCATATTCTAATATTGACACTTGGAAATTCACTTACAACATAATTACAAATAATATTACATTTTCCACTCATACCCATATAAGACAAAATATGGTAGAGACAACCTAACAAGAGACAACACTATGATTATGGAGTTCGTTAGAAGTCCAACTCAACAACCTCCACTTGTTGCTTCTATGTCACATATTCATGCCAAGCTTAGTAATGTGTGATGGTGTCCCCAAAATACTTAACAATGTCTTCTTGGAAGAAGACTCTAGCCTCCATGGAATTTGGGTACACTATCTTGGAACTGGTGTCCAACTCGTTCTGAAGCATGAGAAACATTGTTTTGACCTTGACAGGACCATTGATGAACTTTAAAATTTTGTGTGCATTCAACTCCAAGTCTTCCCTGGAGGATTCCTTTCTTATTTGCTCCAAGTACTCTTCGACCACCTGTCAGACTCGGTTATTGAGTTTAGCTTGGGTGAGGGAATCGATTGATGGGATCTAGTTTGTTCTCACCAAGACATCCAAACTACTATACAAATGCACAAATGAGGTCTATGTGTTGCAAAAGAATGTGGCGAGTTTCTTGTTGTTCTAAATCAACATTCAAACCTTCAATTTCTCCAACTCTTCCTGTGGCTTCATATTCTTCACCAAGTCAAGCGGGGCCCCTTTGAACTACATTTTCCACTCCTGTACATAGGCGATGAAATCATGTATGTTTTTGAGAGTTTTAAAAAACTCTTTGATCTATTGTTGTATGCCATGAAAATGGACAAATGTTTTATGCACAGTGAAAAATCCATCATAAAGCTTCTGCATGGTTTCTCCAAATGTTAATACCTCGGCAAGTATCACTGTTCTCATCTCCCCCAATGCAAAAACTGCATTCTCCATTGTTGCTCGAAGTTGTTTTGCCTCTTTCCTCAAAGCTTGCAAGTTCTTTTCTAGGTGCTCATTTTCAACCATCAGACACTGGACATTTGAGCTTGTTTCTCCTGTATAGGCCAAGTTGGATTTGGAAATGGAGTATGGATGTTTCCTGGTGTCCAACACTATCACCCTTTCTTTGACGGATGTATGCATGATCATCTGGAAAGTGCTTCCTCTTCACCTGTACAATCCTCTTCTAGAACTCATCAAATGATAAATTGTACACATCCATGACAGGATCATCATCATGGATAACAACATCTCCTTGCTCACTCAAGGCTGCTTCTACTACTGGAGGTGGTGAAGATTGAGGGATGGCCTGTAGTGCTGTTGGAATTAGGTCAACATATTCATGTTGCAGCTTCTGTTCCAACTCCATGTCTGTCACTTCAATCAATTGCTCAATATGTTAAGTGAGCTCTTGATCCTACATCTATTCAGCTTCCTCCTCAACTACCAGTTGTTTCTGCTATTCAACCTAAATCAACACTATTTCCTCTATCATCGTGCCTTACCTTTTTTATTCTTCCTTCTTCTGCTTCTCTTCTTGTTCTCTCCTTCTCAACTCATATAGCTTCAATTCTCCTTCCTACAGCCTCTACTTTTTTCTCTTCCTTCACTCTTTTCTCTTCATCAGTTTTTCCCTCTGTTATACAAGAAAATGACCTCCTCATCAACTTAGAGGAGAAAGAAATGATGACTGAAAGGCTGACCAAGTTCACAGGGCTAGTTGTGAAGCTAACATTGCCTAGACACTAGCAACTTGCTTTATAAAGCTTCCTATCAAGGCTAAGGGTGTTTTAGTGCCCAAAGTAACTTTATCTGTTACCTCGGGAGGAGAGTTAGTGAATCCTAATGAGTTTCTATGGGTCAAGGGTACGAGTTGACTTAGAAAATATCCCTAGATTCTCTCCTATGTCAGCTCATAAAAACATGGAAACATCAGAACTCAACCTGTTTGGGGGAATAAATAATTCCTAATGGAGTATGCAAACAGGAAAGAGCACAAAGGCATGGAAACATCACTGCTTTTTCTAATGAAACTCATGAAGGACTTGGAAACCGTAACCTCACATGCTATATATGCAACGCTAGGGCAATTGTGAAATGGTCGAACCATTTGAAAGGATTGCCTATTTGACTGTCGAGCAGAGTCTCAGACTAAGGCATCAGAAGAGGTTAAGAAGGGAGAGAGAGAGGAGCTAGAGGGGTAAGGGAAGGCTGATGCAACTAATGGTTGTAATCACTCTTTCTACATCAATATAGAACTGCAATTGTGTTGTCCACTTTGAGATGTTGATAGTATGACTTGTTTGTATGTTTATTCAATATCATTAGCATGAGTTTCTTAGATATATGCAACTAGATATCTTTATATGTTCATGAATTGTTTATCAAGGTTTTGTGCTATGATATTACGCTTGTCTTTTCTATGTGCAAGTTTTGATATGGAGCTGGCTCAGGGATCTTCTGCCTAGCTGCATTGTGCTCTCCAACGAAACTACACTGAGACTTGAGGTGATAATTCCTTGTCACTTTGATATTCATTTGTTAAACATAGATATGCATGTATCTTTGTGATAGCTACAACTAATATGACTATCTGCCAAGGATTCTGGGAAGATCCTTGAGGGTTTCTACATCACCAAACACCCATGCATTAATTCCTATAGCAGAATTGGTGACTCCACTAGGGACTACACTTAGTTCCTAGTTTTTCCCAAAAAGTTCTTAGACCTCTCTTTCTTCTAGGCCTTCCTGTAATTCT
>Ga0115851_101338_pt1 | contig 12919 bp, 9 predicted proteins | sample InSIn2gowninarea_FD_83865 | JGI IMG/M metagenome (GOLD analysis project Ga0115851, IMG submission 83865)
TACCAATTTCTGCATTAAATTCGGCCAATTCTCCTCATCCTAGTTTAATCTTTGATCTAGTTATCATTCACTAATATTCCAACACAAATTTGTCTAACCTTAGCAACCTAAAGCTCTTGACAAATGAAAGGGATCTGGAAAAATACAAGGCAATAATTTATGCAAGCAAGGAAGTAGTTTGATTGCAAAGATTGTGTTCAAGTATGGGGTTAGTAAAAGGAGCTATAAGAATAGATTGTGATAGCCAAAGTGCAATTTTCTTGGAAAAGAACCCTGCTTACCATTCAAAGACAAAAAACATTGATGTTCAGTATCACTTTATGAGGGATATGACAAAAAACAAAAACATGTTGCTGGTAAAGGTGGACACTTTGAAGAATACTGCAGATGCATTGACAAAATCTATGAGCTTTGAGAATTTCTCTTGGTGTAGAGAGACAATGAGCATTGTAGGTCTGGAAAAATGACTAAGCTCTCTTCTGGCCCCCTGTGGAAAGAAAACAACAAGTGGGAGAATGTTGGGTTGTGTTATATTCTTTCCACGACTAGCTCCCCTAGTTATCCGGGGGGTTAGAGGGGGGGCGAAGCCCCCCCTTCTTTGTGCCGATTGTGTAACGAGGGGGTGGAAAGCCTCCCTATACAAGGGGTTTGAGCAGGGTGGTTAGCTCTTGTCTACGGGGTCCAGGGCAGCACCCCAGGGAATTTTTTTGGACCCTATATGATCCAAATTGGATCCTAAAGCACTCTCTAAGCTTTCATGAACTCTTTAAAAATCATGTCAAGGAGTAAAAGTCTTACAAAGATCAAGCTTATCAAAGATATCCTCGTAACAGTTGCAATTTGTGATCAATGTGGAGTAACGAGGACCATCGGTCAAGCACACAGACCGTCGGCCCATGGTAACGCGCGCTATCGCAAATTAGCAAAGGTAGAGGCCATTTCGAGAAACTGGGGTAGTTTCTGATATCGTAGGGAAAACCCCTCAAAGAAGGAAAGGCCACAAGCACCTAGACCCGAAATCTTATAAAATGCAATGGATATTGATCCGATTCCTTGAAAGCAGGATTCCACAAAATCGACAGAATATTGGAGCGCCTACGAGTGGTAAGCGGTTTCAACTGAGTTCCATCCGATGCCATACAGAGAGTGCCATGTGTCTGGCTAAAGAGACAGAAAAACGTTCACATCGGATAGGTAAACATCATGTTACTTAGCCACCCAATATGAACGATGACTGTAGGATCTGGGGCCCCCAGATCAATGGTGGAGACTCGTTCCGATGGATGACTGGATTTGACGGGGTCAACAGACAGATTTGTATAGGATTTGAGGTCCAATATGAACGATGCATTGGCAGAAGGTGATGTTTCATGGGCATTCTTGGAGTTAACAGAATAAACGACCATGTCCAAGAGAACTGACACTCATCCGTTATGAAATAAGCGGCCACCTCCCTGTGAGGCGTTATACAGTGACTAATGACATAGGATAGAGGGATTCAAATGGACAAAGGCATGGAAACCGAAAAGTCGGGAAGCGGAAACGAACAATCAAGAAGGAGACTGGCTTTAAAGCTACAAATTGACAGAGAGTAGGCAAGCAATAAGAAAGTAGAGAGTAGAGAGCAGAGAGAAGAAGTTGAACTGACCTGCAGAAGAAAAGGCAACATTGAGCCAGAGTTAAGACAGAGCCAGAGAGAGTCAGAGAGTCTGTGTACTCCAGAGAAGGCTTGAGAGGTTCAAGAGAACTCCTCTACATATGCCTATCATGTATTGAGTCTCAGATTGGACTCATGCCATTATGACCAATAGAGGTCAAGATTCAGTAAGGAGAGTCTGTGTACTCCAGAGACTTGGGGGATCCAAGTACAGTCTTACTGGTTTGTATCTATTGAGTGAGACTTAAATTGAGCTCACTGTTGTAAAAACTTTTCTTGAAAACATAATAGAGAGGCCACCATTGAAGGTTGGACCAGGAGACGTAGCCCAGGAGTATTGGGTGAACTCATTATTAAACTTGTTATGTTTATATGTGTTGCCTGTTATGTTTTCTTTAACTGCTTCTTTTCTTGTGTATTTCACAATCTTATCGATCCGTTGCAAAAAATAACATAGGCACATCCATGCGCATGAGTCTATAATACCTTATTGTTTTTCTTAGATCAATTCCAGATCAAGTGTTATTAGAGCTTTAGGTTGCTAAGGTTAGACAAATTTGTGTTGGAATATTAGTGAATGATAACTAGATCAAAGATTAAACTAGGATGAGGAGAATTGGCCGAATTTAATGCAGAAATTGGTAGAGTCTATACTAGGGGGAAAATGTCAGAAGAAATTCCCTTGGAATCAGAGCCTCAGTTCATAGACAGTTTCTTAACTATGAGAGCCATGGTAGAGGAAATGTATATAGAATTTAAGAAGGGTAGAGATGAAGATTCATTAAACTCCAAACAAGATAAAGGAGCAGAAGAATCTCTCCTCAATGACCATTCTAAAGGCAAAGTGAAAAAAGAAAAGCTTCCCATGCCTCCTAATAGCCCTGAAAATAAAAATAAAACATCTTTGATTAAATTAGATGTTAAATTTGATTTGCCAATATATAATGGAGAGTTGAATGCAAAGAAGCTGGATAATTGGGTTAGACAGATTGATGTGTATTGCAGGGTGTAGAGCATTGATTCAGACATAATTAAGATTCAGCTGGCCAGCCTATGCCTTGGAGGAACTGCCTTGGTATGGTGGGAAGGCAGGACACAAGCTGACATGAAGAAGCATGGTAAAATCCTTTCTGTCTAGAGTGAATTTGTTTCTGAAATTAAAAAACAATTCTATCCACTAGCTTATATGCACCAAGCTATGATGAGTTGGCAAACTCTTCGGAAATTGAAAGGGAAAAGTGTACAAAGTTACACCCAAGAATTTAGAAAAATAGCTTTGATTCTAGGCATTTCTTTAGACTCACCTGAAACTCTACTGAAATATATAGGTGGTCTACATAATTATTTGAGACATACCATTCTCATGTTTGATCCTACTAGCACAGATGAGGTATCTGTTCAGGTTATACATCTAGAGGCTAGGGGTAAGAATGTGAACCCAGAAGTTGGGGGATCATCAAAACCCACTACAAGCAAGAGCAAGGAAAAGAGAAAGCAGAAATGGAAAGAGAGGAAGGCAAATGTTGTACAAAAGACCAAACCTTCATGCACTCATTGCAATAAGGATGGGCATGAAGATGAACACTGTTGGATTTTACATCCAGAGTTGAAACCCAAGAATTATGACGGCAAAAAGAAGAAGACTATTGCAGCTATTCAGAAGGATTTGGGGTCAGACTCAGGGGATGAAACAACAATCACAGCCGCAAGTATAAATGGTAAAAATTATGAGCATCTACTAGTAATTTTGCACAAACTATTGATAGTGAATAAAATGAGAGAAGAAGACATGAGCTTTTTCATATTAGAGTTATTTCCAACCATCAAAAGGTTGATACTTTATTTGATAGTGGTTCACAAGTAAACTTAATTTCTGAAGCAATTGTAAAGAAACCGGGATTACTAGCCACACCTCACAAGAAGCCATATCCATTGGGTTGGTTATGTGATAAAACAAAGCTATAAGTGACTAGACAATGTAAACTTAGGTTTGCCATTGGTTCATCATTTGTCGATGAGGTTGAGTTAGATGTAATTCCCTTGGATATATGTGGAATTGTTTTTGGAAGTCCTTACTTGTATGATATAAAAGCAATTTTCTATAGAGCTGAAAATAAGTATCAACTCATTAAAGATGGAATTGAATATATTGTAAGAGCTCATAAATTCAAGGATAATTATACTCTCATAAACTCAGGACAGATGGAAAGAATTGTAAATTCATGCAAACAATTTTTACTGATGGTTGTAAAGGAAAAGAAACATGATAAAATCAATGTATTTGAAGGTTGTGATGCTAAACAACAAACTGATTTAGAAAAAGTTGTTTCAGAATATGATATGATATTTCAAGAACCTAAAAGTCTGCCACCCAAAAAGGAAATAGTACATGATATTAATTTGCAGCAAGATGTTCCATTGCCTAACATCGGAATGTACATGTTATCCACTTTAGAGAATGCAGAAATCAAGAAGCTTGTACAATGGGATGATAAAGTGGTAAGTTAGCCTTGCCATCACTCCTTGATAACTGCAATAAAAAATCGACTTGAAATAGATGTTCATGGTAGTCTCTTGTGGTGTCCATGTCCAGTTCATGCTAGGAAACTGTTGTTGTGCACATATTGCATCTAGTAAGTATTTGGACATAAAAAACCTTGTTTGCTCATTCTTGGGTAGATTCCAAGCCTTAGCTACATGGGACTTCAACTGTTGAACCAATAGATCTGACCAGTTGAATGGCCTCCCATCTCTCACCAGTTGGTCCAGTAATATTTCTCACCCTTCACGGAAGGTTTTTGTGCTCTTTTGACGATATATTCTACAGGAAAATATGATCAAGAATTGGTAAGCCTTCCCGAGGGACTTTGTCTTGCAAGCATGGGTGGGTGTTTGTTTAAACTTTGATGGCTCTTTCACCCAGTGCTTGATAATGTCTCTTGTGTTCACATAGCTATGGGCGGCATAGAAGAGTGAGTCCATGCACTTCATTGGCTTGGGAAAGTGATACATCTGTTGAAAGTCTTATACCCTAAAGGTGTAAAGATTCTTCCCGTTGGCACTGCTTAATGTCGTAGTCTATTCATCTGTATGTGAGACAATCTAGTTGATGATGTCCGCACATAGGAAGGTGGGGTACCTGCATGTAACCTTGTATAACCCTAACTATTGAATACTAAAATAGACCTATCATCCCTCTAGATGTACCTCAAAATATTTTGTGAAAGTGTCTTTGATTTGTTCCCATGTCAGTGTTGTTCACTTCTGAATAAACAACTGAGTATCTACATATACTGCTAAATCAACTGATATCTACCCAATTGCCTCCCTAGTACTGCTCTCGGTGGTTTCCTTTGATGCAGCTCTCTTGGATGTCATGTTAACTGTGACTATTGGAGAGATGTTCAACAATTTTTGTACATGTGGGACAGAGAGGACACTCATGGCAAGCAAATGCCAGTTTAAAGAAAAACAACTTCAAGGCAAGTTCAAGTAGCAAGTCAAGCACTTGATGGGAAGGATTACACAGTTTTTCTTGATAGGGGAGATTAACTGACTCTGGTGGAAGCTTGATGACTGGAACTTTGCAATGCGTATTTCAGCCTAGGCCAAAGCTTGGGAGAGACTGCACATTGCACAATCTTAGTGGCCAAGTTTGGAGGCTGGATCCTAGAACTGCATAGTGCGTAGTTGGAGCCAACTCAAGATATGCTCTACACAATCCTAGAGGCCAAGTTGGGAGCTTGAGCCACCAGATTGTGCAGTGCAAGCTATGCAAAGTGAGATTCGAGCAAGGGAAACCTAGATTTACCCAAGGGGAGTGTGAAACTTGTAGTTTTTTACCCCATACAAAAATTACCTTCATACAAATTCTAAGAACATAAAATAAACAATGTGAGAGCATAACACATAAAACACATAGACACAGATATTTTCCCCTGGATCCCAAAACCAGGACCACCTGTTTGATTTTTCATTATGTTCCTTTCAATGTTACAATACATATATATACATGTCGAAGCATCCAATACCATGGACCAAAAACCATCGCGCCAAAAACCATGTGCAAAAACCATAGGTAGGCCCGCCCACCTAATATAGTGATCTATAATTGATCGAAGACAAACAATAAGGTATTACAGACTCATGTGCATGGATGTGCCTATGTTATTTTGTGCAACGGATCGATAATATTGCAAAATACACAGGCAATGAAGCAGTTAATGAAAACATAACAGGAAACACATATAAACACAACAAGTTTAATAAGGAGTTCACCCGATATTCCTGGGCTACGTCTCCTGGTCTAGCCTTCAGTAGTGGCATCTCTATTATGTTTTCAAATAGAGCTTTTACAACAGTGAGCTCAATTTGAGTCTCAGTAAACAGATACAAATCAGCAAGACTGTACTTGGATCCCCCAAGTCTCTGGATTACATAGACTCTCCTTACTAAATCTTGACCTCTATTGGTCACAATGGCATGAGTCCAATCTGAGACTCAATACATGACAGGCATATATAGAGGCGTTCATTTGAACCTCTCAATGCTTCTCTGGAGTACACAAACTCTTTGACTCTCTTTGGCTCTCTCTTAACTCTGGCTTGATACTGCCTTTGCTTCTGCAGGTCAGCTCAACTTCTTCTCTCTGCTCTCTGCTCTCTACTTACTTACTGCTTGCCTACTCTCTGTCAGTTTGTGGCTTTAAAGCCGATCTGCTTCTTGACTATTCATTTCCTCTTCCCGGATTTTTGGTTTCCCTTCCTCTGTCCGTTTGAATCCCTCTGTCCTGCGTCATCATTCATTGTATAACGCCTCACAAGGAGGTAGCCACCTATTTCGTAACGAATGAGTGTCAGTTCTCTTGGACATGGAAATTTATTCCGTTAACTCCAAGAATGCCTGCGAAACACAACCTAATACCATTGCGTCATCCATATTGGACCTCAAGTCCTATATAACTCTGCCTATTGACCCTATCAAATCCGGTCATCCATCGGAATGCATCTCTGCCGCTGATTTAGGGGTCCCAGATCCTATGGTTATTGTTCATATCGAGTGACTAAGTAGCATGATGTTTACCCATCTGATGTGAATGGTTTTCTCTCTCTTCCACCGGACGTGTGGCACTCGATGTATGGCATTGGGAGGAACTCAATTGAAACCGCTTACCTCTCGTAGCCCCTCAGATATTTTGTCGGTTTTGTGGAATCCTGTTTTCATGGATTTTGAATGATATCCGTTGCATTTTATAACATTTCAGGTCTAGGTGCTTGTGGCCTTTCCTTCTTTGAGGGGTTTGCCCTACGATATGTGATTAGTGACTTGTCGCTAATTGCATATCAGAAACTACCCCCACTTCTCGAAATGGCCTCTACCTTTGATAATTTACAATAACACGCATTACCATGGGCCAACTGTCTGCGCGCTTGACCGACAGTCCTCGTTGCTCCGTGCTGATCACAAATTGCAATTGTTACGAGGATATCTCTGATAAGCTTGATCTTTGTAAGACTTTTAATCCTTGACATGATTTTCAAAGAGTTCATGAAAACTTAGAGAGTGTTCTAAGATCCAATTTGGATCACGACCTTCCCACTGAGAAAGCTTTTGGACCACCAAAAGTTGGTTTTTAAGCATCAATCAAGTGAGGATATAGATTCCTCGCTTGTCCAATTTCTATCCATCTTGCACTGCTTGGTTTTGAACCCTTAAGTCCAATTCTGAGGTACTCAACATCCCCTCTGTGCGTAGTTCTCACCTTCTTATCCAGAACTATATCTTCCTGCAACTCATTGATATATTTAGGCAACAGATCATCAATCGAAGGCAATTGACTTTGCTCTTCAGGATCTTCAATCAATGAAGGTTCAAACAGTCTCAAGCTTTCTGCATTAACTATTGAATAAATGTGCATGTAAGCTGGCAAATCAAGGCGAAAATCATTCTCACCAATTTTCTCAAGTATCCTGAAAGGTCCATACCTTATTGACTTCAACTTCTTACCTTCACCTTGCATTCTATCTTTGCTGATATACAACCAGACTTGATCACCAACTTGGAAACTATGCTTAGTCCGATTCTTATCATGCCTTGCCTTATACTTGGTTTGGCTCTTTTCCAGCTGTTCCTGTACTGCATGGTGAATCTCTTGGATTTGTTCAATGAACTTGGTTGCCTTTTCCACATCATTGTGTCCATCAACCACTATGTCTTTACCAAAGACAAAATCCAAGGGAGACCTTGGTATGAAACTAAAACAGGCCTCAAAAGGAGATCTTTGTGTAGAAGAATGTTTAGCCCGGTTGTAAGCATGTTGCACATAACACAAATGTTCATCCCAAAGCTAGGGATGCTTGCTGCAATATCCTCTGAGCAACTGGATCATTGTCCTGTTGGCCACCTCTGTTTGGCCATCTGTTTGTCGATGAAATTTTGTGCTCTCCTTTAGTCTGGTGTCCATTAATTCCCATAGACTCGACCAAAATTTCCTAACAAATCGAGAGTCTTGATCAGATACAATGGAAGTGGGTAATCCAAAATGAACCCATACATGCTGAAAGGACAACTTCGCAGTTTTTTCATCTGTAATCTATTTGTTACAAGGTATTAAAATACATATTTTGATAGCTTAACATAGAGACTTTCTCTTTTCAAAACATCTAGAGTCTGCTTTACATGCTTCAAATGTTCTTCCCATGTTTTACTAAATATAAGAATGTCATCTAGATATACAATGACAAAATCATCAATAAAAGGCCTGAGTACATCATTCATTACTCTCATGAAAGTAGAAGGAGCATTATTTAAGCCAAAAGGCATAAGTAACCACTCATACAGTCCCTGCTTTGTTTTGAAAGCAATCTTCCATGCATCTTGCTCTGCAACTTTGACCTGATGGTAGCCACTATGCAAGTCCAACTTGGAAAAGTAAACAACTTCTTTCAATTGATCTAATAGATCATCTAAGCGAGGAAGGGGATAAAGGTTTTTGATCGTTATCTTATTCAGTTCTTGGTAATCAATGCACATTCTCCATGAGCCATCTTTCTTCTCACCAAGACAATTGGAGACCCACATGGTGATGTGCTAGGTCTTATGAACCCTTTCTCGAGTATCTCCTGTACCTGCTTCTTGATTTCTGCATTCTCTAAAGTGGATAACATGTACATTCCGATGTTAGGCAATGGAACATCTTGCTGCAAATTAATATCATGTACTATTTCCTTTTTGGGTGGCAGACTTTTAGGTTCTTGAAATATCATATCATATTCTGAAACAACTTTTTCTAAATCAGTTTGTTGTTTAGCATCACAACCTTCAAATACATTGATTTTATCATGTTTCTTTTCCTTTACAACCATCAGTAAAAATTGTTTGCATGAATTTACAATTCTTTCCATCTGTCCTGAGTTTATGAGAGTATAATTATCCTTGAATTTATGAGCTCTTACAATATATTCAATTCCATCTTTAATGAGTTGATACTTATTTTCAGCTCTATAGAAAATTGCTTTTATATCATACAAGTAAGGACTTCCAAAAACAATTCCACATATATCCAAGGGAATTACATCTAACTCAACCTCATCGACAAATGATGAACCAATGGCAAACCTAAGTTTACATTGTCTAGTCACTTATAGCTTTGTTTTATCACATAACCAACCCAATGGATATGGCTTCTTGTGAGGTGTGGCTAGTAATCCCGGTTTCTTTACAATTGCTTCAGAAATTAAGTTTACTTGTGAACCACTATCAAATAAAGTATCAACCTTTTGATGGTTGGAAATAACTCTAATATGAAAAAGCTCATGTCTTCTTCTCTCATTTTATTCACTATCAATAGTTTGTGCAAAATTACTAGTAGATGCTCATAATTTTTACCATTTATACTTGCGGCTGTGATTGTTGTTTCATCCCCTGAGTCTGACCCCAAATCCTTCTGAATAGCTGCAATAGTCTTCTTCTTTTTGCCGTCATAATTCTTGGGTTTCAACTCTGGATGTAAAATCCAACAGTGTTCATCTTCATGCCCATCCTTATTGCAATGAGTGCATGAAGGTTTGGTCTTTTGTACAACATTTGCCTTCCTCTCTTTCCATTTCTGCTTTCTCTTTTCCTTGCTCTTGCTTGTAGTGGGTTTTGATGATCCCCCAACTTCTGGGTTCACATTCTTACCCCTAGCCTCTAGATGTATAACCTGAACAGATACCTCATCTGTGCTAGTAGGATCAAACATGAGAATGGTATGTCTCAAATAATTATGTAGACCACCTATATATTTCAGTAGAGTTTCAGGTGAGTCTAAAGAAATGCCTAGAATCAAAGCTATTTTTCTAAATTCTTGGGTGTAACTTTGTACACTTTTCCCTTTCAATTTCCGAAGAGTTTGCCAACTCATCATAGCTTGGTGCATATAAGCTAGTGGATAGAATTGTTTTTTAATTTCAGAAACAAATTCACTCTAGACAGAAAGGATTTTACCATGCTTCTTCATGTCAGCTTGTGTCCTGCCTTCCCACCATACCAAGGCAGTTCCTCCAAGGCATAGGCTGGCCAGCTGAATCTTAATTATGTCTGAATCAATGCTCTACACCCTGCAATACACATCAATCTGTCTAACCCAATTATCCAGCTTCTTTGCATTCAACTCTCCATTATATATTGGCAAATCAAATTTAACATCTAATTTAATCAAAGATGTTTTATTTTTATTTTCAGGGCTATTAGGAGGCATGGGAAGCTTTTCTTTTTTCACTTTGCCTTTAGAATGGTCATTGAGGAGAGATTCTTCTGCTCCTTTATCTTGTTTGGAGTTTAATGAATCTTCATCTCTACCCTTCTTAAATTCTATATACATTTCCTCTACCATGGCTCTCATAGTTAAGAAACTGTCTATGAACTGAGGCTCTGATTCCAAGGGAATTTCTTCTGACATTTTCCCCCTAGTATAGACTCTACCAATTTCTGCATTAAATTCGGCCAATTCTCCTCATCCTAGTTTAATCTTTGATCTAGTTATCATTCACTAATATTCCAACACAAATTTGTCTAACCTTAGCAACCTAAAGCTCTAATAACACTTGATCTGGAATTGATCTAAGAAAAACAATAAGGTATTATAGACTCATGCGCATGGATGTGCCTATGTTATTTTTTGCAACGGATCGATAAGATTGTGAAATACACAAGAAAAGAAGCAGTTAAAGAAAACATAACAGGCAACACATATAAACATAACAAGTTTAATAATGAGTTCACCCAATACTCCTGGGCTACGTCTCCTGGTCCAACCTTCAATGGTGGCCTCTCTATTATGTTTTCAAGAAAAGTTTTTACAACAGTGAGCTCAATTTAAGTCTCACTCAATAGATACAAACCAGTAAGACTGTACTTGGATCCCCCAAGTCTCTGGAGTACACAGACTCTCCTTACTGAATCTTGACCTCTATTGGTCATAATGGCATGAGTCCAATCTGAGACTCAATACATGATAGGCATATGTAGAGGAGTTCTCTTGAACCTCTCAAGCCTTCTCTGGAGTACACAGACTCTCTGACTCTCTCTGGCTCTGTCTTAACTCTGGCTCAATGTTGCCTTTTCTTCTGCAGGTCAGTTCAACTTCTTCTCTCTGCTCTCTACTCTCTACTTTCTTATTGCTTGCCTACTCTCTGTCAATTTGTAGCTTTAAAGCCAGTCTCCTTCTTGATTGTTCGTTTCCGCTTCCCGACTTTTCGGTTTCCATGCCTTTGTCCATTTGAATCCCTCTATCCTATGTCATTAGTCACTGTATAACGCCTCACAGGGAGGTGGCCGCTTATTTCATAACGGATGAGTGTCAGTTCTCTTGGACATGGTCGTTTATTCTGTTAACTCCAAGAATGCCCATGAAACATCACCTTCTGCCAATGCATCGTTCATATTGGACCTCAAATCCTATACAAATCTGTCTGTTGACCCCGTCAAATCCAGTCATCCATCGGAACGAGTCTCCACCATTGATCTGGGGGCCCCAGATCCTACAGTCATCGTTCATATTGGGTGGCTAAGTAACATGATGTTTACCTATCCGATGTGAACGTTTTTCTGTCTCTTTAGCCAGACACATGGCACTCTCTGTATGGCATCGGATGGAACTCAGTTGAAACCGCTTACCACTCGTAGGCGCTCCAATATTCTGTCGATTTTGTGGAATCCTGCTTTCAAGGAATCGGATCAATATCCATTGCATTTTATAAGATTTCGGGTCTAGGTGCTTGTGGCCTTTCCTTCTTTGAGGGGTTTTCCCTACGATATCAGAAACTACCCCAGTTTCTCGAAATGGCCTCTACCTTTGCTAATTTGCGATAGCGCGCGTTACCATGGGCCGACGGTCTGTGTGCTTGACCGATGGTCCTCGTTACTCCACATTGATCACAAATTGCAACTGTTACGAGGATATCTTTGATAAGCTTGATCTTTGTAAGACTTTTACTCCTTGACATGATTTTTAAAGAGTTCATGAAAGCTTAGAGAGTGCTTTAGGATCCAATTTGGATCATATAGGGTCCAAAAAAATTCCCTGGGGTGCTGCCCTGGACCCCGTAGACAAGAGCTAACCACCCTGCTCAAACCCCTTGTATAGGGAGGCTTTCCACCCCCTCGTTACACAATCGGCACAAAGAAGGGGGGGCTTCGCCCCCCCTCTAACCCCCCGGATAACTAGGGGAGCTAGTCGTGGAAAGAATATAACACAACCCAACATTCTCCCACTTGTTGTTTTCTTTCCACAGGGGGCCAGAAGAGAGCTTAGTCATTTTTCCAGACCTACAATGCTCATTGTCTCTCTACACCAAGAGAAATTCTCAAAGCTCATAGATTTTGTCAATGCATCTGCAGTATTCTTCAAAGTGTCCACCTTTACCAGCAACATGTTTTTGTTTTTTGTCATATCCCTCATAAAGTGATACTGAACATCAATGTTTTTTGTCTTTGAATGGTAAGCAGGGTTCTTTTCCAAGAAAATTGCACTTTGGCTATCACAATCTATTCTTATAGCTCCTTTTACTAACCCCATACTTGAACACAATCTTTGCAATCAAACTACTTCCTTGCTTGCATAAATTATTGCCTTGTATTTTTCCAGATCCCTTTCATTTGTCAAGAGCTTTAGGTTGCTAAGGTTAGACAAATTTGTGTTGGAATATTAGTGAATGATAACTAGATCAAAGATTAAACTAGGATGAGGAGAATTGGCCGAATTTAATGCAGAAATTGGTA
>Ga0115851_101339_pt1 | contig 12916 bp, 9 predicted proteins | sample InSIn2gowninarea_FD_83865 | JGI IMG/M metagenome (GOLD analysis project Ga0115851, IMG submission 83865)
ATATAACTCAACATGGGCATACAAGCCTCTTACTCCTTATGCAACATTTCCATCACTTGTCAAGTTGAATACAATTATTGGTGTTCAATCCTATAGTTTGTGTACAATACATCATCTACTCCATGACCAGTACAACTTTTAGTATCAACTGCCACTTTTTCATGAATATTATGAACTACTATAGTTTTTATGTCATTTTTACCGCATGTGTTTGTGGGGGATTAGTGTGGATTTTCAATATAACACTGATTTATAAGTCATTATCATCAAATTGTTGTGGCTATAAAAATGTTAAGATTGATTTATAAGTTATTATCATTAAATTGTTGTGGCTATAAAAATTTCAAGATTGATTTATAAGTCATTATCATCAAATTGTTGTGGCTATAAAAATTTTAAGATTGATTTGTCATTATTGTGGTTATATTTTTTTTTATGAAATAAACAAACTATTGCATAGTCATCTATTTCATTTACATGATTTGATTGAAAGTATGGAAACAAAGTTGCACTGGTTATGACATGTACACAATTTGATTTGGGTGGGGTTTAGTTGATGTAGAATTCAATTTCAAGCCTCATAATGAGGGGTTTAATATAACTTAGTTTTGAGCATGTTTAATATATATATATATATATATATATATCTTCTGCCATGTCATTTCTGTAGCTATATAACCCAAAGGAGTTTGATTGTGTACTTGTATCTACCTCTTTTTCATGAATATTTTAAATTTGTATAATTTCTAAGTCATGTTCTAAAGTGTGTGTAGGGGTATTAGTGTGGATTTTCAATATAAGATTGATTTATAAGTTATTATCCTTAAATTGTTGCGGTTATTTTTTATAGAATTTTGTGTATTTTAAACACAAATATGATTTAATAAAATATTATTTTCTTGTTCTTTTATTTTTACTATGCCTAGGGTATCTACTTCTTCATAAATAAATAAATTAATTAATTAATAAAATATTATTTTATTGTTTTTTTAATTTTTAAAATGTCCAAAATATAAACCTCTTCTTCATAAATAAACTATTGAAAAATCATCTATTTCATTTAATAAAATCTGATTTAATAAAATATTATTTTCTTGTTCTTTTATTTTTACTATGCCCACGGTATCTACTTCTTCGTAAATAAATAAATTAATAAAATATTATTCTATTGGTTTTTTTTTCTATTTTTACAATGTCCAAGATATCAACCTCTTCTTCATAAATAAACAAATTATTGAACAATCATCTATTTCGTTTAAGTGACCTAACTGTTTTTGTTTCCATTGTATGACGTGGACACAAGTTGACTTGGGTGGGGTTTAGTTAATCTAGAGTCAAAACCTCATTAGGAGGGATTGAATATAACTTAGATTTGAGTATGATTATTTTTAGTTATTTATTTCTCCTTGTCTTGGTACATATTTCCATGGAACCATTGTAACATTGTAAAATCCCTTTATTTATTTTCTTCACATGTTATACTCTTTTATCTTTATATACAAATCATCTATCATGCATAGTACCATAGTATTACATCTTTTGTGAATTAAAATAAATAATGGATTTTTTTTTAGACTGCAGATACTATCCACCTCATTCACCTCATTTAGGGTATTATCCACCTCATTGAGGGTGTTGCAAAGTCATTTGATTCATTTGATTTGGTTTTATTTTATATACAAATCCTATATCATGTTAAGTATGAGATATTTTGTTAATTTAAAATGATTAGTGGACCTTTATGGAGATGGAAAATATTATCCACCTCATAGTGTTGCAAATTCATTTGATTATGCAAAGCTAATTTCTAGATTTTTTTTGGATTAAGCATAAGTTTAGATTCATGTTGGGCTTAAATCTATGATAGCTACAAGGAAGTACACAACTTTTTTACAGAGAAAATCTTGAAAAAAGGTTGTAGATCTATCTAAGGTTTTCACTTCAAAAGATTTTATCTATCTTTACCCTTATAGACCTAGTTGGTTATTTCTATATATGTGTGTATACACTATGTATCAACTCCATACTCAACATGGAAGGAATTACACATAAGAAACACTATTATTGATAACATATATAATTCAAAGGTGTTAAGATGGAAATTATGAACTAAAACACTCATAATTGATGTAGGATAATAAGTGATAGACTAGAAAAATGTTTAAAAGTAAACATTCAAGGATATAAACTATCTACCTTTTGTAAAAAGAGTTTGATGATGTGACAAGTTGAGTCTTAGAGACTGGTGATCAAAGAACTAGCATAAAGAGTAAGAGGCTTGTATGCCCATGTTGAGTTATATATTTGGATTATATGAGCCAATGTTTCTAAGAGAGTAATAATAACTCAAACAATGTTGGCCTAATGTTTCCACGTTGGGGTAAAGGGGTCATAGAATGGACAAGAAAAATATGTAAAGTGATGTAAAAACTATGGGTAGCAATTGAAAGATATGAAGAGCAGAAAACTAATATTTTGATATTAAGGATTTAAGGCATGTAAGACTAATAATATCTTAATGTTGGATTTCACTAAATCCTTTTGGGTGGGAAAGGATACATGGTTATATATTAAAACTTGACTAGATGAGGCTTGGAATTTTAATAATGTATTTAAATAAGAAAAATATATGAAAACTTGAAAATATTGACAGGATGACTTGACTATACCTCCTTTGCAAATTGTCAACTTCTTGGTTGAAAGAAGAGAAAATTATTATTGAAACTAAATCAGTATCTTGATGAGAACATGGGACTCATAGTATTAATGATCCAAACCAAGTTGATTAACATACCCAAAAATATCGTAGATGGACATTATTAATATTGTTTCATTAAATGAAATGGATGGCATTCATTGTTTATGCATAATAATGAATTTGATCTTGTTGGTGAATCATGATAAAAACAATAAGAATGCTTAAAAAGTTTAACGTAGTTGTTACTCTACATGTGATTTGTGTTGAGATGATTAATAATTTATATGCAATACTACTATTATTATTACGCAATAGTACAATAATACAATGTTTCTCTTGATAATAAGAAACTCTACCTGGTTTAAAACATTCACTTTATTATTTTAATGTTTCTTACCCATTAAAGTAAACATATAAAAATAATACTACAACAAAATTATTTAAAAGAAATTTTATAGATGTCCAAAGTCAAATTTATAGTGTTGTTACTAACTATATTACAATGTCATGGTGTGCCTCGTTCTTTGTCATAATATTGCACTTGTTTTTTCTTTAAAATTAATCAAAAATAAATATAAATGAATATTTAATTAAAAATATTTATTAATTATACTTATAAAAAATTATAAATTTCTCTACCATATGGGGGGCATAGAAAGGGGAAGTGAGATCTCCCATGTGTTAATATTCTATTCCCAACAAAAGATCCCACCACCCTCATCCATGGGAATGGGTAAGGTGATAACAAATAGTATTAGAATGTAGGGTAATAATGAAGAGGTGTGTTAACCTTTCTTAATAATCAATTACCACTCACATCTATGGAACATATTAGAACCTTGTATTGACTTTAGACGATAATGGACATGGAAAATAATGAGATGGGTAAGAGCTAAAGGTGGGATGATTCAAGAGTTTTGTAGCTAGATGTCAAGTATATTGAGAGTATTATGGAGCAAAGTGTGGTAGGAGAGAGAAAATGAGTATTTCCTAATATAAGACAAATATAGGGAAGAAGTATTATGATGTTGTCTCTCTAGTGCTTGGTTATCCTACTACATATATGTAATGACTTATATTGTTAATATCTAGGCATAAATTTATGACAAGAATTTCTCCCTCCCACGGGGCACATGGAATCCACAATTTTGGAGCAAGGGGTTATATGAGGTGAAAAGGAAGGTCCCATAGCTATCAAGAGCATAGATAAGTGATGCAGATAAAAATAATTATGGGTGGAAATGATACACTTATTTATGGGTTAATAGTATTAGTTGGGGAGCAATGGTGATAAGCATGGGTCTGATTGGTAGCATTAAGAAGCAATGATGACATGGCTAGTGACTCTTCATAAACTCTCCTATCTTACTAGATCAAAGCTAAGTGAGTGGTGAGTGTACCAAATGATAGATATCAAACCCTAGTTTCAATGAAGGGATGTCAACTATTGGAGGAGGTGGTGGAAAAGTGAAGCTGCATATGAAATTATCAGTTGTTAAAAGAGGTTGATGGCTAGGTCTTAAACAAAATCTACTCAAGGAACCTTGATACCAAATTCCTCTATATTTCTAAGATGTTTTGCATAATGAAGGCCATAGAGACCTAGCCATTGGCTAAGACTCAGTCTAGCTATGAAGATGTCATGCATACCCTAAATATTTTTAGGAAAATTTGAATTGTTGTATAGAGGTGTGTGTTGGGTTGGAGATAGTCCAACATCCAATTGGAAAAGGTGGGGGAATTCTTTCCAACCCAATTCTTCTAGAAGAATATTATCAACTTCATTGTTCATATCATTTGCACCTTGAACATGAATATCTAGTTGGCAAGATCAAGACAAGAGTTGAGTCGTACCCCACACTTAGTGAACAATCTCTTATGAGAATACTTTCTATTTTGTTATGTTTATCAATGAAGGATGTTGGTCATAACCCCTTAATAAATTGTCCACAAACACTTTATAGTGATTTCCTTTTGTAACACTATGAACTCCTAAATGGAATTTTGTTAATACTTATAACTAATAAGTGACTAATTTCTATTTTGACATTCACCCAACAACCATATATAGATTTGAATATAAACAAGATTTTAACTTAAAAAACAAAAAAACCATAATTTATATAAATAAATTTATTTATATAGAACAAAACTATAAATAAAATTTATAAATATATATAACAAAATAAGTTTTACAAACATAAATTTCATATTTTTATCTTTAATAAAATCCATTAATTATAAACACTAAAAATATATTTATGAAATTCAATTACAAAACAAAATTTCCCCATATTTCAAATTCCAACAAAACTATTTGATGGAATCTCATTTAAGATATCGAAAGCTTGAGACCACTTGATTGTCTTAACAATAATGTCTTCAACACCATAGTTGTAAAAAAACCCCATATCCAAAATTTTCTTTGAAGAATTTGACACCACAACAGCATTATCATCTTCACCATTGCTTCTGTCATGATAAACCAAGCTCCCTGACTCCTTAGAACTACCAAGAACACACATGATGGAAAAAGACTGCTTAATTGCATTGCGGAGTGAAATGTGGATAACGTTTATGAATAAAGGCTGCTAACTAAGAGACAGTGAAAGAGCAAATATGTCAACCTTGTATGTTTGGTTTCTCCATCAAAAATATATGTGCTTCACACGTATCGTCAATATGAACAAATGGTATTGATCCTAAAAATGACCCACTCAATTTCAACGCCTCATTTTTGCCTGTAACGTTTTCAATAGAAATTGTAATGTTGTCATTAGTGTTTTAATTTGAGAATGTAGGATTTTTGTGATTCATAATTTATAAAAACATTTTTTAGATAGATTACATATATGTTTTTATGATTGATGTGTTTCAAACCACTTAATGTGGTTCATGATTGGTATTTTAAATTTTAATATTTTATTTTTTTATTTTTTTTAGTTTTGTCGAGAGGATTTTTTTAAATTGTGTACTGATTTAAAATTTCAAGATTTGAAACACTCATGTTAAGACCAAGGTCAAAACAATTGCAAATCATACACACGCAATGTACTTTTAAAACTAGCACAACCACATTAATAAATGTGGTTGATATACCCCTTAGGTGTCAACTTAACTAATGAGAATTTGATTAGTTAACTTATGTACAAATTTTAAACTCTTATTGCATGAAATAATGATTAGTATACTCTTATCTAGAGTTTGTTAATGTTTTTTTAACTAAAAAAGAATAAAAATAATAAATTTACTCAATATGTGATTTGTGATTATGATTATTTCATTCTTAATGAAATAACAAATTAAACTACTTAAAAAAAATGGTTGTAACATTTGGAAAATCATGATTAGACAATCAAAAAGAAAAGAACTTGGATTGAAAAAAAGACACATATAACATAATAATAACATTAAAAAAATAGAAACTGATAATATAAATAATAACAATTAGCTACTGTTGGAATGTTTGTCCAAACTTTAAAACTACCAGAACCATCATCTATTTATCCTTAAAATCACTAGAACCATCATCATGGTATTGTTTCTATTTGGGCAGTGTCATTTTCCTTCTTTGGTTTGAGGGTCCTACTTTTGTTGTGTGCCCTAGCTTCTGTTTTAGTGCATTGGTGTCTTGCTTCTTTGGCTCAGAGATGCCATCTTTGTCACTAGAACTTTTCCTTGCTTGCTCAATATTGCTCTCCTTCTTTTGTTGATGTCATAACCTCTTGTTCCCTTCATTTTCTGGCACATTAATTTCCTGCTTTCCACTGTGCTCCTTTGTCTCGTTGTTTTCTATGCTTCCACTATCATCAAGTGTCATCAAATGAGGGTTTGTGATGACAAATGGGACCTAAAATGAAATGAAATAATTCAATTCCAATCGGTATGGACATGTGGAAAAATAAATAATATGTAAATTTAATTTATTGTTCTTTGGTTTGAAACTGAAATTTTTTTGAAACACTTTTCATATAGGTCGTTAGATAGTGTATTAGATTAGTAATATTCTCTTGAAATTGAAATCAAATCCTATCCATTTATTTATTGAAAAATAAAAATTCCTCAAGCCTAATTCCAATATAGATCACACCTGCTAGTTAAAATTATGGCTGAAAATTTTAAATCTATATATCCAACTAGATTAGCCAAACCCTCTCCTCAACTCTAGAAAATGTGATCTATCATTTGCCTTATTCCTATTCGGGGTTTATTATATAATATTTTGTTGCACTCCTCGTCTCGTATAGTGAAGTGTTGAACTTTGTTTCTTGAATGCCACAAATGTCACAAAATGATGAAAGTTATCAGTGTGTTCATCATGAAACATGTTCAGAAGCATCCCCAAAGAAAAGAAGAAGACTTTCCTTGAAAGAATTATGAAGAAACTTGTTAAAAACCTTTCTTTTCAAGATCAGTGCATTTTGCATGCCTAGTGACCCATGTTGGTAACTTCTTGCAATATACAGTCCTAGCACTGCCAGTGCAACTTTTATTAGGAAAACCCGCGTTGAACATCTTCAGGCAATTTTTCCTAAAGTGGAGGAGTAGCTTCTCTTACTAGAAGTCTCGAGAACAATGAGTTGGTTACAGGTGAATGAGGATATGAACAAGACCTCCCATTCCTAGTCCTTGATCCTACTTTCATGGTTCTTTCCCTTGAGATGTGGAACTTATCCCTCCTTTCATGGATCCTCAACTCCCTCTTTTTCCCTATATATGATATCCCTACTATCCACTAATGGTTCGTCATTGATTGGTTTCCTTCCTAGTGCTAAATTATGCCCAAATGTTGCCCATTTTTCTAAGGGGAAAGTAGTGCTTGAAGGTTAAGGCTAGGACTTGGAAACTCACCTAAAGGAGGCTTCCAACACCAAGGCTTAAGTGGTTGTAATGCTCCCTTTCCCATCTATTAATAATACATTATGTGTTTTCTTTCCATAAATGTGTCAATTATTGCTCATTTAGTGTAATACTCCTTGATCTGTTACATGGTTTATATTGGAATGAATTTTTCTATGTATGCATTTGTTGTCTCCACTTGATCTTCCTTGCAGGTATTCATCCATAATGGTGAAGAGAATATTGAGCTTGGAAATGAAACAATCAAGGACGACACTAATGGATGTTAGCATCATAGTGAGGTAGGTTATCTATCCTCCTTTTTGTTTTGTGGTATAAACTAGGAAAGTTTACACATATTTTTCTTCATTTGTTGTTGGATCCTCCCATAGGACTAGACGGATCATTTATGTCCACAGAAAGGATTTCCTACACAACAAAATTGTTACTCCACTAGGGAGCTTATAATGCCTCAAACTTCCTTTTATATTTGGTCCTTTTGATTAGTTTGGCCAAGCTCCTAGTGATTTGTAACTTAGGTTGACTATGGGTCCGCATTCTGAGTAGTATGTTCTTAGAGTGTCAAGTTTGGATCTCTCTTTGAATTTCTTTTCATTTTCCTAAATCTTTCTCGCCCAGTGTGTTTTCTCCAAAAACAGTCATGCTATCAATGCTGATTTTACCATGTACAATCACGCTTATACCTCTGTCTCACACTATCTGCCCGCGTTGATCCATAAAAATCAATAATTTTTAGGGTTTCTACTAGAAAGGTCCAGTGTGTGTTGAACTCTGAAGTGTCCTCCTCCTCTATGTGAATAGAATTTTCCAGTATTTTTCAAGTAGGGAAAGGCAGGATCAAGCATCAACAACAGGCTTCATTGCAGATATCAACTTTCATGTGTATTTTCCTTGCTATATTTGGCATGCATGGGATTTCATGTGTTTATTTTCTACCATGGCATGGGTTTTTCCAGGTGTGATAGTATTTTCGACCTAGCCTTGCCATTTCTTGATAGCTTTGATGACATGGGTTCTCTCATTCAGTTTATGTGGGATGACCGGATTGGATTCGAAGTTTAGTGGGGTGGATCTGTGAATTGACAAACAAATGGTGTAGTGGTCCCCTGAACCAAACTAAGGATACACAAATCCACTAACCTAGTAACCCCTAAACCAGACTGTGGGTTGCAGTAAAGCCATATTGTGTGCATCGTTGGGCCTAGGAATCCTTGTCGGTGAATGGCGGGATATACGATAAAACCAAGAGGTGTATTTTCTCTCAGTTGGGCCTAGTGATTTCGAGATGGAATGTATGGTAAATCCTGGATAGCATGTCTTAGTGTAGGGCCTAGTGATCCCTATATCAGACTGCGGATGCACAGTAAAGCCTGAGAGACTAGGAGGCACTCAAATTTCTCACGGTGTAAGTGGAGAGCTTTGGTGGCATCCACATTGATTGGTGTTTTTGATGTGTTCTATGAGTCCCAGATTCATGCTTGGAATATGGCATGGTGTTACAGGGAAAAGTGTCTATGCAGAACTACTTATCCCACTAAGGTGTGGTAGCTGCCTTAGAAACAAACAAAGTAAAGTCTACTTTCGTTTTCCTTTATGAAAGATAGATGAGAGAAGAATAAAGGAGACCAACCTCTGTCTTGCGCTTGGTTCCTTGTTTGGTTCCTCTCTCTTCTGATAGTCCTTTGCTACTTGCTCCCTCGTATACCCAGCTTCACAGAGTACCTGTAGAATCACAGCAACATAAAACTATACAAGAACATGGATCTATTATCATAAACAATCTAGGATCAGATGTAAATTGACCATACAAATGCACAAAATATAGATTACACAAGAGTATGGAGGAAAACTTGAATAGCTTTATTGATAATCAAGAAAGAGCCAAGAGAGTTACAACCAGCTGTTCTGACCCAGCATCATCCTCTTGGCAAGTAAGCCCTTCTTCACCTCATGCAAAGCTTAGATCACCCAACACACTGATGTTACCTCAAGAAACTAACATCAATTCCTTACAAGATGCAAAATTCCAGCCTCTGGATCTCTGGGATGAGGGATCCATATATAGATATCTATAAGGGAGATGAGTCAGCTTGTGATTTGATTAGTGTCTTCCCTCTGATAGTTCTTGCTTCCACTTGGAGATTGATGATCTCTTACTCATCCTTGGTCGAATTCAGAGAGGCAAGTGTCACAGGAGAAGTCTTTGGAAGATTCCATGCTCCTCCACCTTGCATATTGATGCTGCCATTTGTCTCTTCTCGCCCATCGCACCCCATAGAAGGGCTTTTTGAAATGCAACGCACCCACTGAGTGTACTTAGGTGAGATTCATTGCACCCTGGCCATGGAGCAAGTGAGATGATCAAGTTTTGACCAGTTCTGAGTAGTTTTTCATGGAGAACTTTTGGGAGAAGCTGTAATCAGTTGACCTTGTTCCTTTAGGGGTTGGAACAACACTTTTAGGGACTTAGGAGCCCTTAGTTTATGGACATTTTATGCCTGGGGTTGCAGGGCCCAAAAATATCTATAACAAAGGGGTGTACTTTGGGTAAATACACCAAGTATTCCTTTCATGATAAAGACAATTGAGTAGAGGCTATTCTAGAGTGAATCCATTCAGATGTGTGTGGAACATTCTTGATAGCATCCATGACCAAACACATGTATTATGTTATATTCGTTGATGAATTTTCTCATAAAAGAGGGATGTTTTTCATGCAGAAGAAGGATCAAACTTTCACAAAGTTTTGTGAATTTAAAGCATTGGTGGAGAGAGAGTCCAACAATAAGGTTAAAGCTCTACGAAGTGATAATGATGGTGATTATCTCTCAAATGAGTTTAAGAACTTCTGTGCAATGGAAGGGATTAAATGAGAGTTGAAGACACCCCATAACACTCAACATAATGGGGTGGCTGAGAGGAAGAACATAAGCATGGTAGAGGCAACGAGGGCGATGTTGCATGATCAGGGCCTACCACTACACTTGTGGGCTGAGGCATGCAACACAATGGTTTATTTTCAGAATTGTAGCCCACATCAGATACTTGGGATGAAGACACTAGAGGAGGCTTATTCTGATAAGAGGCTAGATGTTGGTCACCTCAGGATTTTTGGGTCATTGATATATTTCCATGTGACCAAAGATGCATGGAAGAATCTTGAGCTCACAATAGAGTTGGGGATATTTTTAGGGCACACTGACACACCTTACAAATATTAGGTGTCCTTGCCGATCAAGAGGATAACAATGGTTTGTAGGGATGTCAGATTCATTAAGGAGAAGGCCATGCGTGTTTCCCTTGAGAGGGAGCTTTAGCTACATGTGGTTGAGGATATTTTAGCTCCTAAGGTTGAGGAGCCTCAAATTGATGTGGAGAAACCACATGCAGAGGATCCAAGAGTGGAGAAATCCACTTAGGAAGAGTCTTCTAGAGATGGGAGAAAGCACACCAAAGAGGTGGATATATTGCTGTCAGATGTTAGAGAGAATGTGGGAGCACCCACATCACAACACAGATAGAGGAGGTCACCTAAAAAGTACATTGGATACATGGCTCTTATGAGTGGATTTGTTGTGACAGAGCCATCTACCTTTAAGGAAGCAATTCAACAACCATTTTGGGTTGATGCCATGGTGGAAGAGTATGACTCCATAGTTTGTAACAGTGTTTGGGATGTGGTCACGAGACTGGAGGATAAGTTTGTGGTGAGCTCCCCTTGGCTTTATAAGGTAAAGCAAGCTGTAGATATTTGTGTGGAGAAGCATAAGGTTAGATTTGTGGCCCATGGCTATTCAACGGTAGAGGGGATTGACTATGATGAGACATTTGCTTGTTTTGTAAGGTACTCGTTGATCAGATCTATATTGCCACTATTAGCACAGATGGGGTGGAATATACATCAGATGGATGTAAATACAACCTTCCTTAATGGAACGATTGAGGAAGAGGTGTACATAGAGTAGCCAAAAGGTTTTTAAACCTTCGACCATGAGTCACATGTGTGTCAGATCAAGAGAGTGTTGTATGGGATGAAGCAAGCACCTCGTGCTTCGTACACCAGGATACATAGCTAATTCACTAGGTTTATCATCACCCAATCGAACGTGTCCAAAATCTCCTTGAACATAATCATGAAAATATTTCCTATCAGGTGTGGCATGGAATTAGGCCCCTCAATGTACCACCCATGCATCAATAATATTTTCTAATGAAAGAATCAAAGAATCTTGCAACACATCACCTGTCACATTCGCTTCATGATTTCTTTCTTGTTGCACCTCTCCTTCTTTTCCCTTCCGAGACTTGTAGTCTTTCTTTAGGTGTCCTTTCTTCTTGCATTTCCAGCACACTATCCCCAATATGGACTTGGATCTGCCTTTCCTTGACTTACTGTGATATCTTGGGCTCTTTCCTCTTTCCATTTTTCTTCCCCTAGTCTCTGTAGTCAAAGCATTACCTCACATCTCACCAAACCTTTTCTATGAAATTTCACGCTAAGGATTGCATCGACAACATCATCAAACTTTAAAGTACTAGATCTAGAGATAGAGTTACTAATGGCCATAAATAAACCATTCCAACTTTCTATCAATGAGCATAGAAATAACAGATCCCTAACTTCATCACCAAAAGTTACCCCTACAGAACTTAACTAACTGTTAAGTGTATTAAATTCATTTAAATGATCAGCGATAGATCCACCTTGTGACATCTTCATATTAGATAAATGCTTCATAAGAAATACCTTTTTTGATGCTGAGGGTTTTTCATATATTTTTTCCAATGCTGACATTAACCCCTCTATTATCATTTCCTTTGAAATATTAAGGCTACTAATGCCACTAGGAATAGCTGTATTGTTCTAGGTGCCTTTCTATTGAGAATATCCCATTTTGTGTCTATCATACTCATCGACTTTTTTTTCTTTCCTCTCAATGATAGGTACAGATATTTCTGATACAAGTAATCTTCCATTTGCATTTTCCAAAGCTGGTAGTTTTGGCTGTTTTATTTTTCGACCCTAAACCTACCATCTTCTACCATTGCTCCCACTCGAACTAGGAACCCTTCTCTCCTGTGAGTTTATCAGCCAAATAAACCTTCGTCTATGATACCAGTTGTTAGAAAACTATATATTACAGAGAAATGGAATAAATAAAATATTGTAGAAATATAAACACAGAAAACACATAAAACAAGAGAGACATAGATATACATGGTTCACCCAATTTGGGCTGAAACAGCGAGTCCTTCCTTTTATATTATCCATCAAAATGAAGAGATACAACCTACAGTAGATCCTTTGTGATTCCCTCTTTGCTCTCACAAAATATCCTCTCTTTTTCTCTTTCAGAA
>Ga0115851_101341_pt1 | contig 12908 bp, 8 predicted proteins | sample InSIn2gowninarea_FD_83865 | JGI IMG/M metagenome (GOLD analysis project Ga0115851, IMG submission 83865)
GAAAGCAATGAAGAAGCAGTTGAAGTTACAAAGCCCACCATTCCCATATATGAAGATAGATAGTGCTTCATAGCTAAGAATATTGAAGTCACATGGAATGACATAAAAGACATATTCATGCAAAAATAGTTTATTGAAAACTTGGAATATTTGCAAGCATACATCAATATTAGGTAGTATAGGATACACAAGATCGTATGCAGATTCCTAGTCATCCCTTGTGCAGAAGTGATTGAATAGATTATTACACACATGGATCATTCTCATCTTGTGCTATGTAGTGAAGGTGGTGGTCATCTTGCCACCTATTATGGAGAAGACATGCATACTTACTATAAGATGCCTAGGTCCGTAGAATATGCCATTAAAAACTTTTACACTAGATGGGTTGACCATGATAGAAGTGAAATCATTAAATCTTGGCGTCGAGAGCCTACTAAGTTTCGTCACTTCTCATTCGCAATTTACCCGACCAATATTCTTAACAATGTATATTAGTACCTCATTTCCATGTGTTTTTGGTTGCATGGGAGAAACAACACTAAGGTGTTTGAAGCAAGGTGGATAAATATGCTCAACATGGTAGTTACTAGAGCTAATGACTTCAATTGGGAAGATATATTGTCATTTGAGTTGCAACGTCATGTGGGGCAAGAAGACTCGTCTTTGAGGAAGAACCAGACACCAAAATTCTCTATGTCTTCATTTCTATTGGATGGAATCTGCACACATTATGCTTTCCCAGGAATGTATTGGAACTAGACACTACAGAATAAGTTTCCAGTTTACTTCCACTGTAGGGTGTTGTCAGAGTCAAGTCCTAGAGGTGCATAAGATGGGTAAGTAGATCACTTCTTCATAGTCATATTCCATATGATATATGAGGTTGATCCTCCTTACATGACTGATCAGGTGAAGGAGTCACTACAGGATATCACAGATTGGTTTACAACACTAGAGGGTACATATATAAGGTGTTTTGGATGTCATATCTCCCCTCACCTCATGCCATGATATGTGACCAATATGGTGGTCTTGCAAGAATCAAAATATCAATTGGAAAAAGGGTTGTTCAAATTTCTTCACGAGAGGAAGAAAGCCCCTTGGCCTACCTTCCCTTTGAGGATAATATTGTATGAATTGAATATCCACAAGGCAAAAAGTGTTGAAATAAAAGAGTTGGACCGCTTGCACATTGTAGTTAAGGAATTTCATGGATATGATCCTAGTAGAGTGTGTAGACAAAATTATGAAAGGAATGGTTTCAACTGGGGATATTCATCAATGTCTACCACAGAAGATGAGAAAGTGAAGAACTAGTACAATTTAGTTAAACAAACACTTCTAAGAACAGAAGTTGGTTCACCCCAAGATCCACCGACTCCAGATATGAAAGTATAAGAGGCAAAACAAATAACTCCTCAAGAAAGGAGTGTAGCTCCCATAAAAGGATCAAATATGATTCGATAGGATAAAGAAACAGGAAATGGAAAGGTGATCATTTAAACACAAGAGCTACTCAAGATGAACAAGAAAGGAGAGAAGTAGAAGAAGAGGAGAAGAGGAAGCAAGATTAGTTGCTCAAGAAGAAACATGAAGAAGAAGATGAAAGAAGGAGAGTAGAGGAGGAGCAATAAAGGTAGTCACAAGAGGAAGAAGCAACATAGAGACTGGTGGAAGAAAAATTGGCTTAGGAGATAGAATAATATTTGGAGGAAGAAGATACCACCTATCCCATCGATGATGAACCATGTTCTCTAGAAGAACCTCCTCTCACGGGTGGTTATCTCTAATTTGATGAAATGGGAATCACCCCTCCACCTGAAGATAGAGTCATGCATGTGTGTAATGTTATTTTTGATCAACTCAAGAATAAGATCTTGCAATAGAGGCAGAGATACCTCCCAAATGATCCCAGGAATCTAGTCTCAGTTTCTACAGAAAAGGTGATAATTTCCAATACCAGAAGGAATCCCAGTGAAATCATGGCAAAAAATGTTTCTTTTTCTTAAGCAGTTGAAGACAACTCATAATATCTATTGACTGAGAATGAATTATTAAGGAGAGAGTTAGTTTCAGTGAAGAAAGAGGTGAAATACCTTGTTGTAGAAAATCGATGGTTATCTTCACAGAGCTACAATACAGTTGAATGACAGTCAGCCATGCAGGAGGAATTGGGGCCAATGGAGGATACCATGACATGTTTATATGATGATATGATAATTCTCTAGCAAGCAGTGGCTCCTCTCATTGGAATTCATAAGAAAGCATAAGAAGTATTGAAGATCCCGAAAGTGGCAAGCAGAGCGGTTGACTCAACTTCAGGAATGGGTTGCCAAGTATCTGAATGGTCTACCACAGTTGGTTATAAAGGAAAGGATTATCACGGAAATGGACTGAGTACATTTGAAAATCCACCATCAAAACTATATGTGTCTTGGAGAACAGTCGATTAGCACTATTTCCTCTTAAAATCAATTGCACCATGGTTTCGAGTCTCTAACACAGAAACATGGGATGCCTTCAGTAGGATCACTTGAAGAGATAAGAGGCAGGACAATAATCTTCCATGAGATCAAGAAGTGCATAGAATAAATTAAGCAAGAATCATAATAGGAAGTCTTGGAGATCACCAATGACATTATTCTACAATGTGCCATTATGCCAGTCAAAGCTCACATGAAACTCTCATGGCTATGGAATAATTTACAATAAAGTTGCAAGACCATATTAATAGAGGCATCAGACTTCCTGGCTCTAGTCAAAGTCATCTATAAAAAATTTAGAGCATGGCGCACATACATCACCAATGAGATCCACGGGGAAGCAAATGATTTGTCAATTTAATAATATTTTGTACTATTAGCTATTTTGTCTCGTATAGCCATCATCTTGTATGTAATTTTTCTTTTGTAATAAGTTATATGTAATGGAGTCCACGAGACACATGTGGAATGTGAAAATCCACATATGGAATGTAAAGAGTCATGCATAGAATATGAAAATTCATAGAAGTTGAAGAGTCATGAGGAAGCTCAAAGGTCATTGTCATTAGTTATAAATATCTTCTCATACTCAAGCTAGGTGCTTTTTGATGCTTAGATTCTTGCCTTGGCTTCTCTTGTAGTACATTGGAGATAAATCATTCTTTGGAGAATCAAGTTGTGGCTTCGTGTTTCATTATTGGATCTAGTATTTCACTGATGTAATACTGTACATGGAAATATTTCACTTATAATCATAAGCTCTATGAGCCAACACTTCTTCATGCATGTATCATGGATATAGGACTATTCTTGTTATGTTTGTGATATATGTTTGTTTAATTACATACTAAGTCTAATGAACTATTTCATTGCTTAGATATGGTTATTGTTAAATGAGTGATATGTTATCACGGTTGTTGTTTATCATGTGGAATAATATGCAGGTGATCAAAAAGTCTTTCTCTTTGTTCCTGAGTTTCCCTTAGGATAGTACTATTACTTCCCTAACTAGAGGCTCATTTTTCCCTTTTAGTTGTGGAATTTATTTATGCATCTTACATTTGGTGTCACATAAAGCTTACATACTTGCTACCCCAAATAGGTGTAGATGATCTCTCTTGTATGTATTGTAACCAAGGCATATCTCTAAACCTTTGTAATAATGGTCGGGTCATATAATCGGATGGGAATCCTACACCAAATAGTGTGAGATCTAATTGGGACCTCACATAGGGTAGATCCCCTTACATGTTGGCAACATCCAACACCATCAACATTTGGGTGCTAGAAGGAGAGCCATATGAGAAGCTGAGCATGTGAAATCTATTTGAATCTCTTTCCTTTAATGGCTTCATCCCACATCATAATCCCAAGTTTTTTTTCCAAAGCTTTAGATCTTTCAATCCCCGCAGAATTTTTACATAACTTGTCACATTTCAAATTCGATGGAAAGGGTACAACAACCATCCTTGATTATGTAATTGAGTTTGTTCAATTTTGTTTTTCAAGTTGCATTTATTTTGAAGGAATCATTGCAAGGTTGTTTACCCTTACATGGATGTTCATGCTAAGCAATGGTGTTATTCTTTACCCACTGCTTCTATCTCATATTTTAAGCAATTGGTTAATGAGATTCTTCGTGTTTTCAAAAAGTATGAATATCAAGATGTCCTTAATGAAATTGATCAACTTATAATCAAATGAATCTCTTGAACATTCTGTTGACCGATTCTTTCATCTTTGCTATCAATTTTTGGATGAGGATGTGGAATGGAAATTCTTGGATGAAAAGTTTTGTTTCTTAGTTAGGATTTCAAGAAAATATTTTGAATTAGATTCATCATCTCCTCTTGTTCAAAAGGAATTTCAACCTCCTAAAGAGGAATCCAATATTCCTTTTGTTCCTTGTCCCTCTCTTTTTAATGTTCTATGTTTTGAACCTTAACTGATCAATAAATCGGAAGGTCAATTTGCTGATGAAGAATTGGTTTTTATTTCACATCTTTCCCTTGATGATGATTTACCCGATCCTATCAATAAATCATCTTCTAATATTGATATTTCTCTTGTCGACCCTAAACCCGTTAATCAAGTTGAATCCTTAAACAATCATGACCCTCATGATTTCCTTTTTCTTAATTATATGGCAATAGTTATTCAAGTCTCATGGATGAATCTTTGTTCACACAAGAAGATTCAAATTCGCAGATGTTTCAAATGGATTCTAAAGTGATTATTGAAGACTTCCTTTTGGGTACATCTCATTTTGATCAAGAAGATGCAATATATATCATTGAGGAATTTTGTGGTAATCTCAAAAATATTTCTAATTAACCTCAATTGTCTTAAGAATCTCATGATTTGAATGATGATTTGTGTTTAGATAAGCAGTTGACCATGTTTTCTCAGTCTAGTTTTCAATATTTTCAAATTTCAAAGTTAAGCAAAGTGAATAGGACACTTTAGCCCATGTTGATGGATATTTCAAGTTCTTGTCATCCAAACAATATGTGTGATCTTAGTCGGTTTAATATTCTCGCAAGTTCTCATTATTAATGTCATCCCATGGGATGTAGATTCTCTCCTGCGGGATTCTCATTTCCTTCACATAGAAATTTTAAACCCTCAAGGAAGAAAGTTTAATTTGATTGTTGAAGTTCAATCGTTGCATCCCACTTCAATCAAATATTTAATATGCAATGTGGAAACAGAGTGTTAGGGTCCTATATTATAGGGATCATAGTCATTTCTATCTTACTATTCATTTGAAGTCAATTTGTAAATATCAGTCTTGGTTTCATGAGTGTTAAGTCAAAAAGGTCTATTGCTAAACTCCAAAGTGTAATGTCATCATGGAAGAGTATTAAAGGTCATGTCATGAAATATCTTGTCATTATGAGTTAGTTACCTTGATGTAGTGTCAATTATGAGAATCAATTTTGAGGGTCAATTATGGTCAGTTATGTGATGTCATGGTCATCATTGCAAAAACACTCTTATTCATTTATTCACATCACCAAGTGGGTTGTCATGATTCCAAAAAAGGAACTGACCAGATATGTTTTTGGTTCACTCTTTCAAAGATCTTGGGTTGCAGTTGCTGTGAGACTCCCCTGTTTGCTACAAAATTACCCAAATTATTTCACTTCTCATTGATCAAATTTTTGTTGATTGATGAGCTTGATTAGAGAGATAAATCATGGGAAGAGTTCTTAGAATATTTATGGATCTTGGAAAAATATTATGATAGTCCCAAGACTCATAAGGACATTCCATCAATGGCATCCAAAAGGGTCTCACCTGTAGCAGTTAGATCAGTGAAGTGTAGAAAACCCTGTAGATTCACAATCTAATGCAATTTTCTAGAGAAAGATACAAGAATCTATTACTACTCTTTATAGCGGAAGCCCATAAACATCGAGCAAACAATAATAAATAGAGGAAGAGAATCAAAGGCACATAAAAAAATAAATATATGGGGAAATCCATAGCTCAAAACCCCACTATTTGTTTTGTATTAATCCGGAAAATCAAGATGAAATTACAATGCTTGTTCTCTCTAGAACAATCCCAGCACTCAGTAAATTCGATCTCCAACTCATAAGCAAGCTCAAGGCAAAATATTAGCCTCTTCACAAGCTCTCCTAGTCTTTATTCCAATGTGTAATTCCTATGGAGGATAGCTTGTATTTAAAGGGAATAAAGCCTCTAAAAATTGTGCAATCCCATAAGGATTAGTTCCTGAATGCATGCACTATTAGTGCAACTCAGAAAAATCTAAAACAAATAGCACACTGTCCTTTCACTCTAGTATCATCTGGGTCTTTCTCAAAATTGACATGCATGAGTTTCTGGTGAGTAAATATTCAGTTAACTAGAGTAGTACTGGTGGAGTTCATTAGTGACACCGCTAACTGTTAACTCACTATTAGTTCTCTCAATCAGTTTGAGAACTAATTTAACTAAATTGACTCATGAAACCGAGTCTTCTATTTTACAACTCACAATTAACTCACATTGGACTCCTACAAAGTAGGGAGAATGTTGACACCTAATCCGAAACGGATGAGGTGAAGCTGGACAGTCATCTAGAAGATGAACTGATCCGTTTTGTATGTGTATAAATAACAATTGTCTAATGAATAAAAGGATAAGTTCTTCTGTCGCTCATTAACTGCTGGAGTTACCATGGAGTTACCCTGGCCTGACATGGTATCAGAGCGCAGGTCCCAGAAATAACTCCTGCCAGGTTTCTGCCTCATGAAACCTCTGACCTGAATTCGCTGCCCCTCTGACAGCATTGTTCATTACAACGCATCTGTTGTAACGCATCTGTTGTAACGCATACCTTCCTTCATTGTGCAGTGGCTCTGCCTTCCTGAGAGACTAAGACCCACTTGGCTCGACCATCCGTTGCATAATCGGCTCTGCTAGCCTCCCTGGTAACGCTGTCCCCCATCTAGAAAATCTTTTCTGCCACTCGGCCTTGTCTCTGTCCATTAACATACGCAGTCGTTGAAGAAATATCTGAGTTTTCTTGATTTCTTGAGTTTTCATACAGTTTGCCCACTTCAGGCTTTTCTTAGCCGCGGCAACCAGTTCTAAAAACCCTTCAACATATTGTTCGTTCTGGTATTATTGATTTGCATTATTTTTGTGCCGAATCGAGGTTGAGTGACTGCGGGCTAGTCACTAGCTTTTGAAACTCGAACCCTCAAGTTTTAACTAACGACGACGTCGGCGGGTTTTTGAGGTTTTCTGCTTCCACCAAGGTGATTCGATTGTCCTGTCTAGAGTGTAATAACGATGGGGAAGTCTAACAAGAAATCCGGCGCTCTCACCCTTTCATACAGTTTGTCAACAGAAGTTTGAACGCGGGCAGCCACGGTTTGAGGAGCCGGTTTGAGGAGCCGGTTGCAGAACCCTGACAGCAGGATGGTAACGTATTGCAGCTCTAAATATATTGCGCAATGATATGTAAGTCTGTGCATGTATTAGAATTGTATTGAAACCGATGGCATGTTATATTGAGACCAAATGTCGTTGTATTGCCATAGAATGTTGTATTAAGACCGAGACCGAATGTTGAAACCGAAGCATGGTATGACCAGAAAGCAAGCTCTTACCATGCGGAATTAGAAATGACTGATTAAATCAAAGAAAAGTTAGATTCACTTGGAGCAGAGTTTTATTACACTGTTTTCTTAAACAGTTTTTGCAAATTGAAATGATATATGAGATCCCTTGAGCGCTTTCTTTTCAAAACATAATATTGTGGCAGAGATATAAGAAATGGTCATATAAGATTTTTTTTCCAGCAGAAGTCTTGCTGTGACATAAAGAATTTTTTTCTCTCAGCAGAAATTTTTTCTATCTACAGAAGTTTTTTGGCAGAGATATTTTTTTTTACAGAATGCATTCAATCATTTCAATGGTCGGAATAGTTCTCACTGGCAAGGAGAACTATTCAGAATGGTCTCGAATGGTAAAACACACCCTCATCTACAATGAGCTGTGGAAAGGAGTGTGTGTCGGAGAAGGAGACAATGACCCTATGCAGCCTACTTCAGATAAAGAACTCGCCATTTGGGAAAACAAGAACAGCAAAGCCTATGCATTGATCGCAGCATCTGTAAATGAGGAAGTAAGTCGTCATATTTCATCCTATTCCACTGCCTTTGAAGCTTTACAAAAGCTGAAGGAACTCTATGATACACATTCTGCACTAGAAGTTGTTCAGCTCATGATTAAACTCTTCACTCTTGAACTGAAAAATAATGATCCTCTTGCTCTTGCATCTGAAATAAAGTCTATAATGCATGATATTAAATCCACTAAGGTTGAGCTGGATATCTCTCTTATTTCCTTTCTCAAAGCACTCTATCCTACCTACTCTAATTATCTTGAGTCATTACAAGCAAATGGAAATCTTAAAGATATAACCTTTGACTCTCTTGTGAAAAAGTTTGCTGAAAGAGAGAAAGCCTTTGGAAAGAAAACAATTCCTGAATCTTCTGAAGAGACTGTTTGTCTTGCCCTTAAAGAAAAGCATCCTGCTCAAGATTCTACAAGAGGAAGAGGTGGACGAAGAGGAAGAGGAAGATACTTCAGAGGCAGGGGGGGCAGACATTATCAAGCAGAAAAGACAGATCTACATTGCATTCGCTGCAAACGAAATGGGTCACATGATGCTTCCACATGCAAGCTTCCATGGGACAAAGTTGAGCAGAGAAGAAATCAGCAGAAAGGTAAAACTGATGAAACAGACAAAGGTAAAACACCTGAATCCGCTCACTATATTGAGGCACAATGTAACATTGGAGTAAATGAAGACTTGTTTAATGCTTCACTTGCTGTTTCGAAAAATGACTGGTTGCTTGATTCAGGAGCAACCTGTCATATGAATCATAGGAAAGATTTTTATGAAGATTTCACTGATAATGTTGATGGAGCAGTATACTTTGCAGATCAGTCAAAAATCAAGCCATCAGGGCTTGGCACAGTCAGGCTTAAACTGCCTGGTCTTCCAGACTTTCTTCTGGATCATGTTCTATATCTCCCACAGCTCAAGAGAAACTTGCTGTCCCTGGTTCACATTCGCCAGCAAGGTCACTCCATTCACATGTTTGATGGAAAGCTTGAGGTAAGAAAGCCATCTGACCATTCACTTGTCATGAGAGGTATAGAAGAAGAAAGACTTCTTAAGCTGCAAGGAACCTCTGCTCATGCACAGCATTTTTCATATATTTCCCATCATGATAAAGATACACTTCCATCAAGTTTATTATGGCATGCTAGATTTGGACATTTAAACTATGATAGTCTTCGCTTGTTGAAGAAAAATGGTGTTGCTGGTTTGCCTACAATTCCTAGAAAACATAAACAATGTGATGCTTGCATTCTAGGAAAGCATAGCAAACAGTCTTTTCATGATTCACATTCAAGAGCACATAGAAAGCTTGAACTTATTCATTCAGATTTATGTGGTCCAATGCCTGTTCCTTCTGCAAATGGAAATAAATATATCATGACATTTATTGATGATTACACCAGGATGTGTTGGGTTTATTTGTTGAAGAACAAATCTGATGCTTTTCAAACATTCAAGAATTTTCATAAGTGGATTGAAAATGATGCACAATCTCATTTTGGGTCTATTCGCACTGATAATGGAAAAGAATATACATCAAATGAATTTGAACACTATCTTCGCCAACATGGGATTAAACATCAGACAACTGTGCCTTATAATCCTCAACAGAATGGTGTAGCTGAAAGAATGAACAGAACAATTTTGAATATGGTACGATCTATGCTTTTCTTCAAAAATGTAAAGACAATGTTTTGGGCTGATGCTGTTCTATGTGCTGCATATATAAAGAATAGATGTCCATCTAGTGCTATAAGTAACAAGACTCCTTATGAATTGTGGTATGGACATGTTCCTTCGATAAAACATCTCAGGATTTTTGGTTCCACCTGTTATGCTTTAATACCAAAGGCACATAGAAACAAACTTGGTGCTAGAAGTCGTAAGTGTATCTTCCTGGGGTATTCAAATACATCTAAAGCATACCGCCTCTATGATGAAGTAAATAAAAAGTTTTTTTTATCTAGAGATGTCATTTTTCTTGAATCATCCAAATCTGACAGTGTTGTTGAGCGGCAACTTGATCGCTTGGATAGATTCACAAAACCGAAATCATTTCAAGAGTTTGATAATCAGATTCCACATTTTGAAGGGGGGATTCCTGTACTAGATCAACATGTGGAATCTTCTTCTGAAGAACAACCTCCCTTGCATGACACTCCAACACCGGATGATCCTTTAAGTGATGTAATTGATAGAATTGGGAGACTCAATCTTGATTCAGTCCCAACTCCATCAACAGAGCAGCCTGGACCATCTCAGAAAGGTCCCCCAAAGTGGCTGACAAAGACACTTGAAAGTGTTCATCCTGATGAAATTGGAAAAACAGGAACCAGAAATTCAAACCGACAAAATGGAGGTGATGTAGATGACTCTAATTCACCTGTTGATATGGATGTTACTTATGATTGTGAATTGAACTTGTCTACAGATTTTGAACCAACTTCCTTCAAAGAAGCTGCTTCTCATGATGAATGGAAAGAAGCGATGCAGAAGGAGTATGATGCCCTCATAAAGAATGGCACTTGGAAGCTGGTTGATCCTCCATTTGGAACCAAACCAATTGGCTGCAAGTGGGTCTACAAGAACAAGTACAAAGCTGATGGCTCACTTGAAAAGCACAAAGCTAGGCTTGTGGCAAAAGGTTTTGCACAGAAGGAAGGGGTCGATTATGAGGAAACTTTTGCTCCCACAGCGAAATGGGCCACCATCAGGACACTCTTTGCATTAGCTGCTCAGAACGGTTGGAAAGTTCATCAAATGGATGTAAAAACTGCATTCTTGAATGGAGATCTAAAAGAGAATGTTTTTATGTCCCAACCTGAAGGATTTGCTGTGAAGGGACATGAACACAAAGTCTGCAAACTTGTGAAGTCCTTGTATGGCCTCAAACAAGCACCACGAGCCTGGTATGAAAAACTAACTGAGCATCTTCTGAAACTCAACTTCAATCATTTTGATCTTGATGATGCAACTTTATTTGTCAAGAAAGTTGGCAAAACAGTTGTATATCTTGTGGTATATGTAGATGATCTTTTAATGACAGGGAACAATGAAAGCTATATTGCATCCATAAAGAAAGAATTAGGAAAATTTTTTGAAATGACTGATTTGGGCTATGTTCATTACTATCTTGGCATTGAAGTAACCAACATCCAAAGTCCATATTTCTTTCTCAAAAGAAATACATTGGAGATTTGTTAAACAGATTTGGCATGACAGAGTGCAATCCCCTTTCTACTCCAATGGAACAAAACTTGAAGCTCACATCTATTGAAGGAAAGGAATTTGAGGATGCAACAAAGTATAGACAGCTTGTAGGAAGTCTCATCTACCTCACTACTACCCGACCAGACATTTCATTTGCTGTTGGAATCCTCTCCAGGTTTATGCAAAAGCCTTGTGAGGGACATTGGTCTGCTGCAAAAAGAGTTCTAAGGTACTTGAAGGGAACTCAAGACCTTGGAATCAAGTATACACAGGTGGACGACTTCAGCTTGATTGGATACTCTGATTCAGACTTCGATGGAGACAAAGAAACTGGGGTATCTACTTCAGGATATGCTATGAGTCTTGGATCATGAGATGTTTCTTGGAGATCATGCAAACAATCAGTTCCAGCAGATTCCACAACAAAAGCAGAATACGTGGCAGCAGCTGAAGCAATGAAAGAAATTGTGTGGCTCACGAAAATTCTTGAAGATTTGCAGGTAAAACAAGTACAATCAACTCCACTCGTGATTGACAACACCTCTGCAATAAAGTTGGCCAAGAACCCAAAGTTCCATGATCGAACAAAGCATATCAATACTAAATATCATGTGATTCAACATCATGTTCAGGCCAAAACAATCCATCTCCATCATTGTTCCACAAATGAGCAAATTGCAGACATCTTCACCAAAGCACTTGGAAAAGAAAAGCTTGAACGATTCAGAATGATGCTTGGACTCACCAACATCCCTTTAGATTAAGGGGGGGAATGTTGACACCTAATCTTCATGATTTGGGGAATTTGTGTAAATAAATAAATTAGGAATGTGAACAGTCATCGGGAGATGAACTGAACAATCACTCCTATTGTATATAACAATAACCTACCTATGGAATAATAGACGAATCAATTTTACTACCTTTGGAGAGTTACTGCCTGACCTGACAAGTTAAGTAGCGTAGATCAAGGAATCCAATTGATAGTTGAAGCTGTAGGATCCAATGAACTAATACTTTTTAATTGTCTAACAATTGATCAAACGGTTCAGAGCAATATACAGTTAAGATCAAGGAATCCAATTGATAGTTTAAGCCGTAAGATCCAATGAGCTAATACTTTTTAATAATGGATCAAACGGTTCAAAGCAGTACAAAATGGAAACTCACTCGACAAATAAAACAAAGACATTAATAGATTGTACCTCTAAACAAATAATTCTAATATATATTTTAATTATTATAGATCTTGACTTATCTTTCTATTAAGTCATGTTGCAATATTTTTCTTTGAAATATCCAACAGAAATTTTTACTTTACCTAAAAAAAAAAATGCTATCTCACCATTGTGACGCTTAGAGGGTTGAAAATTATTTGCACTCTCTCTTAGATTATCAAATATATACTTGAATAGATTGGAATTTTCAAAACACTTTTTCCATTTCCCACCTACTTGGCTTTTTAAATCAACAAAATTATGGCGATTTTGGAATGCTTGTCTTAATTATTTTCAAGTATATAAATAAAATTATGAAGATTTCCACCCGGATGCGGGTGCCTT
>Ga0115851_101346_pt1 | contig 12890 bp, 9 predicted proteins | sample InSIn2gowninarea_FD_83865 | JGI IMG/M metagenome (GOLD analysis project Ga0115851, IMG submission 83865)
GATAAAGGTAAACAACTGGGTCTGCTACGTATGGCTTTGTAGCTACCTTTGCTTTTCAGTCTCGATTAACGGCTTAAACTAGTGCTTAATATACTACTGAAGCTACTAGTGCTGCTAGTGCTAGCTTTTGGTCTTCTATATAAGATGCTGTCTACTATGATGCTTATGGATACGGAACTGCTACTTTCACTCCAACTAGGTATTATGGATATGAAACTGCTTACTCAACCGACTCAACCTAATCAACTGCTGCTGGACCTTTGCCATTTGGAGGGAGGATCCCAAGGCTTGACCTTTCGGGACCTTAGGTGGGAAACAGGCAGGTCCTTCTCTTCCATTATATATGAGTTTATTTTGCATAATTCGAAATCTGGCTGGTATGGACACGAATTTAGTCATTCGCCGTCGAAAGCGTATAAGTGAGGTGAGGTTGCAGAAGCCCGCCTCCTAAGAAGAGCCTGCCCCTCACAGCGGATGAACAACATAAACCAGCAAATCAATGGTAAAGGTCAGATCCTATCAGACCCCATCTACCCCCCCCTATAAGGCCTTACCCGCAGCGTGACTCAAGGCCTGTGGTAAGGTGAACAAGAATCTGACCTAAGGAACATGCTGAAGCGTTACTACAAGCAGCCAGTTATTTCTCTCTTTACTGAAGGTGCTACTTCTGGTTGAAGCCTAGCTTGCCCACTTCGTTGGATCCTGTTAGCTATCTCTCTAACATGCTTGTCAAACCAAAGTAAGACCTTACCTAAATCACCTACCCTCAAAGCCCAGTATATCTTCGGTACTTTCGCTACAAATTGGCTATGAAACTACCGAATCATATACATCTTCGGTACTTCCCCTCTCCTTTTAGTCGAGCCTGCTTGCGCACCCTATGACGCCCAGAACCTACGCTACTGGAGCAATCGAACCTACAAGCAAATCCTATCGCAATGCTCACTTGCTACGAAAATCTATCCATGGTACCAACCAAACACTAAGTTCACGTCATTCACACCTCGTTCCAAATAGCACCAATCATACACATTGGGAGAAACACGAAAGTCGTAAACACACATAGAGAGACAGAGGGAAGCACATATTGACAACGGGGGGAAGTACAACCGAATGGACACCCCTAAGCAACCAAACATCATCCGGAGCACATATCAGTCGGGAGGAGCAGATCAATCGGTGAACACAGGTAAGGAAGAGCATACAGATCCATGCAGGGACATAGATCCATCAGAAGAAGCACACATAACATCGGTGGAGCTACGCATCCTCAGTCAGGAGTATACATTGATTGTAGGAGCAAAATGTGCAAAGACTTATTTCAAAAACACTTGGTAATTGCAATTAGTTATTTCAATATTATCTCAAGCTTGGTAATTGCAACATGTATCTATTATTTTGATTTAGCAAATTGTTCTTTTCATAGCCCATCAAGAAAAGTCGTTAGGCGAATACTTCTAAACATAAGGCAAGGCCCTTACATGTTACAGGAAGGCATTGCAAGGCCATTCTGGTAAGGTCATCACTTATAGCTCAGGTAAGGTATAACCTTCTAGCTAGCGATTTGAGGGGAAGAAATCAAGGGCCAGGATACTCTTATATAAATCGCTAGCTATTTTTGGTAAGACCAGGATACTATTTTATTCCCTCAATCTAGCTAGCGAAGGTAGAAGGGAAGGCACTATGGATCGATCGTAGTTGCCGTAACAAATTCACAAATCTGCTCTGCACCCGGGATAACAGAAAGAATTTGTGTAGGCTAGATCTAGAGTGACAGAATTTTCATTCTGGCCTCCACAAATGAAATTCGGTCAAGTCATTCCCGGGATATAAATCCTTAACCCCCTCATCAGATTGGGGAACACACGAAACAAGGATATGAACTGGGTAAATGGAAATGGAAGAGAGATGTTTCCAATTCCGATTCGTTTTCCAAATCAGACGCTTTTTCAACATCCATATGATCTACTAAAGTATATTGGTATTGCCCGTATGATGGAATAATATTTTGGCTCATGGAGTCCCGAGAAGGTATAAACTCCGACCATATATTGCCCGGTGCTTTCTCGGTCAAATACAATATACAAGTGGGACCTGCACTATGAGCAAGCTGCGCGGAGAACCAACCTTGCTTCTCCTTTCTATCCATTAGTTCGCCGTCGTCGGTTCTGCAACTTGGTCGAAATAGGGTTCTACCGGGAAACCATGGATTTTTGGGTTTTCGCCATTGGTTACTGGTCGAGCCACTGGAATGGAATGAGATAAGAATCTCTGGAGATCTCTTCCCGATGTCCTGGGTTTTCCTCTGTAGAATACTTCTCCCGAATGGCATAATTGTCCAATTTGTCCTTCCCCCGATCTCCTTTTTGGGCTCCTCCTTCTCCCTCCTTCGGGATCGTCGTTGGCTTATTCACTGGCTGGAAGGTTCGCAAGGTTAGACCCTCCCCTCGCTACTTACTATAGGGGAGGGGGGACCAATAGGTATAACCTTCCTCGCCATCCTTCCTCACCTTCCGTTGTCAGGTGAGCCATCCTTCATTTGACTTATTGGGTGCCCCTCTCAAATAAGTAACTAGCGTTGGTCGAGCGGCCTTACGGCACCTCTTCCTCACCCTCCGTTGTCGGCAATTCTTCGGGGATTGGGGTGGGTGGGTAAATAGTTAGCAATAGAGCAGCCTTACTAACCTCACCCCACTTATATTTGCTTGCTCAATCATGCATGATGGCGCGCAATGCTTCTTCCCCTGCCTGAACGAACAAATAGGGCGGGTTCTGCAGCCGATCATTTTAGGTCAAATCAATCTCACGTCGCCATATCTATCATGCATGGCCTGACCCTACAATTCATTCCCCCCTCTACACATGCTATTGCCTGCAGCACCCGAACGAACCATTTTGGGGTTTATATATTGCTCAAGGCTGTGCTCGATTATTGATTTAGAAAGTGAGCGGACCTCTCTCTAAGCTCTGCGCCCCCCCCCCCTATGAAATGAAGAAATAAGATGAGCTCGGTCCGATGAATGAGATCTTCTTAACCCTTCGGAGTCCCCAACCAACCAATAAGTAGTTGTTGGGATGCCCGTGGTACGGGCGCTAACAAAGGATTGGGATCTGGACCCAGCGAATTGTACATTCTATGCTACTATTATATATAATAAGGGGGTTTCGGAACAGCGAGTGAACTAGGTTTTGGCATCCCATCCTCGAGCTTCCATTTCTTCCGTTAAGGGAGATTCGGGAAAGGATGGAATAGGAAGACGTGTTTCCAAAACGAGCAAGATACGGGTTGGAAAGAGGAAGTTAGCAAAGTTGAACAAGATTGGAATGAGCATAGGAACATGTATCGATGTACCAGATTGGCTAATGCTCCCAGGTTGATGCGATGTATTCCACCGGTTGACGGGGGACTTAATTATTGGTATATTTATCGGTCCAACACGGATTGAAATAGGAGCCGGTTCGACAGGAAGCTTTTGGGAACGCGATGCACCCGGGTAAATAAGAGACGAGATGAATACAGGGGTTAAACGAGCATCCCACACCCGAAAGGTGCCCCACATAGGTTTCCCCCGAAACCCTCCAGTTACTGAGGTCAACAATGTGGAGAAAGCACCTATTTCTGTACCGGTTCCGGGAGAGCGGGGAAAAAGGGGATGTTTTGTTAATGAGAGCAAGAAACTGCTGATAGCCACTGCAATATGAACAGGTATACTCATCCGAGCTGCAGGAACATGTACATGGGTGATTCGATGATTTTCACCTTGTTGAGAATCTGATGGTGCCACCCGAATACTCAAATGAATAGCCATCGCTGTTAAGAACCACCGGAATCCAATGGGGATTTGCGCGTAGCTTCTGGTCTTTGACATAAAGAAAGAAGGTTGTAATAACGGGACGAACATGTTAGAATTTCATCCTAGCTAGTGGAACGAAAGATACATGCATGTATATGGAATACATAATCTATCTAAGGTTATACCGCAAGGTTATACTCGACTGACTATAGGGGGGGGGGGAGGTATAACCGATAGGATTCCGCATGGGATACGTACATATAATGATTCGATCCTAGCGCTTTGTTCCTCGCTCCGCTCGTGGCACTCCTTGCTTGCGGAGCGGCATACCGAAAAAAGAGAGAGAAGGTTATCCCCTTTCTTTCCCGTAGCTCAGGTCAGGTTATCTTCCTGAGCAGAGCTAAGGTAAGTGACCTTACCTTCATGCTCAGGTAAGGTTCTCCCTTACCTTCGGCTCTTGAGGGGAAGAAAGAAAAGGCCAGGATCTTACCGCCCACACCGGCACAGGACACTTCTATTTATTCCCCTCAAAGACTTTAGGTTAAGGCCCAGGACCGTCTGCCCTCTAGAGCCTTATCTTCGAAGTCTTTCTTTACTTACTTTCATCTTATTAAAGTAAGGTATAACCTTGGCCTGGAAACCAACCTTATTAATGAAATAAGGTCCGGAGGGTCTTGCGCTTCCGAGTGCAAGGAAAATGAAAAGAGTTATGTGCTTATCTCCTTGGCTTTATACTTATCTCCCTGGCTCTCGTTACCGACATCAAGGAAGGATACGAGCTCGCGGCCAAGTGAAGGCGTATCCAATTGAATTGAGGAATTGATTGCTTGCCCGCACTGATAAGATAAGAAAAGGCAAGGGTGAGGGTGAGGGACGAACCGCTCTAAAGACCCCCACTAACCAATAAGTAATTAAGAGGGCGAGGACCGGCAGGGGCTCGACTGCTAAGGACCCTTTAGGGGGCTCGACTGATAAGGACCTTTAGGTGCTCGACCATAAGGACCTTTAGGTGCTCGACTGATAAGGACCCTTTAGGGGGCTCGACTGATAAGGAGAGGAGAGGATGCGCAAGCAGGCTCGACTGTTTTGGTTACTTATTTGAGAGGGGCAATAAGTAAACCCTAACCTTTAGGTGCTCGACTGTTAAGGCCGCCATCGAGAGGATGCGTAAGCAGGCTCGACTGATAAGGCCGCCATCACCTTTAGGTGCTCGACCATAAGGACCTTTAGGTGCTCGACCATAAGCCCCCCCACCCAATAAGTAAATTGAATGCGTTAGCATGCTCGACTGGCCGCCATCACCTTTAGGTGCTCGACCATAAGGACCTTTAGGTGCTCGACCATCCGGGAGAGGATGGAGACGGAGGAAGGGTCCACTGATCAGGATCCATTCCCCTTTCTCTCAGCCTAACTGGATCCATTCCCATTGGGTCTACTCCCACTGGATCCGCTCCCAAGGATGCACTGGTAAGGATGCACTCCACTAGCAAGGGGCTTCGCTCTTACTGGCAAGCACTAGCAAGAGGGCTTCGCCTTCACTGGTTAGGGTTTCGCTCTTTCTCTCTCTGACTGGATCCACTCCCACTCGATGATGGATCTACTCCCCGTGCTTTTCTCTCTGAACCGACTGGATGCGATGGGGAGGTGGACCCACTCCCAATGGCTCCGCACTCACTGGCAAGGGCCTAGCACCAGCTAGCACAAGCTAGCACCAGCTAGCACCAGCCCTCTAGGGAACGGACTCTTTCTCTGAACCGACTGGATGCGATGGGGAGGTGGACCCACTCCCAAGGGCTCCGAGCACTCACTGGCAAGGGCACTCACTGGTCCCTGCTCGTGCTGCTTAGCGAAGATGCTAGCTGATAGAGGATCCGCCGTCCGATGATCGCTGGCTAACGCCAGCCCTTAAGAGCTAGCGCTCCGCCCTGAGCTGGTGCAGAGAGGCTTACCAAGAAGCTGATCGGACGCTTACCGAAGAAATGAATGTGAAGTTTCTCCTTTCCCAGGAGGGAAATTACTTCAATTTCATGTCAAAATTGCATGAAAATTGCATGAAATTTCGGTGGGGTCCAGGAGGAGAATTTCTTCGATATATTATATACGTTGCAGGGGTTTACAACCAACTTAACTCCACAGTAAGTCGGGAAAGAAAGAATGCCCGCCTTAGAGGTAGGCGCTCAGCTAAGTGCTATGCCTTCGCTATCGAGAAAAAAAGCGTAATAAATTAGGGCGCGCCGCCATAAACGAACGATGGACGAAATGGTCGATCAATAATCAATATTTCAAGGCCCGAGACCGCTACCACTTGATCCAGCCCCTCCTGAAAGAGCCTCTTTGCCGAGCCTAACATTATTTACGCTATTATGGTTAGTTCTTCTACTTGTTCGAAAAAAAGACGCTCTCTTTCTCTTCTCGATAGCGAAGCGTAGGTGAGGCATAGCGTTTAGCTGATCGCCGTACCTCTAAGGCAAGCATTGGCATGTACAATTCGGTCGTGGTGGAGTTTCTTTCTTGCTGGTATGATGGCTAGGTCCGCTGGTAAGGTCTCCCTGGCAATATATCCTAGTCTAGTCCTCCTTCATGTTCGTGGTTCAACCCTTATCAAGAGAGGCGAGTCAAATTGGATGGACAGGTTCAACGTATAGATGCAAGTATCGGCCTGTACAGCAAGGGGGACCCCGAAAGGGTGTTCATGGATAGTTCCGTTGTGAAGGCCTGTTCCTCTTATCCTTCCTCTAAGCTAAGGGGATCACCTCAAATGGACACGTTAAACGTAGAGTAGATATGCGAGTTTGGTCGAGCCTCTATCGACACTTCTTCATCCTGCCCCTTGAATGGAAAAGGTAAACGTATATATGCGAGTATGTGTGTATGAGGACTTACTGTATGTGTAGCTCAATTAGACCTCCTATCTATACACGTTATGGGAATCGGGCTCAACAACTAGGGAATGGGGAGAGTAAATGGGGCTCACCAAGAACCGGACTGTAAGGTCTCCCCTCTCTATAGACGTCCTTTCTGGGCAGCACGGCGGATCGAGAACTGGTCACGTAGAACTCTCCATCCTGTTCACATAACTGGTACCGCACAGACAATCCAACCACCTCTAGGGCACAAGGGGATCTATGGATCACGTCCAACTGGTAATGGGGGATTTTATTCAACGGGTAGGCCCATCAAATATTACCTCCCGTCTATGTCTCACGGGGATGTTTTGACTATTGGGAAGGGTAGGCATGCTGTATCTGCTGGTAGTGCAGTTGGGATTCCTGCTGCCCTGTGTGCAACAACATCGAATTAGAATTTTTTGTCATATTCAGTATCAACCAAACTGGTGCCTGGCCCGAACGTGGGCTTGGCTGGTGGCCTAGGCTTTTCAGGCGCCTTAAGGTCACTTGTGTAGCTCTGGGTGATTCGATTGTTTGACTCATAGGGGAATAATACTCATCTGACTCCTCTTCAAACTCCTTAACATGTCCTATATCAATTGATCGTACTCACTATGTAACTCAACATGTCCTATGCCCCTCGAATTGTATATCAACGTAAGTAATGCATTATAATTCCTACAATGTTCCGAAGCGTTAAGCCAAGCTGATTATCTATCCTAGTTGAGCAAGCAATCCAAGTCAATGAATGAAGGTGTCAGCTCCTTACCGGGCAAATGCCAAACAAAAGCTAACAAACAAACAGCAAATGCATATGCCCCATAGTTTGCCCTGTTGGTTCCGAAGGCAGGCCTTTCAACAAAGAAAGAAATCGGGGACTCGACTCGCTCTGTCTCCTCTCCGTCCGGTTAAGGCGAGAGGGGCTTCAAGCGAACCAGCACATTGTTTTTATTGATCGACTTCAATTTTAGGGTTTAGAAAGAAGGAGCGGCAGCCAATCCTGTAAGTCGAGGAGAAACGATAAGGTCTCAAAGGGCAGCCGGGCCAACAAACCATCACTCAACTCGTAGGCTAAAGCCTTGATGAACTATACTTCCACAAAAGGGTTCAGTCGCAGCTATCTATCTTTATTTCTTTCAAGGGCTGGCTTGCTTAGCTCTCGCTCCTGCTTGCTTCGCTGGAGAGGGATGAAATGGCTCGACTGTTAAGGTCAATTCCGGTTGTGTCATCCCAGGGGAGGCTTTGCTTTTATAAGCTACCCAACAACTGATTAGATAGAGCCAAGTCCCAAACAAAAGAGTACAAATCCCCAAGCAAGGTGCGGAAGTAATTGGATCAGTTGGAAGGGTGGAAGTGAACGAATTGAGTGCTGTGCAGCCAATGCCTCTAAGCCCAATGCATTCTTACTTTCTTTCTCTTGATAGCTTTCTTTCTGGACCCGGAGGAATAAGGGCACATTGATAGGAGAGGTGGGGGACTAATGGATGGATGGCTGCTTGTGTAACCGGTAAGCTCTCTTCGGCAAATATCCTGCTTTCGCATCCGATCATTCAAAGTGCTAATCCTTATATAAGTAATAGAAAGGCTCGACTTCAAGCATGGAAGATCAGCAGCCAGGTAACAAACAAACAAAAGGAGTCAGTCGGATTGATGCCTTTGACCGGGTGATCGGAATCTTTCTTTTTGGCTTTTGTCAGGTCAAGCTTGGAAAGCTGGTTAGGCCAGAGCAGAATTAGGGTTTGGAATCATAGTTCAGCTCGAGTTCCCCTGCGTCGACTGTTGCTTTTGATCCATCTGTCTCCCTATCTTTCTTTGATCCGATCGCTCAGCCAAGGCATGGAGTCGAACCAACCGCCTCAAGGCCCCACTTCGAATGCACGGGTGGACGTCAATCGCTTGAGACACATGACAAGTCACGTCGGACATATGTGCAGAACCTCACCAATCCATTTCCCTAGTACGAGCAGTTGGAAAGTTTGACATTTGTTATTTGACATAACTGGGAAATCTAGGATTGGCATTTGCCTAAACAAACCCACCGAATAACATTACAAGTGGCATTTTGTATAGCTGGCAAAGTGAGCTTTTTCTCACTCAAAGGGTTGGCCAACCTCCGAATCTCCCAGATCCCGGCACCGCTATGGCTGCTTCTCCCAATGTTTGTTTGTTTGTCGATACGACCGGTGCATCGGGATTGAATCCCTTTCCTACGGATTACCTTCCCTCGACTGATGGGTTCGATCCTGCTAAAAGCAATAAGAGGTGGGAAGAATCCATGGAGCACAGCTGCACCCGTTCCCCTCCGGTTGGTTCCATGCCTTGGCGCATCAACGTAAGTCCTTCCTGGTAAACTGCTAATGCTTTCTTTCCGGATACGACTTATTTAGTTCTTCCCCGCTCGGATGCACCATATTCCCCTGGGGCTGGGTCTACTTGACTCGTTTGTTACTCGATGAATTGGTACCGGAACTGGGCAGCTACTGCCTGTTGAACACACGCACTGAACTCTTAGAAACGTCATATCAAACTGCATGCACTCAAAGCCCTTGTTCGGGTTAATCCCTCTGTATTAAGACTCCGTTCCAATGCCAATATCGGGGTGAAATGGCTCAATTGTCCCTTCTCCGGTTGCTTGGATCTGGGATTGGCTTTTCTTCCATGCCCCCCCTGCGGGGGTAATTGGTATCATAAGAATGAATGGAGAGGTTCCAGAGGGACTAGTCCTTGACTCGACAGCTCCGGGTGGTCTATCTCCGTACCCCCCTACCCCCTGGCAGGGTTTGGGCAAAGGGCAAGGAGAAGGGCGGAAGGGACACCATGGGTTAAGATCCTTGTCTACGTAATAAGATGTGGGGATGGATGAACTCGTGATTTATACTAAAGATTGCGTGTACCCGAAACGGTCGATAGAAAGAAAGAAATCAAGAAAGATGCGGAGAGGATGGAATAGAGGACGCTATCGAGGGCCTTGAAACCGAAGCATCCAACCCATTATTCAGGCCCACGATTGATTCCGCCAGGGATGGAGAAAGTAGATTCAGTCGATCCCCTTCCGATCCCGAAAAGAAATCAATGGTGAGATGAGACGTCCGTGCCATTAATACGTAGATATACATCTATTCTTCATTGATTGTCGGTGGCGGATCTTTACTCCTCTCGAAAGTGATCGGTGGCTCGGAACCAGCAGCAGAGGTGTCGGTGCAGCCATCCGTACCAATGCATCTTAGCTAGCAGCATGCCGGTTCGAAAGTCGATGAATCAGCGACGAAGCGCAAAGCACTACCCATTTATCCATCTATTCTCACAGAACTAGCTGCCTTAACTATGATTTCTATAGAATTGCTTGTTCAACTCCAATAGAAAGAAGCTGCACTTCATTAACTAGAAAACATGAAAGCTCTTTAATGAATTGAACAGCCCGCGAGGTATTCTCTGTCTCCTTCCTCTGAACTGACCCTTTACCCAACTACTGAATTAACTGACCCGAAATCGCAACTACCTTATTATGGCCCAATACCTAATTCCGTGCCGTATCAGGGTGCCTGGCTCTAGCATTATCCCTTCTATTATATTAGCCTTTATTATATTAGTAGGTTGCGATTCTTAATTATGTACTGCCTGGAAGGCCGGAATGTGCTTATGTCCTATAATATAATAGAATCTAATATGGGCTTCGGCCCTATAATATAATAGGGGGTGTTCATCATTCATGTGCGGATGCTGGCCGCGAATGACAGAATAAAGGTCCCGGAGGGGCTTGCGCTTCTGAGGGCAAGGAAATAAGAAAAGAAAAGAATGCTGCATTGGTAAGGAATGCTGCTCCCTCGACTACTAGATATAGATTTTTCATTGCAGTTCCTCGCTCGAATTAGATAGATGTTCGCTCGAACCAGTGAAAGTTTGATTCCCTGCCTTCGTAAAACTACGTACGCATCTTCGTTGCCTGGGGTGCTTTGTAGATACAGGTCGAGGGCCTCTCTGGTGCTTTGCCAAATGGGAGAGATATCCTCGTATCGTAGTATTACCTATGATCAAAGAATGAATTGATTGATGGAGGTCCCACTGGACATACTGCCTTCTCTAGGCCATACGGGTTTAGGCCAGCGGGGAACATTGATGACTTTAGGCCAGCAACAAGAACCTTCCATTCCATCATTCGCCTTTTCTCTAAAGCGCTTTGATCTAACCAGCTTACACCTTTGATCCCAGGAGGAGCTTTTCTCTTCAGCCCATAGCATAGCGCCACCTGAGGAACTGGCGCGGCGACCAGCCGGAATGAATTTCTACCAGGGCGCTGCAAAGACCAACAGTCGCGGCGGTAGGAAGAACCGAACAATCATTATCCGCGCCCTTGCCCGCTGGAGTTCGATTCTCTATTGGGCAAAGAGAGTGTTATAATAGTGAATTGAACAGCTACGATGACTTAGTGCGTGGGAAAACCCTGGGTGGTGGGGCCCTTCCTTTCCCAAAACCACCCCGATCGATCGCGCAAGGTGAACCGTACAAGTTCTCCCTGCCCCAGCCTGTTGCCCCGATCTATCCTAGAGAGAGGCAGACCACATCTCGGGAAGAGCGAGAAAACGGCAGCTTACTACCTCGCTGCTCGGTCATTCAAAAAGTTGGGCTGCTTACTAACAAACCACCGGCAACTAGCAAGGTAAAACCTTATCCTCCCTTACGATGTATGTTCAGGCAAGTCATCTTTATTTACTTGATTACGAATGAGCCCGTGGATCGGACTGAACCGACGACCTGAACATCGAATCCCATCGATACCATACGAGGGATTAACACTATCGGAGGGATATATTCTTTCCCAATGACCGCCGCCCGCCCATAGTGACTGCTGCCCACTGAACAGTATCGCTAGATCCGCCGTTCAGATGAGATGGAGATCCACGTTGTCGAGATCTTACTAGCTAGGATCGGGTGGCTTTGGAGTGATCCCCTCCTACCTACAATTATAGGAAGGACACCGGCATGGGTTGGATTCGGCAATCGTCCTAATTGTTATGTATGCTGAGCCAGCTATTCTATGATTAGGAATAAAGAATCACTCACGTCCAGTCGTTATTTCATCTCGATCGAAAGATCGATCTTCAATGCTACCGGCGTGTGGCAACTTCGAATGAATGCAAAAGTGACTTCCAGTTGGTTGAGCCGGGGGTCGATGTCATTAATGCACTCAATTGGGTTGCTGAGTCGATCTACAATTTGTTAGGGGCTGGCACCGGCAATCACCCAACCAGAGAAGCAAGCTCAGTCGCAATGATTTATCCCCCCCTTCAAGTAAGTATTAAGGTGCTCTACTCTGACCTTTAGGCTTTTATCTACGGATCCCTATCTACGGTTTGCCAGGTTCAAATCCCAAAGTAAGTCTTATTGAGTGCTTTATCTCCGTACTCTTGGCCTTGAAACCTTGTATATGGTTTGAAAGTGAAAATATTGATCTAGTGTAATTACATATATGAAGAATTACAAGCAGCCAATTATTTCCTCGGCGAAGGACCCATTTGGCAAGAACTTACTTTACTGTCAGCTGGCGCAGTCTTTGTTTGTATGATTCAGATAGCCAAGATGCTTTATAGGATTGGCAAGAGCGTAACCACAAGTTCTCCTTGTTGCGTTACACCTCAGTCAGATCGGTGCGCTGGATTGGAACCGAGCTAAGGGATCCCCCAATCTTCGATGGCACCAAGGATGTGGAATATTTTCTATAGGAGATGAGTCTGATGATTCTAGAGGAGCAGTTGGTACCTGCACTGGATGTGACCCTGAGGTCCACACCCTCCTGATGGTGGGTCACACATAAAGAGGATCTAGAAAGCTGGGAAGATATTTAGCCTGTGTTGTGCCAGCGGTTCAAGTCCAAGTGTTGGTTGTTATAGTTGGTCCTTATAAGCTGGGAAAAGAAAGGTCCCGGAGGGGCTTGCGCTTCCTAGTGCAAGGAATTGATTGCTTGCTCGACAAAAGGAGAGCAAGGAACGTAGTGCTTGCTTGACGTTAGGAAAGCAAGGAACTTTAGTTGCTCTTTGGTTACTTATTTGAGAGGGGGCACCCAATAAGTAAACCCTAACCCGGCAGGGGGCCCTTTTTTTGACTTATTTGCCCCTCAAATAAGTCAAAAAAAAAGAAGTAAATTGAAACTTTAGTTGCTCTTTGGTTACTTATTTGAGAGGGGGCACCCAATAAGTAAACCCTAACCCGA
>Ga0115851_101347_pt1 | contig 12889 bp, 10 predicted proteins | sample InSIn2gowninarea_FD_83865 | JGI IMG/M metagenome (GOLD analysis project Ga0115851, IMG submission 83865)
GGATTCGATCCTAAAGTAATTAAGGACCAAAAGTTTACGTGCTCTATGGCATCTCTTATGCAAATCTTGTGGCATGACTTATGTGAATTTTGTGACTCGAGTTTTCGGCTATGACATTCTTGGTTTTTGGCTCAGCTACAACCATATTTCTCTGGTCTTTTGTGGTATTTTGGGGTAGCTTAAGCTACCAAAAAATAATTTGGGTAAGAAGCATTCATTTTCTTAGTTTTTCCCCACTATTTCTTCTATTTTTCGAGGGTTTATGCTTCCAAAAATATGTTCTGTTTTCTTTCCAATTTTTTTGTTTGTTTGTTTGTTTGGTGCAGCAATGGCTTCCAACCAAGGTGCAAGTTCAAGCCCCAAGTCCAACTCAAGGGCTGAATATTATCCTCTTTGGAGGCATGTTTAGAAGCTTAAAAAATGTGGAGGTGGTGGCTCATGGGAATGACGATGTAATCTTTGTAGTAATTTGTACAAGGGCTCCTACCCAAGAGTGAAGGTTCATTGCAATGTTATTATAAAATCTATTGAACAAAGAGGACCTAACAGGGTGGTGCAAGTTATCACGGATAATGCACAAGTTTGCAAAGCTGCAGGTTTAATTATCGAGGGGAGGTATGCCCACATCTTTTGGACACCCTGCATTGTCCATAATCTGAATCTGATCTTAGAGGAGATCGACAATACAGTTCCATGGATAAAGGAAATCACAGGGGAAGCAAGGGAGATTATTAAATTCATCACCAACCACCACCAATCTTAGGCAATATTTCAAGAGTACTCCAAATTGAAGTTGTTAAAAGTCGTTGAGATAAGATATGCCTCAAACTTCCTAATGTTTGCGCTGCCTTGTTGAGGTTAAGCAAGCATTAGTTTCTATGTTGTTGAGTCAAATTTGGGTTGAGTGGAGACAAATAGATTCAAAGCGGGGATATATGGTGTGTAGATTGTGCCTTTATGAGGAGTGGTGGAGCAAGATAGATTTCTTGCTAAAGTTCACAACCCTGCATTTGAGCTTCTTCGGAATGCTGACACTGTCCAACCTTTCTTAAGAAAGGTATATGATGGCATGGATTCCATGGTTGAGAAAACTATATAAATCATTTCATAAGAGTCTCCATAACTTTTGTTTGTTGATGATCATTTTGTTGCTTTAGTCAAGAAAATCATTGTTGATAGGTGGAACAATTTCAATTGCACACTTTAGCACATGCCTTGAACCCCAAATTTTATGATGAGGAGCTTATTGCTCAAAGCAATGGTAAGAGGAAGGCACCACGCAAGGATAGAGAGGTGGCTAATGGGTGAAAAATAACCTTATGAGAATGTTTCCAACTCATCTACATAGGGAGGTGAAGGAAGAATTTGCCAGTTTTGCTGTAGGATTAGATGATTATTCAGATATATCAACTTTGGAGAAGCACCGTGAATCTAGTTAGGTGGTGGATTTGTCATGGAGCAAATGGTGTACATTTGCAAAAACTTTCCATTCGTGTTCTTTCACAAGTGGCATGCTCTTCATCAACAAAAAGGAATTGGAGCACCTATGGTTTTATTCATTCTGTGAAGCGCAACAGGTTGGGTTCACAAAAGAAAGATTTTGTTTATGTGCACTCCAAGCTTTGCCTTGCATCTTGTAGGGGTCCAGAATATAGCAATGGTCCTTCTAAAGAATGGGATGTGGATCTAGAAAGTCTTGATTCAGAGCTCTTTTTTGCTACCTTGAGTATTGAGGACCAAGAGCCTAGAAGTGGAATTGGCCAATCATCTTCTTTAGCACTACCATCCACTGTTGGGCATGCTTCTGCTTCTATTTTTGATGAGGATTATGATGATGAGGATTAATCTTTTGTCTTTATAATACTTGTAGCCGCATAGTCTTTATTGTACTTGCAACTTCATACATATAATAAAGGTTGATTTTGAGATTTGGATATACAATAAAGGCTAATTTTGGATATTCCGATATTGCTATTTTCATTATGTGATCATTCATGAGTAAATGTGATGTAAATTTAGAGACTTTATGCATTGACATTGGACAATTTAATCATAACTTTTAATCTTTAAATGTAATAAATTATAATGTATAATCTATGCTTTATGATTGCACATAAATTTTCTTAAATGTCCTTTAGGCTTTTATATATATATATATATATATATATCAAAATGTGACCCCCCCCCCAAAATTTTGGAAACAGGGTAACACGATATATTGCGTTTCCCTGTTTCCAAAATTTGGGGGGGGGGGGTGTCATGTTTCGTATCTGTGCCCGTTTTGAAAACTCGCACCCGTTTATTCGTACCCGTGCCCGTTTCGAAAATTCAATAGTGAATATCTTCACTAAATTGTGGTTTAAATTGCACATATTGACTATTTTATTGGACAAATCAACACACAATTGCATTTTGGGAAAGCCCTAAAACTCGAAGTCTATACAACCCCCTTTATTTTACTCTATATTGCTATGCTAACATTGTTTCTAAGTGTTTTAAGGCTGATTACATGTTTTGGAAATCATCTGCAATAATTAGAAGTAATTGGAGGCAAACCCTTGCCTTGGGATACATGAAATTCAAAATAGATTCTATTTTATCCATTATAATTGATTTAAAGAGTTTCACCATTGATTATTGTGTTAGTTTTCTTTAAAACTCAAAAATCTAATTTGTGAATAATGCTAAGCAAAGAGATGAAAATTGAACATTAACTTCAATCCAAAAATGTACCAAGTTTACTAACTTTCATGCAGTGGAAAATAAAGAATAAATGAAGACAAACACACCATAAGACTGAACACAACAAATTTTACCCAGGTGGCACCAAATGGGGAAAACCTTCAAACTTGGTGTCTTCTTATTATGCTCAACAAAGTCTTCAAAAAAATGATTACAAATGTGAGGGAAAATTTCCCTTTACTTAGCTAATCCTCAGTGCAAGTGGTGTACACATTTCTCTATAGCTTAGCCTCCCTGCGTGTGCACTGTACGAACCCGTACAGGCCTGTATGACCCCTCTATGCAGCAGCACAATTGGATGCGGCCCTTGGCTGAAGTATACACTGGTTGGAACTGATCTAAAGTTGTTTGGCCTCTTTTTTTCCTAATGTGCTGATTTGAAACCCTAGGCACTGAATTGAACACCCTTCTCTTTGCTAAGCAGAACAATGACGCTGTCTAGTGCATAATGAGCCAAGTCTGTGCCCTTGTCCCTCCTTGAAGTCGATCCGAGCCCACCAATTCCATGAATGGCTGAGATTAGATCTCAATGCGTGGAATTGTTGAGATTAAATCTCAATGGATGACTGAGATCGTTTCACTTTTTGACTATAAGAAAATTATTTTTTTCTTAAGTAAAAAATGATGAGAAAAAGTAAATCTGTGCCTTGGCCCCACATGTGGGTTCCTCTGCCAAATTTAGTGCACTTGCTAAATTTAGTAGGACCCTTCCTCCTCGAACTCCATTTAACACCCCCTCATAGAGAGGAAGGTGTTCTGAACTACATCCAGTTTGTCCCTAAAATAGACAAAGCTCCCTCTAGGCAAAGCTTTGGTCAATATGTCTGATGTCTGCTCTCCTGCAGGAATGTATTGAAGTCTGATCTTGCCCCTCTGAACACAATCTTTGATATGGTGCTACAAGATCTCGATGTGCTTGGAGTGGTCATGGAACACTGGATGTCAAAGAGCTTAATGCAGCTTTGATTGTGACAGTGTATGACTGTAGGCTCCAACCTTTGACCAAAAAGCCCAACAAACAACTTCCTCAACCAGATGGCCTCACAAGTTGTCGGGCTAACAAACATGTATTCAACCTCTACTAAACTCCATGCCACCGATCTCTGCTTCCTTGTGAACCGGGAAATAGTTCCTGACCTGACATTGAAGGTGCAATATGAAGTACTCTTCCTGTCTATGGAACCTCTTGTCCAATCTGCATCTTTGAAGCCTTCCAACTTCACTCCATCAACTTGTCTGTACAACAACCCATAATCCACTATACCTCTGAGGTACTTGAGGACATGTCTGGTAGCAACCTAGTGCACTCTAGTAGGTTCAACCATGAACTGGCTCAACTGGTTCACTACATAGCAAATGTCAGGTTGTGTGTTCACAAGATACATCAACAACCCAATCGACTGTCCATAGAGTGTGGCACCAACTCGCTCTTGTTTGCTAGCGTCCACCTTCCTCCAGTTTGTCACTAGAGGTGTGCAATCCTGCATGCAGAACTTCTTGAGAATCTCCATAGCGTACTTGCCTTGCCCCAAGAAAATCTGTCCATCACCCTGCCAAACCTACTACCCAAGGAAATAGTGCATAAGCCCCATATCCTTCATGTCAAACTTTGCTACAAGATCCTTCTTGCAGTGACAGATGAGCTTCTCATCCCTTGCCAATATGAGGTCATCTATGTACAACACAAGAATGGGAGGCTGCCTCCCATCACAATGTAGTATAGGTTAGGGTCAACTTCACTCTTGGAGAAGCCTAGTCCCAGAGGATAGTTATCATTGCGAGAGACCATGCTTGTGGGCTTGCTTGAGCCCATATAGAGCTCTCTTGAGCCTGCACACATGCATCTCCCTGTTATGGGTCTCAAACCCCTCTGGTTGCTTTATGTAAATCTCTTTCTCAATCAGATCATTAAGGAAGGCGGTCTTCACGTCTACTTGATGGATCTTCCACCGCATCTGCTCTGTGAGTGCTAATATGGTCCTAATGGACGAATAGAGAGCCATGGGTGCAAAAATCTCGTTTTAGTCAATGCCCTCCACCTGATAGAACCCTTTGACTACGAATCTAGCCTTGTCCTTCTCTACACTCTCGTTAGCTATGTGCTTAATCTTATAGATCCATCAGGTTTCAATCACAGATCTGCCCTATGGCCTTGACACAATCTCCCATACATCATTCTACATGATGGAAATGTTGGAATTTGAGTAGCCATGGTCAGTTTTCATCATGTGAAGAAATAGAAAATTTGAATTTAAATTTTGCCTCCTAAAATGTTCAAGTCAACCTTCGAGGCATCCATTTGACCCCCTTCAAAGACTATATAAAAGTGACCTCTCCTCCTCATTTGTTACATCGACTTGTGATGTGATTATCTTTGATCCAATGAAGTTAGAAGTAGAAGAAGGGGGCCGAAAATCAAAAGGAGGGCTTGGCCCTTGATCTTGTTCTTGGTTATTGGTTTGGCTATTAACTTGATGTTGTTGTTTCTGATGTATTAATGAACTTTGAATTCTCTCTCTCATAAGGAAAGATATTTGGGTTTTTCCCTGGCCTCAGGCCTAATTTCTGTGTTTCTTGTCTCATTGTTTCATGGTTATTTTCCACTGCTCTTTCATGTTTATTGGTTGAAATTTTCTTCTGTATAACTGCTTAATAATAATTGGATGTTATGATGCTAGTTGATCATTAGTAGTTATTTGTTGAAGAAAATTGTTCTAGCTTGTTTGCCCTAGATAAATCAACATGGTATCAAAGTTGGTTCGATGAGTAGTTGAGACAAAGACCACATCACCTCCTTTGAAATAAAGAAATCCGAGCCCCCTTCTTTGAGAATAATCTGAAGTATTAGTGGGAACCATGTAAGAAGGGCCGAAATTTTTCTGTGCTTCAAGATTGTGTTATTCCAGTTGTTGAGAGAGGCCCGAGTCTCCCTTAAAGTCTAGAGGACTTATATGCTAAAGAAGGTTTGAAGAGTAGTTTGATCCTCCTCAAGGCACTGTCCCATGACTCCTATTTGAAGTTTTGTAGCATCTGTGGAAGGATTAGTAACACAAATTGATGTTCGAACCTCTATGAATGATGGCCAAGTCTTAGCCTAATATACTTATGAAATAGACCAGAGTAGCATCTGGAATAATGGTATCTAAGTGGAATTGAGGTCACCTATGCTCTTGCAAGCCTGAGGTATTGATTCTATGTGGAAAGCGAATGCTCCGTGTCACTTCTGTGCGAGTTCTGCAACATGCTTTGTGACACTTTTATGCGAGTTCTATGGCATGCTTTGTGGCACCTTTTATGCAAGTTATGTAGCTCCTTTGTGCGAGATCTATGACACCTTCCTATGCGAGCTCCTATGGCATCTTATTCTCTGTGTTATACAAGCTACCTATGGCTCTAATTATTTGTGAAAAATTGCGCATGTAAGACACCTATCTTTTGTAAAAATTTGCATACCTAAAGCTCCCACTCTTTATGAAATCAATGCGAATCTGAGGATTTGATAAGTGCAAATTTGAGACTACAATAGCCCTGTGTATAGTGTAAATATGAAGTGATCAGTGCGAGGTCTAAGGCATTCTTACCTCTGTGACAACAGAGTTATAGTGATGCTATTGTATCTTTGTGGTATTATCATTCTACAAATACAAGTGGAAATACCGAGTCCAAGAAAAAAAATATGAATTTTATTAGCCCTTTGAAACTCATCTCTATGGAAGAAAGGACTGAATAGTTTGTGCTACATGAGTAAGGTAAGTATTGTCAACCCTCTCTTTGTCTTGCAAGATAGTAACAAATTTGAACTTGTATTAAAGTCCGAAGTCTGTAGTATTATGGTAGGGGTCCAAAGTTTATGTTGAGAAGATCTGAGCCTCATCTAAATAATGATCCTTGTTTGAGCTCCCTCATATCTTTGAAATGATCATGTCCTTATCAATCGTTTTGAGGAAGGCCAAGACAAATCTTATCCCTGTAAGACAAATCCGAATTATAGAAGGATTCGATCCTAAAGTAATTAAGGACCAAAAGTTTACGTGCTCTATGGCATCTCTTATGCAAATCTTGTGGCATGACTTATGTGAATTTTGTGACTCGAGTTTTCGTGATGTCAATCAGAATTTAGTAATCTGAATTTTGTGTCAAGGATCGAAGTTTGCCTTTCTAAATCCATGGTGGCAAGTTCGAGCTTCCTCATAAGGTCCGAAGTTTGTCATCTCTATGATTATAGTCCGAGCTGTGAATATGTGGATCAAAACTTGAGATCATTGTAAGTATGATGTTCATGACAAAGTGTTTGGGGTTGAAGCTACAAATCCAAGGCATCCGAGTTTGACAAGGCTCAAGATCATCTTTGTGTAACTAGTAGTTCGAGCTCATTATTGTGTCACATGTTTGTGGAAGATTCAAGCCCATGGTGTGACAATGATTGCTTGAAGGAGACTCTATTCTATAGATAAAGAATGGATGATATAAGAAGCCGACATTACTCTATAAGAAGTCCAAATTTACTATCTTTTGAAGTATTATCATCCGAAAATGTTCTGCTGAAGTGAAGGGAAAGTCTGATATTATTGTGGTTACTATGATTTGTATCCTTGAAGCAGCATATGAACCAAGAGAAAATTTGAGTTTGCATGTCTGAGAATTTGTTGAATTGAAGGATTGATCTTTTGTTGATGGTCACTAAACTCCTTTCTATACATATAAGACTTTGACAAAATGCATTGCAAAGACGCTGAGCTAATTAATCTTGAGGCCAACCCTCATAAGTCTAAGGATTCAAGACTGTGTCACCTGGAAAAATCTACTATATATTTTTGAAAGCCATGCTCCTTTGTAAGTCGTCAATAATATAATCAGGATTATTGCAATTTCACTAATGATCTTCCTTGAGTTTTTTGTTTCGACCTTTAGAGCAATCAAACAATAATGGGTGGCTCAGTGTCTCATTAATGGACAAACAAGTTGCAACTCTGCAAGTGAAAGAATTGGTGTCAAGACATTGTTTTAGAATCTCATGATTGAACCAGAGCTGGAAACTTTTTAAGAAATTGCTAAGTTTAAAAATGTCACTTGCCTTGAAGGCCAATGTCTCTCTTGATGAATTCCTAAGTATAGGTATGAATATTTGATGATGAAATTTATTGCAAAAGCAATGTAGCTGATAAGTTGTGATCTGAACTATTTAGGTATGGACATTGGAAATAAATGCAAGGATGTCAAGATTACTCCATTTGCTAAACAAACTTCCATTCTAACCTTGAAGTCTGATCAAATTAGTACTAAGTATTTAAGGTTTGATGAGATTGCAAAATCTAGGGTTTTGAAGATTGAGATGTTTTGGATTTGTAAATCCTAGCGAGGGTTTGTGGTCTAAAGCCTAGGTCTAATCTCTTGTAATGATGATATTGAAATCGAGGATGATGTAAGGATTTTTTAAGGTTTGTAAACCCTAGGTAAGGTTTGGAGAAGAAAGCCCAGGGATTATGGACCAAACCCTAGAATTGATTACATCTTCTTGAAAGAAGAAACCCTAACTCCTTAATGATGTGGATTATGTGGACTCCTTGACGATGACATGGATGAAGTCAACTCCTTGATTATGTAAACGAGGTTAACTCCTTGATGATGTGGACAAGGTTGACAATATCTAAGAAGCGTAAAGATCAAGAGGAAGCTGACACATTCTCAAGAGATAATTACTTTCTTGATTGTTTCTTTTGTTGTTTCATTATGAGTATCTTGTCTTTGTATATCCTGCTTGGTTGTACTTGTTCTTCCATGGCCTCCTAGTAAGGATTGCAGGGACATAATGAAGACTACCAAGGTGTGCCAATCATTGGAAATGGATGGAAGAACAATGTGACAAGATGACTTGTGATTGAGTGAGCTCTGTGCTCATAGGGAGCAGACAAGATTAGCCTGATTGAAACATGATTTGATCCATGATGTAAAGAAGTCAGTTGTAACTTCCAATGTGAAGATGGCTTGAAGTCTTGAAGATTAATGTTGATCCAAATCTGCTAAAGAAGAGCTCGTGACTTTTCTACTATGTGTTGATGACGAGTTTCTGACATGGATTGAGGTCCTCTTCGTTGTGTGTAAGAGGGAGTTGATTGAAGAATTGTAAGATTGAAAGTGTGGCACGAGCCTGGTGAAATCCTTGCTGAGGTTGTGGCATAATGGGCTGAGTCAATGGATACTTGCTTGAAGAAAATTTGAAGAAGTTGTGAGACTCTGCTGCTGATTTGGTGAATCCCTATGATTGGCTCGTTGAACAAAGAAAGAGCACTGCTAGGTGCTATGTTGGTCTGAATGACATGAATGTTTCTATTGCATTTTGCCACATGTAGCTAATTTGTGAAGCAGTTTGGCTTCAGAAGATGTTTACTGATCTTTGTGATCAAATGATGGAATCGACCATGGTATACTCTTTTGCTATTGAGCAGGTTGCTAATGTTTTTGACAAAGCTTGGTGTGGCTGAGATTACTTCTCTTGGAGAGAGGGAGCTTTGATTGATAGCATCATAACAATCTTCCTTAAGTATTCGCTGGGAGAACTTGGTTATGGTCGAGAAGATTGTCCTGGATAATCCCTTAAGTCTTGGAATGGGAGACCTAGGTGGTTGGGGACAAACTGGATGTAGTTCAGAACACCTTCCTCTCTATGAGGGGGTGTTAAATGGAGTTCGAGGAGGAAGGGTCCTACTAAATTTAGCAAGTGCACTAAATTTGGCAGAGGAACCCACATGTGGGGCCAAGGCACAGATTTACTTTTTCTCATCATTTTTTACTTAAGAAAAAAATAATTTTCTTATAGTCAAAAAGTGAAACGATCTCAGTCATCCATTGAGATTTAATCTCAACAATTCCACGCATTGAGATCTAATCTCAGCCATTCATGGAATTGGTGGGCTCGGATCGACTTCAAGGAGGGACAAGGGCACAGACTTGGCTCATTATGCACTAGACAGCGTCATTGTTCTGCTTAGCAAAGAGAAGGGTGTTCAATTCAGTGCCTAGGGTTTCAAATCAGCACATTAGGAAAAAAAGAGGCCAAACAACTTTAGATCAGTTCCAACCAGTGTATACTTCAGCCAAGGGCCGCATCCAATTGTGCTGCTGCATAGAGGGGTCATACAGGCCTGTACGGGTTCGTACAGTGCACACGCAGGGAGGCTAAGCTATAGAGAAATGTGTACACCACTTGCACTGAGGATTAGCTAAGTAAAGGGAAATTTTCCCTCACATTTGTAATCATTTTTTTGAAGACTTTGTTGAGCATAATAAGAAGACACCAAGTTTGAAGGTTTTCCCCATTTGGTGCCACCTGGGTAAAATTTGTTGTGTTCAGTCTTATGGTGTGTTTGTCTTCATTTATTCTTTATTTTCCACTGCATGAAAGTTAGTAAACTTGGTACATTTTTGGATTGAAGTTAATGTTCAATTTTCATCTCTTTGCTTAGCATTATTCACAAATTAGATTTTTGAGTTTTAAAGAAAACTAACACAATAATCAATGGTGAAACTCTTTAAATCAATTATAATGGATAAAATAGAATCTATTTTGAATTTCATGTATCCCAAGGCAAGGGTTTGCCTCCAATTACTTCTAATTATTGCAGATGATTTCCAAAACATGTAATCAGCCTTAAAACACTTAGAAACAATGTTAGCATAGCAATATAGAGTAAAATAAAGGGGGTTGTATAGACTTCGAGTTTTAGGGCTTTCCCAAAATGCAATTGTGTGTTGATTTGTCCAATAAAATAGTCAATATGTGCAATTTAAACCACAATTTAGTGAAGATATTCACTATTGAATTTTCGAAACGGGCACGGGTACGAATAAACGGGTGCGAGTTTTCAAAACGGGCACAGATACGAAACATGACACCCCCCCCCCCCAAATTTTGGAAACAGGGAAACGCAATATATCGTGTTACCCTGTTTCCAAAATTTTGGGGGGGGGGTCACATTTTGATATATATATATATATATATATATAAAAGCCTAAAGGACATTTAAGAAAATTTATGTGCAATCATAAAGCATAGATTATACATTATAATTTATTACATTTAAAGATTAAAAGTTATGATTAAATTGTCCAATGTCAATGCATAAAGTCTCTAAATTTACATCACATTTACTCATGAATGATCACATAATGAAAATAGCAATATCGGAATATCCAAAATTAGCCTTTATTGTATATCCAAATCTCAAAATCAACCTTTATTATATGTATGAAGTTGCAAGTACAATAAAGACTATGCGGCTACAAGTATTATAAAGACAAAAGATTAATCCTCATCATCATAATCCTCATCAAAAATAGAAGCAGAAGCATGCCCAACAGTGGATGGTAGTGCTAAAGAAGATGATTGGCCAATTCCACTTCTAGGCTCTTGGTCCTCAATACTCAAGGTAGCAAAAAAGAGCTCTGAATCAAGACTTTCTAGATCCACATCCCATTCTTTAGAAGGACCATTGCTATATTCTGGACCCCTACAAGATGCAAGGCAAAGCTTGGAGTGCACATAAACAAAATCTTTCTTTTGTGAACCCAACCTGTTGCGCTTCACAGAATGAATAAAACCATAGGTGCTCCAATTCCTTTTTGTTGATGAAGAGCATGCCACTTGTGAAAGAACACGAATGGAAAGTTTTTGCAAATGTACACCATTTGCTCCATGACAAATCCACCACCTAACTAGATTCACGGTGCTTCTCCAAAGTTGATATATCTGAATAATCATCTAATCCTACAGCAAAACTGGCAAATTCTTCCTTCACCTCCCTATGTAGATGAGTTGGAAACATTCTCATAAGGTTATTTTTCACCCATTAGCCACCTCTCTATCCTTGCGTGGTGCCTTCCTCTTACCATTGCTTTGAGCAATAAGCTCCTCATCATAAAATTTGGGGTTCAAGGCATGTGCTAAAGTGTGCAATTGAAATTGTTCCACCTATCAACAATGATTTTCTTGACTAAAGCAACAAAATGATCATCAACAAACAAAAGTTATGGAGACTCTTATGAAATGATTTATATAGTTTTCTCAACCATGGAATCCATGCCATCATATACCTTTCTTAAGAAAGGTTGGACAGTGTCAGCATTCCGAAGAAGCTCAAATGCAGGGTTGTGAACTTTAGCAAGAAATCTATCTTGCTCCACCACTCCTCATAAAGGCACAATCTACACACCATATATCCCCGCTTTGAATCTATTTGTCTCCACTCAACCCAAATTTGACTCAACAACATAGAAACTAATGCTTGCTTAACCTCAACAAGGCAGCGCAAACATTAGGAAGTTTGAGGCATATCTTATCTCAACGACTTTTAACAACTTCAATTTGGAGTACTCTTGAAATATTGCCTAAGATTGGTGGTGGTTGGTGATGAATTTAATAATCTCCCTTGCTTCCCCTGTGATTTCCTTTATCCATGGAACTGTATTGTCGATCTCCTCTAAGATCAGATTCAGATTATGGACAATGCAGGGTGTCCAAAAGATGTGGGCATACCTCCCCTCGATAATTAAACCTGCAGCTTTGCAAACTTGTGCATTATCCGTGATAACTTGCACCACCCTGTTAGGTCCTCTTTGTTCAATAGATTTTATAATAACATTGCAATGAACCTTCACTCTTGGGTAGGAGCCCTTGTACAAATTACTACAAAGATTACATCGTCATTCCCATGAGCCACCACCTCCACATTTTTTAAGCTTCTAAACATGCCTCCAAAGAGGATAATATTCAGCCCTTGAGTTGGACTTGGGGCTTGAACTTGCACCTTGGTTGGAAGCCATTGCTGCACCAAACAAACAAACAAACAAAAAAATTGGAAAGAAAACAGAACATATTTTTGGAAGCATAAACCCTCGAAAAATAGAAGAAATAGTGGGGAAAAACTAAGAAAATGAATGCTTCTTACCCAAATTATTTTTTGGTAGCTTAAGCTACCCCAAAATACCACAAAAGACCAGAGAAATATGGTTGTAGCTGAGCCAAAAACCAAGAATGTCATAGCCGAAAACTCGAGTCACAAAATTCACATAAGTCATGCCACAAGATTTGCATAAGAGATGCCATAGAGCACGTAAACTTTTGGTCCTTAATTACTTTAGGATCGAATCC
>Ga0115851_101349_pt1 | contig 12875 bp, 12 predicted proteins | sample InSIn2gowninarea_FD_83865 | JGI IMG/M metagenome (GOLD analysis project Ga0115851, IMG submission 83865)
CTATAAAAACAAAAGAGAAAAAAGAGAGGAAAGAAAAGAAATGTCCAAGGGCCATACCATCAGTATCCTACCTCACCTACCACTCCATCTCCCTTCTAATCCAATTTTTGTCCTTAATTGGTTCCTCATATTCAAAGAAAAAGTTCTTCTTGGCATAAGTGTTGCTAGCTCTATTCTCTTTTCTCCAATGTAAACCTAGAGGAAGTGTAGTGATTATGCTAATGCTTTTAGGGATAATTGTTACTAACGGTCCTCTCACTATAACAATGGCACTGACTCTAGCTTGAGGTGTGAGTGACTTTGCAAATTCCCGAGCTACATCATCATCATATCCTCTAAGTGGCTTAAAGAATCCAAACCATTGATGCCTTCTAAATATCTCTACCATAGGGGGATGGAGATGTATTCTAGATGTCCTTGTGGGCTCCCTTCTATTGAAACCTCATGTCATCTTCTCTCTCTTTCAATCTGATTGTACAAATTTTGGTGGCTTTAGCTTAAGAGCTTTCCTAGGTGACTGAGGGTTTATAGCTTAGGAGGAGGATGATTATGATTCTCCCTTTATCTCCACACAATTCCTCCACACAATTCTGTCTATCTCTATGCACATGGTAATTACTAGAAACAAATGACAATTTATTTTCGTTTCCTCTTTACAAATCAAAGCACAGAGGATATGGGTCACCTACCTTTCACTGTAATGCCTTGTTTGGGGAGAATTCTTGAATAGCTGGGCCCTAGTCACCCCCTCATAGAATTTTTGATAATTCTCACTATTTCTTGTAGTTTTCTTGCATTTCCTATAGGAGCTCACTATAGGATGGCTGAGACTAGCTTTCTCATTCGATGGCTCCTCCAGGTGGTCCCAACTCTGAAAATCTCAAAATGAATGATGTATTTCATGAAATTTGGGGAATATTTCTATTTATGGTTGATTCCTTTGAGTGATGTGTTGGCTGGCTGGGTATGTAATTTATCCTATTGGACCGTTGGCCCACTATTAGTTATCATGAAACCCTTTCTTGTAATCATCACCCACTCTTGTACAACATAACTCAACCACCGTTTTGATTTATTTCCTTTGATGTGACCTTGCCACGTTTTCAGCTGACTAGAATTTAACTTTTTGTTTTCGGGTTGAGGGTGGCCAAGTTAATTGGCCACCTTCAGCTTATAAAACCAACTTTTTCATATTCCTACAATTTTTATCATATTCGTACTTAGGAGAGAGTGTGAATGAGGTTCCATACATGTGGTTTCCTTCACTTGGTTGATGCATGCTGGAGGGTGGCTCTGTTATGTTGCTTCTGGTTCAGGTACATCTTCTCTTCTTCTCTTGTTTTGTTGATTTTATTCTGTTGATAGGTTGTCTTCTAGTTGTGATGTGCAGGTGTTGGATTCTTCTGTTGTTGTTGAGCTTTGGATAGGTGTCATGTTGGATTCTTATATTGTTGTTGAGCTTTGCATAGGTGTTATATTTCCTGCAGGTGTGATGTTATTCTTCCTCTACATGGGTGCTGAAGGAGGATCCTGTAGACTTTTGCTATCACAATATAGGCTGCTATAGGGTTTCCTGTAGTACTACAGGAAATCCTGTAGTACTACAGGAAATCCTGTAGTTGTCTATCTTTGAATTTCTTTGCTTTTTCTTTTGCTTGGAGGAGGAAGAGGTGTTGAAGTAGGAGTGGAAGGGGTGGAAACGGGGAGATGGAGTGGTAGGTGAGGTAGGATACTGATGGTATGGCCCTTGGACATTTCTTTTCTTTCCTCTCTTTTTTCTCTTTTGTTTTTATAGTTTTTTTGCCCTTTTTCTAAGTGGATTTCTTGATGGACACAGAGGGTGACATGGTCATGAAATGGTGTTGGTTGAGATGTGGTGAGGTCAATGGCCCCCTTTTTCAACCCAAAACATGCCTACATTATGATTTCTCAATCGAGATTTCATTCCTGTATATTTTCAGGACTTCCTATAGTACTACAGGAAACACCTATAGTAATTATAGGAAATCCTGTAGAAGTTAGAAAATTGCCTGAAAATTGGATTTATGATGATTGGAGATGAGTATGGATGCATGAGACATGGAGGTCATGGTAGATATGAAATGAATGAAGGAAGAAGGGGTTTTGCATGGCTTGCTTCCCTCTAAACTTGGTGCCCATTATTTTCTTGAAAAATTGCGAAAACTAAGAACTGTTATGAGTAGGCAGGTTTGAGGTCCTTGCCATTACATTTTTGTGTTTTACTTTTTTTGAAAGATGACTAGGTCACGTCAAAGGGTGTTTTCAACCAGATTTCCTACCCTAGGCACCTCTAGGGAGGTTTTCAACCAAAAGTGGGCCTTAGGTGCCTCATGGAGGTTTTCACCTAGGTCTCTTTTTGTTTTTGTTTTTTTCAAAAATTCAACAGTCTTCAAGAATTCAGTGAGGTGGAAGCTGAGACTCGTTCAATCACCATTAGTACCTTACTGACACAATTGACGAACTCTTCCTTTGACAAAGGCTTTTGTTAGGCTTTCAATCTATATCCATTGACAAGAAAGGGGATACCTTCTCCATCAATGGTTCTTATCTGAACAACCCCATTATCATGGCACTTTTCTATCACATATGGGCCCAACCATTTGGTCATTAACTTGCCTTTGAAATCCTTGAACCTGGAATCATATAGCAGATCCCAATCACCTTATTGAAACAATTTGTATTTGATATTTTTGTCATGCCAAACATTTCTTTGTACTTGAGTCACCTCTGTGTGTAGGAGGGCCTGCATCCGAAATTCATATGACCCATTGAGTTGGAGCAATCCCTCTTCTTGTGCCCTTGTAACATCCAAATCCAACTGTGTTTCCATTCTTAAATTGTTGTACTCAAACTCAATGGAGAGCATATCCTTCTTCCCATAGACCAAATCATAAGGGGTGAAGCCAGTGGTTGTCTTCCAAGTTGTATTGTAGGCCCAAGTGGCCTCCACTAGTTTGTTAGCCCAATCCTTCCTGCTTCCACTGACCACCTTTGTGAGAATGCTTTCCAATGCTCTATTGGTAACTTCTACTTTTCCATTGGCCTGAGGGTGGTAAGGAGTCGATTTCATTTTCTTGATCTTATGTTGGCTTAACAGATTCTCAATCATGTGTGAGGTGAATTGAGTGCCTTGATCAGTGACTAGTTCTCTAGGGTATCCAAACTTGTAAAACACATTCTCCCTCAAGAACTCAACCACTTTCTCTTCTGTGGCTACCTTGACAGCCTTGGTTTCAGCCCACTTTTTCAAGTAGTCAGTGCACACAATTATGTACTTTTTCTGTCTTGATGGTGGATCAATGGGCCTAATGAAATCCATGCCTCACTTGTCAAATGGCTCAAAAGTCACTTGAGGTTGTAAAGGAATCATTAGGGGAATTTTGAGGTCTAAAATGGGCATCCTAAGAAAAATGTACAGCTGAAATAAACTTTATAAGAACCAACAGGATTCAAGATGATGATGTCAACCATGGGGACGATTCACCATTTTTGGAGTAAAAAAGTAAAAATATTAAAAAATAATAAAATAATAAAACTACTTTTTCAACTCGTATTTTTAACTTATCTCCATAAGGTTTTACCCAAATTTTGAGCGGGAGTAATCGTTGGATGGAAAATTTAATTCATCATCCAAGGAGTATCCATGTTGCATACTTTTGATGCCCCCTTCTACATGAAAAATGAGAAATACATGAAAAAACGTGATTTCAATCATGGTTTTCATGTATTTCTCATTTTTCGTGTAGTAAGGTCCATCGAAAGTATGAAACATGGGTACTCCTTCAATGAGGAATCAAATTTTGCATTCAGCAAGTGTTTCTGCTCGAAATTTGATTGTTGAAAATACGAAGATAAACTTTGATGATGTAATCTAATCTTATTTTATTATCTCCACTATTATTTCATGATTTCCTTAGGAGGCCCATTTTAGACCTCAAAATTCCCCTAATGTTCATCCATGGGAGTAGGCTTCCCCATTCTTTGGCACCAGTCACATTAGCTGGCATATATTCTTGCATCTTGGTGGAGAGTGGGCTAATAGTAGCCAAATTGTAGTATCTTGAAGGATGTCCTTTTGGCTGCAAAGTGGCCTCCACAAGGCCCATCATGACAGGCCAGAAGGATGTCAAAAAATTCCTCCTCCCTGGCACATCTTTTCAGAATTTGATCTGGGCCTAGTCTGAAGGGATTCCCCCCAATCCAAGTGAATGGGGCACTCTTCCTTATAATTATTCTCTTTTCCTTAGAGGAAATATATGGAGGGAGCTATGCAGCTACTAAGTAATTGGCTATGTTAACAAACCACAGAGAGAGAAATGAAATAGAGAATAAATTCACATCTAGCAGCCGGTCATCAATCATTCCTTCCTCACCTACATGCAAAGCCAATATGGACAAAAAATCTGCAACTACATTTTCTTTGCCATGCTTATCAATGATATTTAGATCAAACTGTTGTAAAAAAAGAAACCATATAATAATTCAGGCATTCACATCAGGTTTATTCATCAAATATTTAATAGCATCATGGTCGTTATGTACAAAGGTCTAGTAACCAGTGATAATATCTAAATTTATTCAAGGAATGGACAACAACTAGGAGCTCTTTTTCAGTCACAATATAGTTCAATTCAGTCTTGGACATATTTTTGTTGATTAAGTAAATGGAATAAGGTAGTTTGTCATCTATCTAGCCCATATATGCTCCTATAGCTTTGTCAGAGGCATCAGCATGGATGTGGAAAGGAAGAGCCCAATTTGGGCCTCGAAGTATAGGTGCAGTAGTCAACTTGTCCTTTAGGGTTTCTAGGGCCTCTTGGCAGCTTTCTGACCATAAAAATTTTGAGTCCTTGGCCAATAGTCCAAACAAAGGTGAGGCTACCTTGTGGAAGTATTTTATGAATATCCTATAGTATCTATCTAAACCTAAGAAACTTCTGACATCCCTCTGCTTTTGAGGAGTAGGGACCCTCTTTATGATAGCTATCTTATTTGGGTCCTCTTGTAGTCCTTCCTGGGATATTGAGTGACCTAGAACAGTCCTTGCAATCATCAAGAAATCACACTTCTCAGGACTAAGGGATAAGTTCATTTCAATGCATTTGTTTAATAATTTTCTCAAGTTAGAGAAAGCCTCCAAGAAATCACACCCATAGGGGGTGAAATCATCCATATAAATTTCCACAGAATCATGGACTAGCTTTATAAAGATGCTCAGGATTGCCCTCTGAAAAGTGGCAGGTGCATTGCATAACCCAAAATGAAGGACCCTATAAGAAAAGGTACCCCAAGGACAGGTGAAGGTGGTTTTATCTTGGTCCTCTGGGCTGATATGGATCTGATTGTAGCCACTGAATCCATCCAGGAAAGAGAAGAACTTCTTTCCTACTATACCATCTAATACTTGATCAATGAAGGGTAAAGGGAAATGGTCCTTTTTTGTGGCTTTGTTTAGATCTCTGTAGTCCACACAGATCCTCCACTTCCCATTTTTCTTTGGAAACAAAACCAAAGGAGATACCCACTCACTATCTGAGATGGGGTAAATGAACCCAACATCCAACAACTTCTGCATTTTTTCTTTGACTATTCTTGAGGGTTGGGTTCATTCTCCTTTGAGGCTGGTGCACTGGCTTGCAACCTTCCTTGATGTAAATGTGCTGAGTACACATTGAAGGGTGCACTCACTTCATTTCCTTGTAACTCTAGGCAAAGGCATCTGGATGCTTTCTTAGCATGTCACATAACTCCTCTTGCTGATGTACAGAGAGAGAGGGGTTGATTTTCAATATTCTTTCTGGGTCAAATTCTATCATCTTGACATGAGTAGGACTGGAGTCAGCTAGGCACAAATCAGTCCAAGGTTTATCTTCAACTTTCTTCACTAACTCCTCAAGATACATGGTGTTGGGGGCTGATTCTGGAGGATTTTCTCAATGAGGTTGTCTTCATCAGGTTGCCCCCCTCTTATAGTAGCATCTAGGGTACATATTGGGGAAGAGTAGACTTCATATTCCTCCCTCTCTTCTAACCATAAAGGTAATTCATGCTTCAGAGACGGTTGAGAAGGAGGGTACAAGACCAATTGTTTGGACATATGCCCATTTTTAATGGTCATATTCCCATCCTTGCAACTTATGTAAGCATCAACAGTGGCTAACCACGACCTTCCAAGGATGAGAGGATAACCATCGAACTTGGTCTTAGGCTGGAGATCTAAGAAGTCAATAGGGTATTCCCAAGAATCAATGGATACCATCATATCCTCAACAACCCCCTCAGGATCTACTGTGGACATGTTTTCAAGCTGTAAGACTATTGTGGTCTTTCTTAATGATCCTTGAAGATTTAGTTTAAGTATAGTCTCCTTAGTCATCACATTGATGGCAGCCCCAAGATTGATTAAGGTATGGGGGACAATGATACCATTGATGTGCACATCTACCACAAGACTTCTAGGATCTAGATACACTGGGAAAATCTCCCACCCCAACATTAAGTTAGACAGTTGTCCAATGACATTAATGGTAGGGGTGTCTTTATTTCTCCTCCCAAGATATTTGAAACATTTCTACTTGATTAACTTGTTGTAGATGGGGACATCCTTGATAGCTTGGAGGAGCGAGATTTTAACACACAAGTTTTTCAATTCACCTAGAAGTTTAGTCTCTTATGGGGTGTGCTAGATAGGATGGATTAATCTCTTAGGAAAAGTAGGTGGATTTGCTTGAGGGAAACTCTCCTCCTTTTCATCTTCAAGCTCCTCTAGTGTAGATGGAGGTTGATTATTTGGAAGCACTCTTCCAAACCTGAGGTTGATTTCTTGAATTTCCACAACATATGCAGGGTAAGATGCTTCCTCACTATAGACCTGTTGTGCTTGTCTCTTGTTCAGGTTCGGATTTGGTTGAGTAGGCATATGAGGTTGTGTAGGTGGAGCAGGGTGAAGGAGTTGTGGTTGAGATGGAGGTGGAGGTAGTAAGGTTGGAGATTGGTAGTATGGGGGCCTCCACCCTTGGGATGGTGCATTCCACTGAGGTTGTGGAGGATCAGATTGCTGTAATGGTTGGTTGGTAGGTTGGGAATGGTATTGAGGTGCAAACGATCAGGGAGAAGGTGTGGACCATGAAGGATGAGCAGGAGGGCACGAAGGGGGAATAAATGCATTATGGTTAGGGTTTTAATATGAATAGGATTCCCCTTGCATGCCTTGTTGGTATGGTCGAGGTCCTTGAGGCCTCCTTTGGTTGATATAACAGAGTTGTTCAATCACCCCTTCAATTCCTTGATACACAACTTTTAATCCAGGCAGAGAAGGGCACTTGTTTGTGGAGTGGTTCTTCTCATAGACTGAGCAAATTTCTATAGGATTCAATGGACATTCGTTCCTAGCGTGTCTCCTGGTGCATTTGAGGCAAAACACAACGAAGGCTATTTCTGCTTCCTCCTACTTCATCTTGATCTGCATGGTGTCCATTGGTTGAGCAAGGGTATGTAACATTTCATTCTTGAAGTCTTCCAACATGTTCCCAATTTCACTTTTTATGGATGTGTTGGAAGAGGATGAACTGGCCAAAGCTTGACTAGCCCTACCCTTCTTTCTAGCTGCCCTAGAATGATTTTTGAAAACTGTCTTGATATCATCATAGGGTAACTGATAGATGTCCCCTCTTGACAACAGGTTTAGGGTTTGTAGGAGAGCTTCCCTGATCCCTCTAAGAAGGACTAGCTTAAGTGATTCAGGATCAAGGGTGCACCTGGCCCTTTTGTAGCTGAATTGGAAACTTTCCTCATAATCTTCCAAAGATTTATCATGCCCCAAGGTCATTCTAAAAATTTCCTCTTTGGTATCTTTGGACCTGCAATAGTCCCTATACTTATTGTTGAAGGCTTTTTGCATCTAACCACACGTGGTGACGTTGTCCCCAAGTAAACACATGAACCAACACAAAGTTGCATATTTGAGGGTGGATGGGAAAAATTTCAACTTTTGGTCATCAGAGGTGTAATCATAAGTTTTGCATATGACAAAAAACTCAAAAAAAATGTATTCGGGTCCTCTGAGGTCAGGCCATGGAAGTGAGGAAGGGATGATGGACTTACGTTTTTCATCCTAGCATCTCCATTAGTTTCTTTGATGGGAAAAGCACCCTTAGATATATTCTCAGCTGTTTCTCTGTCTTCAATCCCATTTTTATTTTCAACCATGGTGTAGGTCAATGGAATGGTCTCTTCTTCTTCCCCAATATGCTCTTCAAAGATATCTAGTTGTTTGCCTAATGGGTCCTCTAGATCACAACCACCGAAGAGGAGGGAAGGTTGGTTGTTCGATGCGATGGGGGTATTTGGAAAAAAATTGCCTAAGTTGTCTCTACTCCTACGAGGCATGAAAGGGGTTAGTTTTTTTGCAGGGTTTTTCAGAATTACTTGCAGCATGGAAAGAAATAAAAGAATTACAACTATTTATTGAATGGAATTACTTGCATAATTGGAAAGAAAGAAAATAATGCAACTATTTGTTGAATGGAACTACTTGCACAATTAGAAAGAAATAAAGAAAGAAAGAAAGAAAGCACAAATCACATCTACTTAGACACCTCCCCGAAAACGACGCCAAAAAGTGATGAGCACTAGTGTTGTAGCAAGAATGCTTCAACTCCCGAGGCTACCAACTTTACTTCATCAACCTGGGGTTCGTAAAAACTTGGAGGTGACAGTGCTATATACACAATGGATGTAATGGTCTACTCTTGTCACTTTTCAATTGGGGCGATAGACCACTAAGGTTTTTCAAACGAGTCTTCTATTGATTAGAAGGAGTCTGACTACCAAATGGAAAAGGGAAAATTATCCTTAATGCAAAAAGGGAATGTTGCCTACTCTAGGAAATGAAACACTGAATTGGAAGGTGCTATAAAGTGACATTAAATCATCTAACTAAATATCTACACATTTTTCTTGCAAAGGAAACCTAACTTAACCTTGTTTATAACATTTAGTGACCTGGACTAACTAAGCATGGAATTTGATCTAAGAACTATTATGACTGCTATATGCTTGTGCTAACTTAGAAATTGCAGAAAAATCCTTTTTGATGTTTAGTTTTATGAATGCAAATGCTAATTTCCAACTTGTTGTTTGGCAGGGGAGACTTGTATGGAGGAAAAGGTTTGGACTAGTTTCAAGGGTATGGAAGCCAAGTGGAGGCCTAACCTAAGCTCATATGACCATTTATACTCAATTCAGGTTTAAAACAGGCTGCTACAAGGTTTCCTGCAGTACTACAAGATGTCCTAGTTCTAGTACAGGATGCCGTGTTTTACTACAGGATGCCCTGTTTTACTATAGGAAACAGGACGAAAGCTTATAAGGAGGTAAGAAAGGTAGAATGAAGTGTGGGAAAGGTGTTTGATGGGGAAAGAAGGCATGAAGGAGGTGCGAACTATCCAAGGATTAGTCAAATGCTTCAAGATGGTTGGATTTGTTCAAGGAAAATGCCCACTTTGCTCACAAAAACAAGTATTCGGATTAGGGTTTGGTGGACCTTGGCAACATAGGTGGAGAAGACTTGCATGAGGTGAATGAGATGAGTTCTCCCTATAGATTAAAAGCTCCTACAACAACATACACTCTTTTCTTCATTTATGCACAAATTCATTTATACATGGAAAATATGAGTTGAATGGAGGAAAAAAGAGTTATTAATAGCTAATGGCTAAGTTTATGAATGGAAGTGCTTCTAAACCATAGCAAACTAAAGAGATCAAAATGACAATTGCAGATACTTATAAGAAATTTAGAGACAATGATCTATTCACCAAGAAACCCTAGGTTATGCAGCAATCAAACAACAAATCTATTTTTTGGGGCTATGTGAATGGAACATTCAACTCATGATCCCATAAGGGATATGAGGTGAAAACCACTATCACAAGCTTCGCTGAAGTGTTTACTGTCACTATGTTACCACTAATATATCAATCCACAAATAGAAGCAAACTAGTTAATCATCCAAATACTTGCATATCAACAAAACCAAAATCACTCCAGCAACTAACTATGAATGTAATCTAAGCATACATGTACAGAAAGAGGAACTTATGCCTTAGGGGCTACGGCTTTAGAGGTAGTAGCTTCAAAACTGGGCGGGGTTAGTGGCTGTCATTATCTCCAAGAAATCCTCACGGAATGCTTCAGGCACGTTAGCTAAGCCTGGATGTAAGAAACGATCTTCCTAATCGGATCGGTTCATAGACTTAAGGCACGAAAGCTCACAAGTGATTTTCAGAGAGCAAAGTGTTCTAATACAGGGCAACTGTTGGGTGTGGCTTTTTACGTATTTTCTGCACCTTCTTTCCCCAGTTTTGATCCTTTTATCCTCCATGCCTATGAACTTTACATGATTAATTCCACTTTTTCTCACTTTTATAACCTATTCTACTATCATCTTATTTTGCCATATTTTACTGAATAATACGATACTTTATTATTTTTTTATAGCTAACTGGAGGAGCATTAAAGAAGTATTTTGGAAATATCTTCTCCTTTTTAGGTGTTTCTTGTAGGAACAAGGTTATGGAGTAGACAGGCAGCACTGATTAACTACAGAGCAGGGTAGAGCAGTTCGCTATTACACCCTGTATGCTATTACAGGTTGTTGTTACATATTGAATGTTGTTATAGGATGTTGTTACACCTGCGCTGATACAAAGGTATGTTGTTACACCAAGGGTGTTGTCGCTAACAATTGTTGTAACATCTCGAACCACTATTCACTCGCAGGATGCTGTTGCACCGGAGCTGGCAAGTGTGGGTACTATTCCGCATAATAGCTGTCGACATTAGGAATTGTTTATTTTGGAAGCAACAAACCCAAGCAGTTGCAATCCTAACTAATGCATATTTGTATTTAGAAATAGGTTGTAACTACTTTTATTTTTTATCAGCATGAGAATCGTGAGATTCTCATGACTGATCAGTTTCTAATTTCAGGTATGTAATAACTATAAAAGAAACTTGATTTCCTCTTTACAAGGACACAACATATAGAAGAGTATTGTTACTCTGCTTCTGTAAATCTAAATTATTTTTAATATTAATCATCATGGTGATGCTATTACTGCTCTTCAACTGATTCTTTAATTACTTTTGTGTTGTTCCTGCACTCTACTAAGGAGGAAGGGCCCTCCTCTTTGGCATGGATTGCAGTGATAAAGGTAGTGTGCCTTCTAGTTTTGCTAATTGTTATATGGTTTCTTGTTATTATTGTATAAATTGTGAATTACATTCGTTGTTGTTCCAATTTATATTATGTTGTTACATTGAGTTAATCAATAGAATGGTAGTAACGAGCTGGAGTAGATATTAGTCACTACGTGGCGCGCCCTTACTTTGATAGTTGCGAAGTGTGATTAAATTATGTGAAGTGTTTTTTTTGTCTACATGAATGATTTGATTCAATAATTTGGTTCAACGACATCTTTTACTATTTATCCATTTTCTCATTCTTGGCTGTAGTGTATCGGCATAAACAATGCAAACTCCATTGAAACAACAAGACCTACCTTGGGTTGAAAATTAAATGCTGCAGTCTCGGTCAATTAGGATTGATTAAAAAACACTACATTTTGGCGCTGTTGTCGAGGATGGCAGTTGATGATACAATCAGCCAAGTTGTTTGTTTAATGATAGAGTGTTCCTAGTCCACAATCGCTGGGTGGTAAGAAGAGAGGTAAGAACCTTCACATCACTCTAACATACCTTGGTGGGCTCACCATTGTGATCACTAGGGCACTTAGGGCATTTTGGTGTTTTGTTTAACGTGTCTTCATCTCTTTAGTTGCTGGATAGTAAGACAAGAGGTAAGAACCTACACATCGCTCTAACATACTTGGGAGGGCTCATCATTGTTGAAGACTGAGACACTTAAGGTTTGAGTTAATACACATAGGGTCCATGTGTGCAACTATAGGAATTACAGAGATACCAAAAATACCCCCACTCTAATTAGTCATAGGAAAAACGGGTCATCAAAAGGAAAGGAAGAGTGTAGATTTGGGAAGGAAAACATTTATCGAGGAACTTATCACTAAGGTAGAAAAATAACAGTCCAAATCTCAAAAGTATGCAAGGAAAATAGGGCCACAAAAAGCTGTTACTCCCATAGCAAGAGTAGAAACCTATGATTCCTCTATCTCAGGACCATATCATTCTAAAGGTAGCACCCACATCCCCAAGATCAAGAATCCAATTCAGGAGCAGAAGGGGGAAGCTAATAGCCAGAACTTGAGGACAAAGGGACAAGGGGAAACTGAGGAGGAAAATCAAACACCTGAGATGGAAGAGAACCTGTTGGTTTATCAATACCTAGATACATGTAGTGCAGTGAAACAACCAGCCCTAAGGATACCTAAGCCATTAATCACACCTGCAAAACCATCACAAGAACAATTTGAAGGACGTCTGTTATAGGAAGGGTTAGAAGGATTAGTCATGGGGGGAAACAATGACAACAATGCTAAAACAGATGCTACTATCACCACTTTTGAGTTCCCAATCGGGGATATTAGAAGTGAAGCTCCTATGAAAAATATTCCTCTATCATCCTTACCATCCTTCTAGGGGATGACTATGGAAGATCCATACACCTTTCTATTTGAGTTTGATGTCTGATGCAGAACCTATGATTATACCTCTGTAGATTATAGTGGAACCGTTTTACATAGTCTTCCAGGCTCTCATCCTCCTTCTGTGTCATTCTAAATACCTCCTCCCTTAAGTCCTTGGATCTACAGTAGTCTTAGTACTTTGATAAGAACGTTCCTTCATATCGTTCCATGTTCAAATAGAGGCGG
>Ga0115851_101354_pt1 | contig 12856 bp, 11 predicted proteins | sample InSIn2gowninarea_FD_83865 | JGI IMG/M metagenome (GOLD analysis project Ga0115851, IMG submission 83865)
TAATCGGGAATGGCATGAACATCTGGTGTGCTCCATTGATTACCAGGTAGTTGCTCAAAGTTTGTGCCAGCAGTATCCATTACGCCTCAGCCAACACCTGTCATCCAAGAACCTCGTCCAGATACGATGTCCATAGTAAATCCCACCTCCAATGCCTTGCCAAAAGGGGGCTCGCTTGTATCTCGACTTTCAAGAAACATGTTAGCCGAGACTACCGCGTCAGAAGCACATACAGATATAAGTCCGAGGAAGTCATTTGGCAGTATCAAGCGGAAGCCTTTGCTCGAGACCAACTCAAAGGCCGATCAGGGACATAGACGAGGGATATCGGAAGTGTCTGCTGTTGGATCCACCTTTTCGGCCTATTCTGAAAATGCAGAGATTGTAGATGCGCATGAAGTTCCAGTTCTACCCAGTCCGAGAATCAGTATCATCGACAACCCGTTTTCAAGCAACAAAACGGTTGTATCTTGGATGGGAAATAGTAATCCAGAACTTTCACCTCCAAGACCTGGGTTGCTTCAACGTGCGTCGACCGCTTCAATTGAGGTTGTGCCGAGAGACAGTCTCAAAGAAGTTACGCTTCGCCGTAGCGCCAGTCATGACCTATTGAGCTTTATTACTGGATCATCCACAGGCAACCCGCGCGCTCGAGCCTTGCACCACTTGATCGCTGGGGGTTCAGGGAGCTCGACATCGCAGCGCGGCATTGATGATCCATCATTGTCATTGAAGCCTAGTGGCTTCCATGATAGCCTTACCCCTCTTGCGGTTTCGCCATCACCAAGCTTGAGAGTTGATCCCTTAAGCATTAGAGGCAAACAGATGGCCATATACGAGCTCGATTCGCGTCCATCGATCCCGAGGAAGTCAAGTAAAAGAATGAGCTTACCAATAACAAGAATGCCATTCCGACCGTTGACACCACCACCACCCGATCCAGTTGACTCGAAACAAGCGGATCAGGAACCTCAGCCTGTTGCTCCAACTACCGAGATGCCCAATGCCCACAAAGAGGAAACCTTCGATGACAGGTTGAGGAGTATTCTAGCGTCAATGCCAACCAAGATCAAACTTACTGAAAACTCCGATTCAGCAAGTACTACTAGTTCTGGTTCCGAACCTTCCACACGAGCCTCGTCTCCTGGGCAGACTTTGAAGCTTTCACCAGTAAAGGATAGCAAATCCGGTAGCAACACCACCACAGCGGGGATTCGTGTATACCACCTATCAAAGACTGGCAAATCAAGAGAAACACCACCAATTAAATTGTTCGTTCGAGCTGTTGGTGAAAATGGAGAACGTGTCATGGTTCGTGTTGGTGGAGGTTGGGCCGATCTGGCTGAGTATTTGCGTGAGTATAGTCTACATCACGGGGGTAGAGGTCTTTCAGACAAAAGTCTTGAAGTTGCGAATCTTCCTGACAAGCAGCAACGACCAAGATCACAAGGTTCATCCTTGAGTTCTACAATTCCAGCACGGGATGCAACAGGCCTCAATGTGCCTGCAAAATCTAACATCGTCGATCAAGAATTCGACTTTGGCCTAACAGACAACAGCATGACACGTGCAACTGAGGAAGGCGTAATGGATACTGCTGGCACAAACTTTGAGCAACTACCTGGTAATCAATGGAGCACACCAGATGTTCATGCCATTCCCGATTATGACTCCCAATATTCATCTAGAGGTTCAAGCGTAAATAATCGAATACAGCCTGGAACAACAACACCAACAGATCCGGCAAGACTTCGCAACCGAACTTCACTCAATACATTCCCAAAGCCTTCTTCAACCACAACCACAACCATTTCCTCATCCCCTGGCACGAATACCTACACGCCGCTTGGTGCAGCTGGGCCAGTGCACAATGGCCGTCGAGTAGGGCCCAACAACTTCAATAGAGGTCAAGTTCAGCCAAACCAAGTATGGGGAGATGGTGTGGCCAATCAAGGAAGGGTTGTCGCTAGTAATCAAACATACACAATGTCACCTCCAAGAACATCCGCTCCTACAAATGTGACCACTTCCATCACAAATGCCAGGACAAACGGTACTTCTCAAGTCTACCAGAACCCAATTATAACGACAACTACAACAGTCATGTCATCAAGGCGTCGAGCACCTGCAAATTTTACAGCGTCACCAGCCTCAATGTCCCGGCCAGTATCAAGTATGAACGTCTACCAAACGCCTGCTTCAAACAGTGTAACGCCAACACCCACCAACAACACGAGTGCCAGACCTTCCCCGATAACCAGTCCAGACGGGTCACGGTTGACTCAGACGACATCGAATGTATCAAATGCGAGTTACGCGTCAAAGAACAACAATATAAGCAGGATTGATAGTGATCGATCAAGAAAGAGGATGAGTTTGACTGACGTCAGCGGAATACGTCGGGTGTTTCTAAGGAAGAAGAGCGATAAATCATAAGACAACGAATGATACGCGAAGAGGATGAGTCGCACAACAAAACATCGTCTTTGGCTACACATGTTGAAAAGGAATCACAGACCTGTCTGGTGCTATGTGATTATCTGGCTTCTGGAACCCATCTTGCTTGAGATTAGCGGGCGTCACTCTACGTTGACCCTTTCTTCTTCGAATTTCTCTCGATCTTCAATTTTCAGACATGTTCTTTTGCGAATTGGAAATACACCAGCTAGCATGCTATAGCTATAATGTACTATACCATATCAGGCGCTGGTAGCCTTTGATACATAAGCTTTTACTTTCTTCCCATCTCTCGTATTTTACACTATATTAAACTACAGTACATGTATACTATATCACACCATACTGTCTAGGTATACTATAACTATGTGCACTACACTACACTACACCATGCCATCCTACAGACAACTCAATCATAAAACTTCCCTTTCCTATCACTACGTATCAAACACATATATCTCTTCTCCTCTCCACTACGTAAGCAGGGACTACAGAAACTAATTAAAAGCGCGCAACGCAAACCACATCAACTACTGTAGATAAGTCATGTGTAGGTACTTAGATCTTATACTGTAAATACATGTATGCAATCCTACAAGCTTTCGAATTCACACCGAACTGTCCCATTTTATTTTAATTCATCTCATCATTCAATTATTTTACGGTACGTACGTAGGTATGGTTATTTCCGTTTCGAAGCGCAACTGAACAGGCCCCAAAACCCGCCTGTACTAGCACTACTACTGCTACTAACACGACCTTTTTCAACACCATTCATATCACTTTTAGCGTTGGTGTTTACAGCCTCAACGCTCGCTCCCGCGGCTTTCTTCTCCTTCTCTTCGGTGATGTTTTCAATAGAGACACAACTCAGATCTTTTGAGTTTTGGGTCAACCACGATAGGTCTTGGTTTGCGTTGTGTGACACTTTTGGGTTATTATCTATGCCTAGTCCCGGTCCGGCTGAATATGAATTTAGGCTTGGAGTCGAGTTTGGATTCGAGGGGTGGTTCTGAAGCCACGTCGCTAGATCATGTTTACTTTTATCGTTGGCGGGACTGGCTTGCATTGCTGTCCATGTTGTGAAGAGGTGGTCTACACACATAACATTGTTAGTAAGCCAGGCACCTCCGGTAATTGAATGTAGATGCAAATAAACGTACCGTATTCCCCCATCGCCTTCCTCAACTCACGCATCACATTTGCTTTCGCACCTGTCCTATCACCACCCTCACATTCAAGTCCTAAATCTGGATCGGGATCGCGATCCAGATCTGAGTCCAACAACTGCTTTTCTAAACCAGATATCTCGTCTTGCAAATGCAGTAACAGACGCACGTGGATGTCGTCGAAGCGTCGGAATATAGTCGTTTTGTTTGTTGTCATGAATGCTGCCATTTCGGTGTGGTCGTTCTTTTGCGTGCTGATTGGTGGTTCAAGGGGTGTTGGGGCTGATAGACTTTGAGTTGCTATGTGTGATACTGATGTTGCTGTTGGTTTTGGTTTTAGGTTTGCAGTTGGTTGGTCTTTGTCGCGTGTTGAGGGGCGTTTGGCGTGGGAGGGGAGGGAGGGGAGAGGTGTGGTTGGAGCTGGAAATGGTTGTTGGGAGTTTACGATTGAGTGGGAGCGTGAGCGGGTTGTGGGTTTGGGGAATTCGCCTTGTTCGGTGGGGATGGATGGTGTTTGAGGTTGAGGTTGCGATTGCGGTTGATGTTGAGATCTAGATTGAGGTTGAAGTTGAGGGTTTGGAGATGTGCTTGAGGGATTGGAGTGTAATGCGCGATTGCGTCGTTCGGATGCGGTGGACTTTACTGTGCGTGATCGAGGTGGTGTTGGACGAATAGGTAAGTTCTCGATGGAGAGCCATGCTGGGACTTGTCCGGGAGAATGGACGATTGATGGTGGTTGCGCTGGTTCTGGGATTGATCGCATTGATGCGCGTGAAGTTGGTGTCCCGTTTGACAAGGCTGCCGGTGGAATGCTGGGTATGCTTGGTAATGGTTTCTTGTTGTATCTCGACGTCGGCACAGTGGATTTCCTCATGGATGACATGGATGACCGAGCTGATACAGGAACGGCAGGAAATCGGATCTCCTCTAGCTTTGGGGCTGCATTCCCAGGGATGGTGTATACCTGCTCAACGAGTGTACTTGTGGTGTCATCTGTACTAGGTTCGCTGCTCATTGTGATGGTGTCCTCGGAACTGCCTGGAATGTCGTTTTCGTGAGTAATGGTATGCGAGCTTTCAATTTCATGCAGGATGATATGCTGGGAGGTGGCTGATGTACAGCTTGGCACAGGATGAGCGTCATGATCTTGGACCACTCTTTCTGGCGCAGAAGCACTTTTGGTACGCGTCAAAGCTGTTTGTGGTTGTGCTTGATCCATGTACAATGTCGGAACGCTTGGTAGAGCAGAGAATAACGGCGTAGTGAAATTGGCTCTGACAGTCACGCCATCGAGTACGGGTATATAGTTCGGATCATGTACGTCCGGGAATGGAGTTTCGAATGATCGAGATTGTCGTTTGACTGGTAGCTCTATCGCATTGTTGACTACACTCATGGCGGTTGATGAAGATGTTTAGCAAACTGATAGTGAAAAGGTTTGAATGGCACTGTTATGACAGGTGACAGGTGATAAGCTCGAGCGAAGCCTGGATCATGCCTGGCCGACATGACTAATGACTGGAAGGTAAATGATCGGCGTCAAAAATAGCTTGGTGTCGAGGTCCAGGAATTAGAGTGTGTACCTGCATCGAAGGACAAGATGTGGAAAGTGAAGCCACAGTGTTTGGAGTGTTTGAGAAGACAGGCTAAAGGTCTCAATTGCTGACGGCGTTCAGAGGTTGATGAAGTCGGGGGTTACAGGTTGATCCTCTAGTATTGTTTTGGCGTAGTGACGTGGGGTGGGACCCTCATGGTGGACGATCAGGACAGGGGTCGACGGGAAGGTGACATTTTCTTCCTCCACTTACAGACTCCACCTGAACGAGGAGCATGTCCTGCTTCGTGATTCGAAGGATTCATAGCAATTTGCTGAGCCAATGCAGACCTTTTCGACGATTTTCCTTGGATTGCAGTGATCAAATATCGTACTTTGTACTTCTCGACATGACAATGGGATCGATCTCAGCGGTGTTCCCATCAGCAAGGAGAAATAGATGGCCGGTGCTGGTTGAGAAATCCGAAAATGGAGAGTAATGAAACACACTTATTAATCAGAAATTCACCGACAAGACATTCTCGGGTTCGACGGAGTAAGCAGCAGGGGTCTGCAGTCAGGCTGGAACTTGAAGAAGACAAGAGTTCGCCCCCACATTGTGCTCCCAGCAACAATTCGGTGGTCACCTTAATTTTCTGATTGCACGTGTTGACAATCTATCTTTGGCACCTCAACACAAACAGGGGACAGGCCTTGAGCACGATACCAGGTGAAGGTTAACCTCAAGAGGAGCCACTTTCTCAGGTGTGTGTTGTTGTTATTGTGTACAGTAGCATCACATGCTGTTACACCTCGGAACTTTGGTGCCTAAACACCACGCCTGATACAAATGGTAGGCCAATGTGATGTTGAATACCAATTAACCAAAACTATGAACGAAGAGTGATGCAATGCAATTGTGCCCCACTACTAACGAGGGCTTGCTGCATCGATCATGTAGCAGGGAATGTTTTCTGATATACCGGTGGGCACACGACTATTCTATGTGTGCTGCTGTATCTCTGCCTGCTTAGAGCAGGTACAATGGCCGATGTGTGTCCATGCCGAGATTATGACCTTGAATTTCACGTACTCCTGACCACACCGACACATTAGTGATTTATGTGTGTTTGTATGTCTCCATATGCAAAGCTGTACAAGTAGAAAGCGTAAAAAGGTCGAGACGTTCAATGTCGCACAAAGTTGTATTTGCTCGGCTGTGTAGGCGCCTTGAGTACACCGTTGTGTTGTCGTTGCTTGTCGAGTCGACCTCGTGCAGTCCGGATGGAATCTTCGAGAGCCGCGACTTGCTTTCCCGTGCTCACTCGTCGCAATTGCGCCAGATATTGCTCCATTTCATCAATGAGGGCAGATAGCGTGGCGCCTGTGAGATGTGCAACACTTTTCTCTATTTACCAGTCAGCAGGTCTTCAGATTAATGGGCTTGATACTCACGAATCACGTAGTTGCCGTATTGATGGCTTAACAGCTTCGTCACTTGGCTTTGACCCTGCTCGTCCCGTGTCGTCAGCTTGCGCAGCATCGCATTGCGTTGCTCTTCATCAGCATAGTCCAATGCCTTTTCAACCACATTACTCGCAAATTTGTGCATTGCGTTTTCAAGGAGCCGGCCCTGAACTTTGTCAATCACAGGTTTGCGATCTCGTGCCTCTCCGTTGACGATGACGTGTTGGACCACGTAGTTGCCAAAGGCATCTTGAATCAATTCACCAATGTTCTGGTGTAGCTCGTCCAGAATAGCCCGTTTGGCCCGAAATTGACAATGTTCCAGCATTCTCTGAATGACACGGCATCCATACGGGTGCTTTGATAGATAGTGAACATGTCCCAAGTGGGCTTTGACAATGAAATCAATATGTTCTCCTGGAATTCGTTCGATTGCTTTCTGTACAACGTGATTGCCGTTCTGGTTCTCCACAGCTTTGATTACCAAACCATCCAACTCTTTGATGAGGCTTGCTTGTTGATCAGTCAGAATGTGTTCCAGCGCTTTCTGAACCACTCGACAGCCGTATGTCTGTGTCGACAGCGCATACACATGGCCTCGCATGTGGTTGGCTAGTACTTTCTTCTGAGATTGGTTTCCGTGCTCAAACATCTTTTGAATCACATAGTTCCCGAACACATCTGTCATTAATTGCCGGGAGTCGCATGCTATCTCCGAAAAAACCTGATCCTTTTCGTCACTGTTGGCCGTTTCTAGTTTGTGCTGAATAAATCGGGACCCTAGCTGATCGCCACTGAACTCAACGATGTATCCGTAGATGTCACTAAACTCGAATTTCTTGCTCTTGTGGTTCACTCGAAAGTCTTCGAGAAGCTGACTTCTGACGATCTGAGTCGAATCGTTAGGACGCTGAGTGAAAGGGTCCGGGAGCATGTAGTTTTCATTGAAGCTGGCGTTGAATCCGTAGATGCTGTTTCGGAGTCTATCATGCACCCCGTTCACGACTGACGGGTGGAAGCCATGATTCAAGGGTTGTGCTGGATGCGGTTGCACTTCTTGCCCTATATAGTCAGCATAATATAATGGAGACTGCAGCGCCAAACTCGGCATTGGCTGAATTGAAGTTCCATGCTGTCGTGCCGTGTTCTTGGCCGTCGAATTGTCATAGTATGTTCTGTTGGCGACAGCTGTTGGCGGATGGGTTCTCTCAACATCAGTCTTCGGGTAGCTGACAGTAGTAGGTGGTAAATTCTGATATCCGGACAAAAAATTATTTGAATATTGGTTCGTATGGTACTGTTCAGTGAAAATCTCCTGAGTTACGCCCGCCTGAGTCCTGGAACCAAAAGTCTTGGAGTTTGGATAGAACTCTGGGAAGTGGGCCTTCTCCGCGCCAACCTTCAGCGCGGTCTGGGTGTTGCTTATGTTGACCAGGCTTGAAGGATAGACATTACGGCCATTTGCGAACTGGTCATTGTGGGTGTCTCTGTCTTCGAGGGTGCCTGGTTGGGAAGACAGCACTGACCGAAAACCATTCCTCACAAAAGCCGAATTGTTGAGCAGCTGGCTTTGTGATCCGTTGATAGAGGAACAACCAGCCTGGACAGGTTGTAGTGGGACAAGGGGTTTCCTCACCTGATCAAACATTGATGAGCTGACAATTTTTGATGGGTGTGTCGGGTTTGAATATTGATATTCTCCCACTTTATCCCATAAGCCTGCCTTTTCCGTAACTCCTTGAGCCTTCGGGTTCAGTTGTCGCCCCACTCGGGAATTCATGTTCGTATTCCCCTCCTTTGCCGAGTTCTCAGAATCGCTCATCGTTAGTGAATTTGGGGTCAAAACTGTCGAATCTGTCGTGTAACTTCTGCTTTGCGCCGAAAGTGGTTCGTTCTGACGTGATGCACTGTGCTCTGTGTCTGCTGAAGTTTTCCACTGACTGAGACTTCGGCCTATTGGGGGCAGCGCCAACGACAATCCTTCAGGTCGCCGACCGCCTATAAGTATGTTCAGCATACCATACACTTGAGCTGTGCCTATCTTACCTGCTTGGTGTTTCCCTTGATCCTTGTTCGCAGGACGAACATCCTGAGAAGCTGGTTGCCATATGTTCACTGCTCTGTACAAACTCGGGGCCGGATAATTCTGTTCTGCTGTAGCGTACGCCTTTGAACTTGCTGCCCGACTGTAGAAGGCACCAGGCAAAAATGGATTCTACTCGGATCAGCAATTGGGACAAACAAGCGATGGAAATAGACTTACATTGTTCAAGATGCCACTCGGTGGCAGCGTGGAAGTCATCACGACTCTTAATCTGCCTTGCCACCGTAACCTCGTACAGAGCTCTTGGCTCAATTCGAATATGTCAAGTAATATGTCGCGATTTAGTTCTTTGGTTAATGTGTTTTCGAGCAAACAATAAACAACTCCTTCAGTTCAGCAACGTCGTTTGGCTTTATATAACAAGTAGGACTGTACAGAATATTCAAAAAGTTGGGATGGAGAAAGTGTGTCGAAGATAAGACGAACTGGAAATTGGTCATTGAAGGGTAGGTTTTGAGGAAGTAAGGCGTGGAAAGATCATGTACCCCTTCGTCTGCCAACACATAACAAGAAGGACTTCAGCAGGCAGCCGTAGGACCATCCAAGGTCATGATTGGACGCATATATGCCACTTTATACGGTTGAGTGGGCCCCAGTCTGAGAGCGCAGTGGAATGAGTCTGATGAGAATTGCTCATGAAGTAAGGGATGTAATATTTTGGCAGGTGGTGGAATGTTGCTTGACCGATTTTGTGTAAGTCGAGGGCGTGACAAAACACGGATAGAAGTTCGGACAGGCTGCAGGGAATTGTGGAGTATTAGAGGAACTTCTGGACTGCTTCGAATTCGTTACACGAGACAAGTTGCAGAATGGACAGCGGCTGGGGGTACAGACGTGTTGTCAAGAATGAGGCATCCGACCCCAGGACTGCAATACATCAGATTGCAACAAACATCCCACCTGGCACACGAAAGGGCCATGTGCACTGTTTTGGTTTGGAGGGATGTTTTCTTACCTGGTCAGTAAGGCGGCGCACATGTGCGATGACATACTTGGGTGAGCCTGACGTTTCTGTAAAGGATGGGCTAGCGGTTGAATTTGGTGTTGTTCTGCAACCGTGACCCTTAGAAGTGGGGTGCGGGATCTGCCAGGCGTTGCTGACCAAGCCCAATCAAGCCTAGAAAGGCTGTTGGCCCTTACAGAAAGCCTCTCTTTCCACTGTTGTTTGCTTCCCCAGATACGGAGTCGGCGGTCAGCCGATCACTTTTCTGTCAAGCCTGCCCATTTGTCTATGCAGTATAAGGGTTTTGACCGCCATTCGACATGCATTGTTTTCACGCCCACGCTCTGGCGGCTTCCATGTTGGCGCCTTTCACTTGCGGCATTGCCATTGGCGTGCTATGCTATTGCGAGCTTTGCGCTGTTTGATGTGCACATCTCGACTTCTGTGATCTTGCAGGAGACAGTGTCCGTAAGCCACTTAACAAAGTGCCAAGTGACTGCCGCTTGACCTGTTATGCTTCGAAGTTACTTCATATTGGCACGGCACTCAAATCTGACAGTACCTGCTGATAAGTGCACCAGTGGCTTTGATTGGGTTGTGGTGAACAGCAGTTTCGGTGTGATAAACCTCCAGACACACGGGTCACGGTACGTATATTGGAAGCGGCATCCATGTTGGGCTTGGCATCATTGCAGCAAGCTGTGATGCCAATTGTGGGATGGTGGCGACATGTGAGTGTGCCAACACAGCTCTGCAAGAACTGGAATCGGATTTCTCATGGGGATTCCGGGAGTCACTGTTTGATGTGTGACACGAGTAGTTCTTCTTGACTCCGAGCAAGGTCGCACGCGATCGCTGCTTCCCGAGAGGTTCCAAGCAGAGGACTGTACCTACAGGAGGCAGCTTAAGCTTGTGGTTGGCCCGACAGATTGAGTAAGGCTTCCCAACTTGTTTTCCAAGTTTGGCGTTGAGCGTTGAGCATGCCTTTTTGGGAAAGCTCCAGCAATTCGGGCATGAGAAAATGATTCGACAGATTGTGAAGCTCAGGTTCGTAATCTGAGAAGGAAGCAAGGTTTACTGACGTGTGGATAAAATAGCTTATGTCATGATGGTTAACAAAGTCATTGCAAATGGCCAATTTCAAATGTCTTGGAGGTTCAAGCTGGGCCAGCTCCTGCCATGCTTATCCGAAGCCAAACACCGGCTGACGTCCTGCTTGCAATTGGTGGTTGCGTGCCCGAAACAACGAGATTGGGTCAGGAAATGGTGGAGGCTCAGAGGAACGATTGGCGTCTGATGGGCTTTCCAGCTCTCTCCACGCGACTTCAGCCACCACTTTGGCGCGTAGCTCATCTCGCGTTCCGTCTGCTCCATCTGCGAAGCCCCACCCAATCGTCTGCCTTCAAGATCAGTTGGTTCCTACTGTACTATACATCTTTGCTTTCTTTGCAATCACAAAATCTGACCAGCTCTTCGTTGCATCGAGGCAGCAGCGTCGCCGCCGTTCTCTTCCAACCAACATTAGGCAGCTCTCAGTGTCACTCGTTTGCTGAGAATTGGCCGTCCATTCCTTCACTCTACGCCGTGCTCGCAACAACCACAGACCACCGGAAGCGTATCGCATTTTCTTCAGGAGCGAGGAGCTGCTTTTATTCTTGATCGAATTGTACATTCGTAACTAGCACTACAAGAACGATTCCGTTGCTGTCCGCCTCGACCCTCGTCTCTACACCACGAAAACGCATTTCTGCGAACTTTAGCTACTTGCAAACAACAGAACAGAAAGAATGTCCGGTTCAACTCTGCACTCTCGGGATTCCACGGACGACATCGATTCCTCATACTCAACACCCAGTGCGCTTCTCTTCGGTTTCTTCCTTTTATTTCTGTTTGCGAGTTGCTTATCCATAACTCTATTCCATATTCGAAGGAGGGGCGTGGCAGCTCGAAACAAGGCCGTGCTACCAATGCACCGTAGACAAGGCCACCAGCGGTCTGTTACCATAACTACAGCTCCAGCCTATACCAACCGAGACAGGGTCTTTGTCTATGATGAGAAAATGAACCTGCTTGCATCTGGATCGAAGTCGAATGCATCTTCCCCATTCTGCCGATATGTTGGTGTGAGAGGCATCTGCTCAAACATCGTTGCTGCCATGCTGGCAGGTGTGCCAGCCAAGAACCCAAGAGCGTGTAAGACGCGTGCAGCAGTCAATCAGGGTGCGTGGCTGTGTATCAACTACATAAAATGCTCGCTGTGCTCATTTCAACAAATGGCATTACTAACATAACCGGAGTAAGAGGTAGAATCTAGGAGAAGGAAAATAACAATGTGATAGAGACTGGTAGGGAGTCAGTAACAGCAAGGAACAAGCAGCGACGATAGCATTTACTGCGCTCGATGTCTTTGGTCGTGGCTTGTTTACGGCACCCAAACAGTGGAGACAATGCAGGTCGATTGTTGTCACCACCACAAACCATGAAAACAACGCTAAAACACAATTAAGCCTGCAGGGGATTTTGTTAGGCCTCAAATATCTCCGAAGCTCATGTTATGATCTTCATATTCTCCGTATCCATTCGCTTGACAGATAGTGTTGGTCATTGTATTGATTGTAGAGCTATAACGCTTGGGACCAAAACCGCCCATGTATCAGACGCTATACATCAGAAACGAAACACGCTTCGAGATACAATACATCGGGCTCATCCATTGTGAGAGCCATGAAAATTGTCTTACATGCCAGATATAGAATGATTCATAAATCTTGTCATTATTCAGGTAGATATCAAGCCCATCTCTGAGTACTTGAGTGCTGCTCTCTTTCCCTCAAGCCTCCAAGTCTGTCAATTTCGAGGGATTGAAAGCGAGCGCCATCTGCTTGCTGGTAGGGAGGTAATTGCTCGTGATGTAGAGGCTCCATACCGATACTGCCGGAATCGGTGATTCGGACGATGACCACTCTTCCGCTCTTGTTCTGTCCAGGCTGTTCACCCTCTTCATCCGGGAATGTGATGCGGATCTCTGGCACCGGGCTGTGTGGTCGACTGCTAGAATTCGCAACCAGGTTCATTTTCTCATCATAGACAAAGACCCTGTCTCGGTTGGTATAGGCTGGAGCTGTAGTTATGGTAACAGACCGCTGGTGGCCTTGTCTACGGTGCATTGGTAGCACGGCCTT
>Ga0115851_101239_pt2 | contig 12854 bp, 9 predicted proteins | sample InSIn2gowninarea_FD_83865 | JGI IMG/M metagenome (GOLD analysis project Ga0115851, IMG submission 83865)
GTGGAGGAGATTGAAGAGCCTGAATTTGATGTTGATTTTGATATTGACATGTCGTTGAGGGGGATGGAACAAATTTGGTGCAATTGGTGACAAAGTCAAAGATGATAAGCTAGTTTAGGTTGCTTTTAATGGCTTTAGTTCATCATGGAACCACTCTTTTTAGGTTATCTAAGTTTGGGAGAAGTGACATGACTTCACTTAGTTGGCGAATGCCTTCACTGGAGAGGAGTTGAGAAAACAAGTCTTAGACAGTTTTGAAGATGAAGTATCATACGCAACGCTCATTAGGAAGATCAAGAGTGGAGGAAAGATTGGAGGACATGAGAGGGATCAAAAACAAAGGAGAAAGAATTGTTCCAAGGAAAGAAAGACTTGAGAGTCATTACAATTGAGTTAAGTATGGTTAGATGTTTTATAATGCATCTCAATGTTATGAGGGGAAGAAGGCGCAAAAGTAGCAGTAATAGTAAGAGTTTATGAGAAGTGCGAGTGCTTCAAGTGTGGATGAGTTGACTGTTAGGCTTGATATTATCTTTTAAATAATGTTGTGTCTTTCCATGAACACAACTTCTAGTGACAAGTTGTATGCGGATAGTAGAGCTTTGAGACATATGACTTATGAATGAGATATTTTTAGTAGGTTTCAAGAGTAAGAATGCATGTGGAGTTGAGTGATGATGTCAAGTATCTCGTAGAATGATTGGGCTCCACATCTTTCTAGATGATTTTAGGTGACATTCTTGAGTTATATTCTCAATGTGAGGAAGAGTCTACTTTCAGTTTCTTGCATGATAGATTTACGATTTTTGGTTGAGTTTGATGGCAAACAAGTCACCATCAGAGACAACTGTGAAAATTCCTACACTAGAATCCCTACTGCAGCAAACTGATGTTACTTCTCCTACTTGACTAAATCATACAAGTTATTTATTGTCTTCTATGGTAAATTTCGAAGTAAATACATCTGCAGCCTTCACTTAATTAATATATTTGCGGAAACAAAATGCTGAGCAAGAAAGAACAATGCAACACATAGGACACAATTATTTTTGGACAAATAGTCCTGGGAAAACCCAATGCAAGAAAACCAGTACAACAGCTTTGAGGGTTTATTATTGTGCAGGAGAAAATTCTGAGTACAAATCTAGGATGCTCAACTAGCAGCGCTTTACAAAGAAAATACTGGACAAAAGACTGGTGAAATGATCTCGCCGTGTCACTGGAGAATCAGTGACAGATCCTTTAGCTCTGGAGGCTCTGCGTCACCCTCTGCACAGAATTGCGTCACCCTCTGCATGGCCTCTGCACAGAACTGCGTCACCTTGGGCAGCTTTTGCGTCACCCCTCCTGGGTATTACGCTGCCTCTCTGCTCTGGATCCTTTATTGGCTGAAAAATTGACTTTCCTGCCTCCCAGACTCACACCTTGGCTTCTGGTAATTGAACTTTGAATTCCCTCAGCAGAAACTCGACTTCTCCTCTCTGACTGCGTTGCCTCTGCGTCAGAACTGCGTAGGCCAACGTTAGCCTTCTTTTGGATGTCTTTCTGTCCTTTCTCTGCGAACTCTCCGAAAATTCCTTCTCTCGGATTCTCATTGCCCCTTTGCTGCAAGATCTCCTCTCATTCGATTTTCCTCCTGAGAACTTCTCACCTCAGAAAATCGATTTTCTCAATTTCTCTGTGTGTTTTCCAAATGACCCTCAAGTCCCTTCTTATATCTTCTCATTGGGCAACCAATGGCCTAGATTAAAACATAATCAAAGGCTTTGATGATTTTCCTCCTGAGAACTTCTCACCTTAGAAAATCGATTTTCTCAATCTCTCTGTTATTTTCCAAATGACCATCAAGTCCCTTCTTATATCTTCCCTTTGGGCAACCAACGGCCTAGATTAAAACATAATTAAAGGCTCTAATCTTTTTGACTTGATCCATGGTTTTTTCTAGAAGTTTCATCCCTGATTAGATTAAAAACCATTAATATTTTAATTTTCCTAAGTTTAGACTTAGGAACCCCATTAAAAATATTAAATTTTCTAATAAAATCTCTTATGGGTGGAATTTCCCAAAACACTTTCTGGGTTCTTTGGAATACTTGTGCCCAAGCCTCCCTGCAAAATTTGAGGCTTAGAGCACATCTGCTGTTACCCCAAATCAACACTCCCTCTTAGCGAGGAATGTGCTCTAGCAATACACTGCCTCTCTGCATACTGCTTTGACTTTGAAGCATCGTCTTTATGTTGCTGATGTTTGACCTGTTGTCCACCAACCACTGTGTTGCTGCTGCTATTATACTGCTGCCTTTGACACTGCCACAATGAATGCTACATCTGTATTGCAACTCCTTCTCAAACGCTGCATCTGCTATGCTGCTAGCACTGCCACTGCTAACACTGCATCTGTATTGCAACTTAGTTGCTGAGAGAAGCAACAAAAAAAAAAACACCCAAACTGGACAAGTATCCAATGGATACTGTTTGGTGCTGAAATCTTGACTGCTGTTAGTCCCATTCTGCCTCTGAAGCCACTATGCTTCTGAAGCTCTGCATTATGCCTCCTTGCACTGCTGCCTCCTTGCTTTGTGCTGCTCAGTCTCTGGCTCTCCTAGCCAATGCATCTGTCGAATCAACACTCCATGGCACCAATTGAAACTCCACCATCCTGCTACTCCGGATCATGGGCTCCCGTAGCGAGGTGATTATCCAAGAGGTGGGCTCCTGAAGGATCCTGCCCATCTGCAGTCCTCTTGACTGCAACTCTATATCGACCCACCTCCCTCCTGGAGGTATCTCGACTGTCATGGCGAACTCCTCCTCGTCAATCTTCGCGGCTACAACCTTGGGATCATGCTTCTCATCGTTGTCCTTTTTCTTCAAAGGAGACTGGGATGCATAGTGGCCCATCTCGCCACATTTGAAGCACTTTACCTTGGAGATGTCCTTCTTTTGTCTCTGTTGCCCTGGCTGCCCCTTTGATGCAAGGGTTGCGTTATCCTTGTCCTCCACTCTGGGCTTTGACCCATTGCTGTTGCTGCTTCGGTCAAGTTTTACCTTGAATAGGTCTCTCCTAAGCTCTTCTTGTTTCAGAGTTTCCCATGTCTTGTTCCAATTTGGTAATGCTGCCCTGCCCAGGATACTCTAGACAAAGATCTACCAATCATCTGAGACAGAGTTTAGAGCCAGTCTCACTAACTCCAAGTCTTGAGGAGTATGTCTCGCAACTGATAGCTCATCACGGGTCTCCTTCAGTTTCGTAAGGAGCGGATCCACTTGCTCTCTCTTCTACGTTTTAGCAGATCTCATCTTCTGCTCTAAGTACATCTTCTGCTGCTTAGAAGTTCCCTTATACAATGTGGCCAAGGCATCCCACATCTCCTTAGTGGTCCCTTTGTTGGCAAGTGGCATACCACGTGATCCTTGACCCCATCCAAGATCATCCTCTTTGCCTTAGCCATCTCAGCTTTGTACTTTTTCAGTGGATTTGCATCCACAGGTTAAACCACCACATTGTCAACGTACATCTTGAGGGCATGCTCATCAAGCAGGAAGGTCATCCTAGCCTTCCAGATGGCATAGTTGGAAACCCCATCCAACCTATCCTGATCCCTCAAGCCACTGGTTGCCATCTCCTTCGAAAATTATCAAATAGCTCCCTCTTTCTCCCTATTGCGTAGCTCCTGGGCTGACTTATGCACTCTTTGATGGAGCTAGTATGTTGTTGCTCCTCTGTTACTCAGCAATTGAGAAGTGTTGATTTCCTCGGCAAGAAATCACTGAGGAAGTATTTCCTCACTATGCTTTGCTACTTCTTTCTTTTGACGTCTTTTCAGCCTGACAAAGCTGCCTACTGAAAAAATTTGCGTCCACCAGCTGCTCCTCACGTTGAGGCTTAGTGGTGCTCCCTCTACCACTGCAAAAATTGAACTGGAAGCTCTTTCTCTCCGTCAACTCACTTAGAGAGAGACTCCCTTGGATTTTCGATCCTCTGGCAGGAACTACGCAAACCCTCTGGGGTTTTGACTTGCTACCTCCTATAGCGTTTCGATTTCCCCTTCTGCTCAGTGCTGGGGTTTCTGGTTCTACTCCTCTTGCTTCTCCTGCACTAGCTCTGATACAATGTGAAAATTAATACACTGGAATCCCTACTACAACAAACTGATGTTAATTCTCCTACTTGACTAAACCATACAAGTTATTTACTGTCTTCTACGGTAAATTTTGAAGTAAATACATCTGCAGGCTTCACTTAATTAATATATTTGCGGAAACAAAATACTGAGCAAGAAAGAACAATGCAACGCATAGGACACAGTTATTTTTGGACAAATAGCCCTCGGAAAAACCTAATGCGGGAAAACTAGTGCAACAACTTTGAGGGTTTATTATAATGCAGGAGAAAATTCTGAGTACAAATCTAGGATGCTCAACTAGCAATCCTTTACAGAGAAAATACTGGACAAAAGACTGGTGAAATGATCTCACCCTATCACTAGGAATCAGTGGCTGATCATTCAACTTTGGAGGCTCTGCGTCACCCTCTACTTGGCCTCTGCGCAAAACTGTTTCACCCTGGGCAGCTTCTGCATCACCCTTCCTGGGTATTATGCTGCCTCTGTGCTTTGGATCCTCTGTTGGCTGAGAAATCGACTTTCCTGCCTCCCAGACTCACACTGTGGCTTCTGGCAACTGAACTTTGAATTCCCACAGCAAATTCTTGCCTTGTACTCTCCGGAAACCCTTTCTTCTGGATTCTCATTGCCCCTCTGCTATAAGATCTTGTCAATTGATTTTCCTGCTGAGAACTTCTCACCTCAGAAAATCTATTTTCTTAATCTCTTTGTGTGTTTTCCAAATGACCCTCAAGTCCCTTCTTGTATCTTCCTGTTGGGCAACCAACGACCTAGATTAAAACATAATCAAAGGCTTAGATCGTTTTGACTTGATCCATGACTTTTTCTAGAAGTTTCACCCTGATTAGATTAATACCCATTAATATTTTAATTTTCCTAAGTTTAGACTTAGGAACTCCATTAATAATATTAATTATTTTAATAAAATCTCTTATGGGTGGAATTTCCCAAAACGCTTTATGGGTTCTCTGGAATACCTGTGCCCAAGCCTCCCTGCAAACTTTGAGGCCTAGAGCACATCGGATGCTACCCCAAATCAACAATCCCTCTTAGCGAGGAATGTGCTCTAGCAATACACTACCTCTTTGCATATTGCTCTGATTTTGAGGCAACATCTCTGTGCTGCTGATGTTTGACTCGTTGTTTACCAATAGTTGCACTGTTGCTAGAAAGTGGAGCAAAGATACACCTCAAAAACATCCTCTATGTCCCAGGAATTATAACCCCATCTCCTCAAGCCCTTGTTCATAGGAAAATTAGTCCCATCGAACTTTGGCATCGAAGATATGGACATATTTACTATAGGATAATACCCTCTTTAAGTCAAATGGCATCCCCAACATCAAGGAGGACCATGAGGGAGTATGCAAGGGATGTGCCTTGGGAAAGAATACTAAGAAACCTGTGCACAAGGGAAAGCCGTGCCTTCACAATATTATAATAATCAATCAGAAAATAGAACTCATTGAGAAAGCTTGGCATCTTTGTCTTAAGGAAAGAAGAAATCCACAATAGGAAGAAGAACTTGTTCAATTTAACTTGCACCAACTTGTGGAAGGATCATTCAAAATCTCATCTAAATCAGGTAAGCATTATCTCTATTCTTTATATCTCAAATATATAACAATATGTTTTTCGATATACTAGAATAAGCAACAAGCTCTATGGAACACTAATCCTTCATCATGAAAGACAGAGGTATGTAATTTTTGAGATTGTTCATTAAAGTGTTTGAGAGTTTAGTTCTTGCAAGTTTTCATTGCAATAAGACTTGTTAATATCTAGGAGTGTAGACCTTGGCTGGAAATTCTCTTGTTCCTAACTTATATATAAAGTTTGTAGATATATAAAATTAAGTGGTATCTAAATTTTGCCCCTAGAGCTAGTTAAGGTTTGTATTCAAAACCCCTTGAAATTCAATATCCAAAAGGTAATGAAAACCCTAGATAATCATTACACTATTGTACTCGTATATTTTGGATATGCTTGTCAGTAAAACGCTGCAAGGGTATATTGAAGGAAGCAAAAGTTGGATCCTTGGGCACAAACTGACTCATATGGTAATAGACTGTGAAGATGCTAAGAGGGAGTCCTTCAATAAGGAAACCCTATAAGGTTTGTAAAAGGAGCAACTCAAAGTATGCTCAAAGTTTACATGATTTATAGCTAGTCTTCCTCACATAAAAAAAGATACGGTTAATTTTGGAATTTACTATACATTACTAACTCTCTCATGTCAAGGTTTTTGATTCATAAGGATTCTTGTTTGGTTGATTAATCTTTAGATTGAATCTACCCATTTCACTCTATCTCTTGCTATTTTCTCATTTTGGTGAAACCCTAACCTTTAGGGTTCATTGTAAAACCCTAGCCTTTCAATGCTTAAGGTTTGCTAATGATGAAACCCTAGTCCACTTAGGGTTTGTTGATAAAGTCTAGAACCTATGATGAAATCCTACTCTCTTGATGTTGAGGGTTTATTGATGGTATGGAACCCTAACCTTTTAGGGTTTGTTGCTGATGTCTAGGCTATATGATAAAACCCTAGATTTTTTTAGGGTTTATGACAAAACCCCTGTGATAGTCAATCCTAGGAATGAAAATCTTGGGCGTATGTGCTTCCACATGATTGAAACCCATAGTATGATCAAAATGTTGTTGTATATCTAATTTTGGATTTTGACGTTTGTATCTAGGGTTTACGATAAAATCTTAGTAATAGATTGATATAAGAAAGTATTAATGAAGCCCTAGATATGAAATGCTAGTATGCTATCTTTAATATTGATAGTTCTAATTTCTAGGGTTTGTGACAAGACCCTAGTAAATTTTGATATTCTAGGACACGATAATGAAATCCTAGAAATATAATGTTTTTGATATGATTATAATGCTAACTTGAATATTGATATGATTTGGTTTTGATGATAAAATCTAGGGTTTGTGACGAAACCCTAGTAAATGTTGATGCAAGAAGTCTAATGTAAAATCTAACTAGGTTTAGGTCTTGAATGTCTAAAATTTGATGCTCCTATTATTAATAAAGTTGACTTCATATGTATTTGTGTTTGGTTGTACTTGTAGTTGAAGGTTTGTAGGTACGTAATCTTCAAGTTGATGATAATGCTTATCTCATATTTGTTGATAATTTGATAATGTTGAGCATAATGGAAAGAGGGAGCTATGAGAACCTTGATGACATTAAAGTTTGATAGATGACCATGTGATGAAATGATGAAGATTTGAAAGGTCTAAATTCTTTGATGAATTGTTGATATAAAAGGGAAGAGCCTGTATGATTGGAATGATAAGATAGTTAGTTGATGAAATTGTTCCCTAGTTACTTAAATAAAGGAAAGTGTATATCTCCCTAGTTGAGAGGGAGCTTGAAGAAAAGATAATGACTTGATGAAAAGGCCATGAGGATGTTTTGAGATCGGAGAATAGATAAAACACTACGGACAGGTTGTTCATGATTAATGAAGTTGCAAACAATACTTGGTTATGTTGAAAAGTGTTGAGGCTGAGTTTGGTGTTGTTGGAAAATTGAAAAAGGAAGCTCCAATGAGGATGTATTTGGTTAATATGATAATGATTTAAGCAACATCAGAATAACTAAAGACCTTGAAGGTTTGTGCTATATATATATATATATATATATTGAATTTTTTTTATTGTTTGGGGTTGTGATTGTGTAGGATCTCTCCATAAGAAGATTGAACGTTTGAAGCATGCTTGGATTGGTGGATATATCTGGTTTAGTTGATAGGGAGAGATGAAGCATCTTGGGTGACAAGATGCTTGGGAGGACATCCGGCCGGCCTGTGATGATGTCTATATCCTGAAGTAGGGAGCTCTGACCTTGGATACGCACCTATACCACTGGGTTGGTGTTAGAGTTGAAAACTGATGGTACCTATAGAGGCTAACATTTGGAATAAACCTTAGTCCCACTCAATTAGAATACCCTGGTGAGGTATCTAATTTGTAGCATTGCATGTGCTATGACTCTTCATAGATCATATCATTTTGAGATCTTCCATGTACCTATATATATGTCATTATGAATACCTCCCTAGTTAAGAGGGAGTGTTGAAGAATGTAATTAGCATTTGTCTTCATAATTGTATTTGATGAAAAGAAACAAAAATAAATTTTATTGTAAAAGAAAAATTATTTTGAAGCATGGGTTTCATGTTCTTTTATTTATCTTCTAGGTCAAAGCCTCCATTGAAGGCTTCTAGGTTTTGGCATGAGTCAAAAGAATCATTGTCACTTTTATTGGACCTTTCTTGGGCTTTTCTATTGTGTAAAGAAATTTATTTTCGAGTCAAAATAGTCTTTTTGTCCCTGCTCACCAAGTTGGGCTTGTCTTGATGAAATCGGCCTAGATTAGCGCTATTCGACCCTGCAGAAGTAGCATATATAGAGACAACTCGACTCATTTGAAGCACATAGTCAACAAGTTCGATCTACAAGAGAAAGAGGCAGAAAAGAAGAGCGGAGTGAAGGAGAAGGAAGAAAGAAGCTGGGAAAGACAAAAATCAAGTTCTTGGGCATCTCTCTCACACACGTGCGAAGTTTGCTAGGGTTTCTGGACTGAAGCTAGGGCCAAAATTTCTGAATTAGTTGCAGGTCCGAAACTTTGAAGCTGGGGATCGAAATTTTGGATTGAAGTTACATTTGAGAACACTAATACTTGGAAGATTTGGCAAAGTTTGTCTACAAGAAGGAAGGGTTGACTTGGTGATTGGAGGGGGACTTTGTCTAGGTCTGAAGGGCCTTGGATTGTCTCATCTTGATTTGAATCTACTAGTGGAAGTGTTGGACTGGGTTTCCCCTAAAAAGGCCTTTTGCCCTGGCTGAGTGCCTACATCTTGTGACTCTTGTTCATGTGATCTTCATATACATTTAATTTGGTAATTGCTTGATGAACGATAACCTAATAAAGAAGTAAAAGAAGCCAACATAAATCACAAGTAATTATCAAGAAAGAGGAATCAAACCCTAATACCCACATGCATTGATTTTTCAACATATCCTAGGCATTTAGTTGGGTTATTTTTAGTGTACAACCCTAGCCTGTATAAAGAGAGGCAAGTCCTCTATTGTTATTCATTTAGCGGAGAGAAATGAGTGATTAGAGTTAAGATTTGAAGCTTCTAGTATTTCATATTTTCAGAGTAATAAAATAGTGATGTGATTTGAGTTTTAGATTTGTTGAACTTGTTATAATTTTTAGTTTGATGTGTTTCAGTTCCTAGTAAAAAGTAGATTTCAATTTTCATAGTACTTTTAGTTTCTTTTTTATCCTAAGTAGTTAAGTTAGGTTAGATTGCCAATACTCTCACCATATGCTGAGACTTTCAACACTAATTGTGATGTAACCTCACTTGAGGTTGTATGGTTGAATCTTCCAAAGAATGAGTGCAAGTATTGCCACAAATATGCCCTAACATAAATCAACAAGCTTTCAAAGTTGTAGCCAAGCTAATCACAAGGGGTCCTTGTAGCGTTGTTGGAGATGATAGTTGCAAGAAGTACAAGAACATGGAAGAGATGGAAGAGAGCTTAGATCAAGATTTATCACTAATTTGAGGGTGCACTTGCAAAATACTTGGAGATAGAAAGAAGAATCCAAGTGAATTGAAAAGGCTTTGCAAAGAGGAATGAAGAGGTATAAATGAGTAAGAGAATGACCTTAGCATGTATATGTTCAATTTGTTGGTGGAGGGTCTTAATTATATGCAAAGGTCTTATTGTGTTGTTTTAGTATTGTGGGTTCCATAAAGCTATGTTGTGGGTTTGTAAGCTCAAAATGCCTCTATTACAATTCATATAGAACATAGATACAATACCCCCTTTTGGGACATGTGGTACTAATCCAGGTGGATGTTGGTGGCCACCCACCTATCCCATTTGGACCCCCACAACTGTCTCTTTCAGTTTTTCACTTTCCTTAATTATAGCGCAGTTTACTATTTTTAGCAGTTTTTCGGGTCCTAAACTTCCGGAGCCGTTTTGAGGCCCTAAACGACGTTTTTTGGGAAATCCACCGCCAACGATTTTTCTGATAAAAATCGTCTTTTCCGTCGTAGTCCTCGGAGAGATCTTTCCAACGAGCTATCATGCGCGTCAAACGGAGACAATACGACCAATTCGCTACCCCAGGAAGTTGGTTGTCCAACTCACCCCAAAACGGGGCCCACAATTTGGCGTTTCATCTTCTAGGGTTAGGTTTTCAGGATGTGAAGGGTTTTCCATTGTTTCTCAATAATAAATAGGCCTTCGATCCTCATTGTAACACAGTTCAGAACAGTTCAGAGGCATGTAGCCGACACATCTCTTCTCAGAGATAAGCTACCATCGCCCTAGCTGGGTTATTTCTATTTGTAAGCATATTTCAGTGTTCTCCATTAATGAAATGAAGTATTATTTCTGCTGCATCTCTGTTTTTATGGTTATCGCATCTCTGTATTTATGGTTATCTCTGTAATCTATTGCGTTCCTGCTTAAATCTGGATCAGTGGTATCAGAGCGGTCTGCTTTTTATCTGTTTTTCTTTGCATGTCCCCAACGAGGTCGGGATATAAGGAGTTAGGACTTGAACTGGTTGAACCTTTGCAAGACCAGCCTCGCAAATCTCGACGGCCTCCCATGGCGGATGAGAAGAAAGACGAGAGGGCAAGAGATCCTATCAAAATCTTGCTCGAAGAAGCGCTCGAGCGACAAAGGAACGCGATGATGGACAACTTTGCCCAGATCCTTCAGCGGCTACCCAGAGGCGACGCATTGGCTTCCAACAGCTACTCTGGAAACACCACATTGTTTAAGGTACAAGTTAATTTTGAAATCCCCATCTTCGAGGGTCAAATAGATGCAGATGCCGTAGATAAATGGTTAAATCTGCTAGATGGGTATTTTTCTGTTCATGAATTTTCAAGTCGGGAAAAGATTGTTTTCGCTCTTCTCAAAGCAGCCCCCCACGTCAAGGACTGGTGGGAAACCTACTGCGAGCAGAAGGATGAAAGTACAGGCTCACTGTTTTCAGCCGCACCCACTTGGAATGACTTCTGGGATGCCATCAAGGAGCAGTACTACCCTGTCAAAAGCTATGAGGATAAATACATCAAATGGACCACACTGCGGTAGGGACGAGACCAAGATGTGTCGGAGTTCACAAACATTTTTCATACCCTTCGCACACAATTGGGTATCAAAGATTCTGAGCTGCATCTGGTACTCAAATACCGTGGCTGCCTACACAGATACATCCAGGAAGAGATGGAGTTCTTGAACATCTCCTCACTCGGCACAGCATACTGATACGCTGTCAAAATCGAGCAAAAGTTCAAACAGAAGAAGCGAGACTTTGGATCTGCAAATCCGAAGCCTAAAGGACAAAGCCAAGGCTGGATGACCTAAGACAACCCCTCGAAGCCGCAAGAAAAGAACACCACCACGAAGCCGAAGAAGGACACAGGAAAGTGGTGTAAGTTCCACAAGAGTCCCACTCATAACACAAGTGAGTGTCGGACCAAGCAGTCGCTGGTGGCCGAGTTGAAGGGTTTCGAATCAGATGCATGTTCCGACTTTGAGCCAGAACCCGGCAAGGGGAATGGCAAAGGGAAGCAGATCATTGATGCGGATCCTAGTGCCACTGTTGCCACTGCCAAGATCCGAAAGAATGAGCCCGAAGAGCCAGAGGAGGGGGAACGTCTTTTCCACTCACAGATGTGGGTGAAGGGTTTGCCGCTGCAATTCATTGTCGACAGTGGCAGCCAAAAGAACCTCATTTCAGCAGAGGTCGTGAAGCGGTTGGGCCTACCGACTACACCACACCCGCAGCCGTACAGTATCGGGTGGCTTCACGAAGGACGAGATCTCAAAGTTCGCCAGCAGTGCCGCCTTCCCTACAGCATCAAGCCCTTCACAGACGAGGTATTATGTGATGTTACACCTCTGGATGTTTGTGATGTACTATTAGGCCAGCCATACTTGTGGAGGCGACATGCTGTGTATGAGTCAAGGCCTCGCGCTGTCATTATTTCTTTGGATAATTCATTATACAAGATACCGGAAGTAGCCCCACCTACTGCCACCTCTTTGATCACTGCTAAGAAAGGCAGCAAGCTCATCTCACAGACTAGGAAATTTATTTTCTATCTGGTTCGCTCCCAAAGTAAGGGGAAGATCGTTGCGACATCCATGACCCCCACGAAGGGTTCCTCCACGCAGCAGCAGCAACAGAGGGATACAGTCAGAACAGAACACAGGAACAACTTCTTCTCACCCACAGGGGTACCACACAAGTTTCAGGTGGGGAACAAAGTTTGGTTGCATCGACAGAAAGAACGCCTTACCAGAACCCAGCAGAAGCTCAGGCCACTCTGACATGGTCCTTACACCAGTACCAAGGCTATGGGAAACAATGCTTTGAAGCACAACGTTCCTCCATTCCTTCGCTTGCATCGAGTGTTCAATGTGGACCGTCGCGGACCATGCTTCCCACCATTTCTGGACACATTAGAGATTGCAGAACAGCTCACCAAAGACCCAGCTCAGCAGAAGCTTCCTCATCTCAGGGAGGAACTCAACGCAATGGGGACCATTGCTTCCTAAGGGGGGAGGAATGATCCAGGTGGATGTTGGTGGCCACCCACCTATCCCATTTGGACCCCCACAACTGTCTCTTTCAGTTTTTCACTTAATTATAGTGAAGTTTAC
>Ga0115851_101355_pt1 | contig 12853 bp, 9 predicted proteins | sample InSIn2gowninarea_FD_83865 | JGI IMG/M metagenome (GOLD analysis project Ga0115851, IMG submission 83865)
ATAGAATATCCAACTATATCGAGTTGTCAAAGCAGGCCAACTCCTTCACTAGGGCAAGTGGCTCACCAGGGACCAAGTTCAGCAGAAGTTTCCTCATCTCATGGAGGAACTCAATGCAATGGGGACCATTGCTTCCTAAGGAGGGAGGAATGATCCAAGTGGATATTGGTGGCCACTTGCCAAGTCCACTTGGACCCCCACCATTATTTCTTTCATCTTTTCAGTTTCCTTAATTGTAGCACAATTTACTATTTTTAGCTGTTTTTCGGGTCTTGAACTTCCGAAGCCGTTTTGAGGCCCTAAACGATGATTTTTTGGGAAAATTGGGAGCAACATGGGTCTATGGACCGATGTTTCTCTTCCCAAAGTTATAGTTCTCGTTTAGATCTTTCTAATGAGATATTGTGCGTGTCAAACAAAGATTGTATGCCAAAGTTACGACCCCGGGAAGTTGATGTACCAATTTACCCAAACAGGGCCCACAGTTTGGCATTTCATCTTCTAGGGTTAGGTTTTTGGATGTTTAGGGTTTTCCATTGTTTCTCAACAAAAAATAGGCCTTCGAGCCTCATTGTAACACATTTTAGAGGCATGTAGCCGCCACATCTCTTCTTAGAGATAAGCTACCATCGCCCTAGCTGGTTTATTTCCATCTCTGTTTGTAAGCATATTTCGGTATTTTACATTAATGAAATGAAGTAGTATTTCTGCTACATCTCTGTATTTATGGTTATATCTATAATTTGTTGCATTCCTGTTTAAATTCGGATCAAACTATGAATGGTAAATAAGTCCAATCCAAAAACAAAAGGCCATTTCAAGAGTCATTCTTCCTCCAAATCTCCTACAACTTCCAGATCCCCTCCAGAATCTCCTACTTTTAGATCAAGAGTTGTACAATCACCTCCCCTAGTCTCCTAGAATACTTCCTGAGGTAATACTTGTAGATTATACTCCAGAATCAGTAAAAGTTACAGCTTTGATAAAGAAATTGGAAGACGTCTCCATTTTAGCAGAAAAGTCTGAATCATCCGAAGATTCTGAAGGAAGAATAACTTCTATTTTTCAAGGAATTGGTGTTTTAACTCGGTCCCAAAGTGCTAAACTTGGCATCTCTCCATTTGAATTTCCACTTCAATCTCGCCGAATGAAAACTACTAGAACATATTCCCAAACATCTACTAGTGATATTACCTCATTCTCTTATTCACCAACATCTCCATTTCTTCCTTTTTCATTTCCTTTCTCTCTACCGTTCACTTCATCTATTTCAGTTTCCTCTACACAAACAACTAGTGTTGCCTCAAGTAGTACTGTCACATCTACCAATTCTTCTTTCATCACATCCACCTCCCCAACTATTACAATGGAAACTAGACCATGGTCCAATCTGGTAGTTATTCAAATGCCAGCACCACTTCATCCTGAAAGATGGCTTCCCAAATTCAATCCTGATTATGGGTTACCTGCTGAAGAGAACCTTCATAATTATATGTTAGCCATCAATCTTAATGAAGTAGATGAAGAAGACGTTGTTGTTAGATTATTCCCATACACTCTTACAGGATCAACAAGGTCTTGGTACTTTTCATTACCCACCAATTCTATACTAATTAAACCCCTTCAAATTAAACTCATCCTGGTTGGAGTACCGTTCCCTTATCAAGACAACTAGGTAATTTACGATTAATCTTCACCATAATATCCCTCCCTCTGGTTTCTTGGAAAGCTCAAAAGGAAAAAGAAGTTGCTATCAGATGGAACCTAAAAAGAAACTGGGATGATGAAAATTTTTGGCAATTGGAGGGAATTTGAAGTTCTAGATGGAAGATGAAAGTAGATCTTTTATATCCCTACAAAAAGAAGAATTGAAAGCTTTAGAATAGGCCTATAGGAAAATCCTTTTGGACTGAGAAAAAGAATGGATACTTAAGAATCATTTCCTTTGGGTTATATTAGAAAACGTTTGAGGTAAAAATTGGGCCTCAAAATGAAAATTGTACTTAAAAAATTAACTTTAAAATAACTAATAAGATTCAAAATAATGATGTCTTCCCGAGGGTTAAATATTTTTGGAGCGAAAAGAATAAAATTATTATTGTTTTGTATTTCCAGTTTATCTCTTTATAAGTTTATTCAAATGTTAAATGTAGGCATCTGTTGGATGTATAAATAAATTGTGTTCAATGAGTATTCGCTCTACATACTTTTGAATAAATTAAGATTGGAAAAAATGAAAATACATAAGAAAAACATGTTTCTAATGTCAAGTGTAGGCACCCATTAGATGCAAAATTAAGGCACTTGCTCGATGAAGAATTAGAAGGAGATAGTTGAATATACAATATAAAAAAAAATTAGGTTTTCCATCTCTTTTAAATATTCACAACTCTTATTTTATTATTTTCCTTCAAAGACCCTTTTTCGTTCTAAAAATACTCCTAATAAGGTTGAAGATGAAAACATAAAATTATTCCATAATTTTAAAAACAAAATAAATATTATAAACGCCATTTGGGCCGTTGAGAGGTGAAATAGCTCATTTGCCACATTCTCTGAGGACATCACTTTTGCTGGAGTTCAACACTTTCATAGGCTTTACATGGAAGTATTTTGTGCATCCATAAATGTTTTCCTAGGTTGGTTACCTTTTCCCTGGTTATATTTTACATGAAGGGAATGAACAATTAATGACGTAACTATGAAAGAAGTTTTGAAGACTCTTCATGGTTCTAAAAGGATGAAAATCTTGGCTTGGATCATTTATAAGATCATTACAATGATTATAGCCGACCATTCGAAAGACTTCCTCTTGGAAAACATTTCTTTGGAACAATTCGGTTTCCTTCAAGGAAGACAAATTTATGAAGCTATTGGCCTTGCTTAGGAAGGTCTTCACTCCATTCATGAAAGTAAAAAGCAGTCACTGTTTAGGCTAATCTCTCAAAATCCTTTATCAGTGTACGTTGACTATATCTTAGGTTCCTTATTCATTTGGGCTTCACCCATTATTTTGTTACCCCTAAACTGCATTAGCTCAACATATTTTGCTCTTTTGAGCATATGATCGACTTATACTTTTTTTAAAGGTAGAAAGGGGAATGCAACAAGGTTGTCCACTCTTCCCCTTTTGTTATTGTTGGTTGCAAAGGACCTTAGAAAGCTCATCCCTTCTGCTATTGATTTAGTTTCCCTGAAATGCATTGCAATTAGTTCTTAAATCTCCACTTCTCATCTAGATTGTGTGGATGCTATCCTAATTTGGTGCATGAAATATTAGATGCTTGGAGTAGCCTAAGGAAATTTTCCCTACCTATTGTAGAGCTATTAGTATGAAAATAAACAAGGACAAATACTCATTATTCATCAGGAAATTATTGGAGTTGGAACAACAATTCATAGCAAAGCTCATAGATACGCAGGGTTTAGGATTTAGATTAAGGTATAAAATATTTTGGTTTCATCCTAAAGCAAATGGCTACTTTAAAAATGATTGGTTGTGCCTAGTTGCAAAAATAGAAAAAGGCTAAATTGTTAGTTCAACAAATGGCTATCTAGTGAAGGTCGATTGGTCTTGGTAAAGTCCATTATGGAAGCTCTTCTTGTATATTGGACCAAATTGACTTGGGTCGAGTGCACAATTAGTTAAATATCTTATAACTATCAATAGGATGAACATAATTTTCTGTATACAAAATTATGCTCTCTTACCATTGTTTAATGACATCAAAAGATTTGACAGCATAGATTAGATGGTATTCAAATTCAACTCATATTTTCCACCATTGGTTATTTTATTTTGTCAATGATAAAAGATTTGACATCTTTTTTTCTCATCATTCTCTCTCACATGTTTACAGGGAGCAGAACCAAGATGTAGACAAACTGTAAAAGGATGGAGTTGCATTGGACAGAAGAACATGACACATATTTCAAAACTATTTGGGAGGCTCCCTTGAATATTTTCACCCTTCTTGGCTCGAGATGTGATTAAGTGACTTTTTGCACAAATATGGATATGTTCATCAACACTTTTGGTTTTGTTTAGGACAACATACTTAAACAATTTTCTTAAAACATATTAAAACTTATTTTCTGATCTCAAAGTAATGGATTGAAATATTTCAGGATGATTTTTGTACCCATGTTTTTGCTATGTTCCTAAAAGAGGAGAAAATAAACCTAAAAAACAACTAAAAACTTCTTACTTTCTTAATATTGTAATTTATTACTAATTTATTAACAAAATCCCACAAGAATACCACATGTATATGCAAATGTAATTTTGCTATATAATAAAATTATCTGCATTTTTCTTTGAAGTTTTTTCTCTTAAAAATAATTTATTTTAATTAATATCATTAAATTTGCAAAAATACAAAGATATAAAATTTATTCACATTATAAAAATAATTATAATATTATGAACAAAATATACCCATATATTTTCTTTCCAATAACTTGATAAACTTTTATATATATATATATATATATATATATATATATATATATATATATATATATATATATATAATTAAATTTATTAAAATATATTTCTACTATAATAATAATAAGTCATCTTAAATTAAAAATATGGAGAAAAAACTATAAATCATGAAAATGGAAATGGAAATAATAAAATAAGGAAAAATTAAATAAAAAACAAAAATTAAATAAAAAGGAAATAAAACTAAAAACAAAAAAATAATAACTAATAGAAATAGAAGTTACTAAACATCTCATAATAAGATGTCAACAAATCACCTTCCAAGTAAGTAAGTTTAATAACAAAATTTTTAATTTAAATGCTAAGCAAAAAAAATTGGTCAAAGAGAAATTAATGCAAAGTCAAAGCCAACATAAATAAATAATACCATACCTCCAAGTATAACAAGTGCTACGTAGTAGCTAGTACCTTCCGCTTAGTTTAAATATAGCTAAATTGAAGTAGAAAACAATTGTTTGGCATAAGCTATCATTAATCATATGGAATTAAAAAAAATGAGACAAATTCTTGAGTATGTTACAAGAATCCCCACATGTCCATGAACCTCAATTGACTACATAACAAGAAGGTACAATTTGCTAAAATGTGCTTTGTTCTCTAATTTATGATATGATATATAATAATGTGTAGATATAAGGTTTCAAACCAAGTACCAATCAAACTTAATTGTCAATTTCTTTGGACCAAAATTAAATAAAAACAAATAAAAATTTTAACTAAATATCAACTAAATTAATATGAAAAAATAATATAATTTTAAAGTCTTCTTAAATAAAATAGATATTGATTAACTGCTTCAAATTTTTTTCCTAGAAGAACTTTAAACTTTCAAAAAAGTGATGAACAATCTCAAATTGATCAAATCTTAGTCTGGATTTTCTCATTCTTGGGCAATTTGTTAAAAAAATTAATGAGTCTTTTACTAAAAGCTCACACTTTGAATGATAATATGAAAGATTAAACTCTTTGAAATCAATAACATTTGATAGATTGTATTCTTTGTATATGGAAAAATGAAATTGAAATATGAATTAAACAATCGAGTTTGTATATTTAATGATATTTCCACCTCCAATCTTTTCAAATAAAACATTTTCTCAAATTGCTTTCAAAAAAGTGTTCAGTGGACAGGTCTATAAAATTGAAAGTATAAACATTGAAAAAATTGACATGATATATGAATTTTAAGAACCTAAATAATAGAAAAAATTGACATGATATATGAACTTTGAAAAACTAAATAGTTGAAAAAATTGACATGATATATGAACTTTTAGAACCTAGATAATAATAAAAAAATTGACATGATATATGAACTTTAAGAACCTAAATAATGGCTAGTGAAACAAAACAATAGATGCTAATACCATGCCTGGCCCATGGCAAGTATAATTAGGCCGATAGGCCTTCCTATGCATCAACAATTGTCAACACTTTTACCCTGCTCCATTGGATCAGGTGAGACACTTTCAACCGTTGATTTGAAGTGTGACTGCTTTTTCCAAATATCAGTTGAGTTACCTTACTGCTTTTTCCCATTCTTTTATGTCACTCTTGAAGATATTTTTACTGCTTTTTCCCTGCTTGTTGTTGTTCTTCTTCTTCTTCCCTGGCTTTTGGCAAGCACTGTTCTTCTTCCCTAGCTTTTGGCAAGCATTGATTAGTATTAAGCATCTCACAAAGCGCGTTCTCACTTTGATCTCATCATTTCATTTAATACTCTGCATTGCATTATCTTACCTTGTTTCTTGTTCAAGTTTATTTTCTTTGTTGCATGGCCATGCATTTTGGATTTTATAGTGTTTTATTTTCGTTGTGTTTTTCTCTGTTTTGAATTTAATTTATGTTTTTTTTTAAAGAGTGTTTGCATGGTTTATCCTGACAATTCTATTTTGATGTTGTTATGTTGAGCAGAAGAATTGATAGAGATGAAATTCTTGATCCATTGGAATGAAATTCTTAAAAAAAATTATGGATAGAAGCAGGTATGCTTTTGGTTTTCAATATCTATGGGTTTTACTAATAAATTTGTACAGGGAAAAGCAGCGTGGTAGATAATGGCCATGCATGGAACCCAATTTTTTCAACAGTTCCAATCCATTATATCTTTATTACAGTGAAGCCATGGAAAAATCGCAAGGGCTTTAACCGTAGAGATAGTGCTTTTATTTTATTTGGCAGTTTTTACTGAATGGTTTTGCCCTGCCTATTAATTTTGCAACAGGGGAAGAGAAGAGTTCGCCATGGAGGGATAATATAAGACGAGAAGCTTCGATTTCTGAATCTGTTTTCTTTTCTCTCACTTGTTTCTTATTTCTTTATCCGTCAAAATCTGCCACAAATGCGGATTTTGTCTCTCAAATCTTGCTAACATGGTATTTGAATGGCCTGTCGTGAATCTAGACAGGTGAAACAACACGCAGGACAATAATACGCGTGCAAAAGGATGTTCGTACACCACTTTGCGGCATTCATTTTATTAGGTAAGGTGAGTAGCGATTCTTCTTTTCTCAAAGAGAGAAATCATTCAATCATTTTCTGTTCGCTCTCTGCAAATTCTATCAGCTCGATCATTTCTTGTTTAATTACTTGTTATTTTGCTCAATACCATCAGTTGAATGTCTAGACCTATATTTATGGAGATGACCCATGTAAATAGGTGGATGAGAATGCCCAAGTAAACAGTTAAGCCGGTAGAAGATGAGGGTTAATATTAATTGATTAATTTGTTTAGTATTTCCTTGTATATATCCACCATGGCATTTTTACCTTTTTTTTTGCAGGGGGCCGTAGCTGTCTTTTTGTATTCTTGATATAGCAGGGAAGGTTAAACCATTTTTGTTTATTATTTCACATGGTTTTAAGTTTTTTGTATAGGGCAGTGATAATTGTCCAATGGGCGATATCGACAAATCACATGGAAGGCACAAGTGTCAAAATGAAATACAAATTATTAATTTGCAATTTAAAAGCATGGTGAAAATCAAATATGTCAGGGATCTTGGGGTTACATTGGTAGTCAATCTTCAACCAAACTTGAAAAAACAAATGTCATATTTAGAATCACAAGGTTGTGCGGCCTTGTTTGACGTTTCAGACATCAAATCATCATGCTAATTTCTCATTTTTGTTTATGCTAATTTAATAATCCTATCGGCTTTTCGAAATTTGACTTCCATTCTCTGATTTTCCTCGAGAGGCTGGGCTTGTAGAGGAGACAATTGAGGCAATGCTGCGGCATTATCCTTCCATCAGAGGCATCAACTACGACCTCCCTCATGTCGTGGCCACTACTCCCCATCTCCCAGGTTACTAACAACACCTTTGCTTCATCAATGGTATATATGCATAACAATCTTATACATATAATTGTATGTAAATAGGTGTGGAGTACATGGGCGGAGACATGTTTGAAACCATGCCCTCTGCGGACGCCATATTCATGAAGGTAGGTCTTGAACTTGCTAAGCTGCCATGTAATTCTATTAGAATTATCTGAGAGCATATTTTGACTATATAATTTGTTTGTGCGATGTCATCAGTGGATCATGCATGACTGGGGCGATGAGGATTGTATCAAGATACTGAAGAGCTGCAAGAAGGAAATCCCGGAGATGGGGAAGCTCATTATTGTTGACGTAGTGGCGGTGGACTCTAATCACAGAGGCGGTGTTAATAATAATGGTGGCCAAAAAGAGAAGCTTGTTCTGGATCCTAATTTAGTTCTAGTATTTGATCTAGTAATGGTGGCACACTACTCTGGTGGGAAGGAAAGAACAGAGAAAGAATGGACGAAGATTTTATTAGAAGGTGGATTTGGTCGTTATAAAATAATCACCATTCCTGATTTCCAGTCTGTGATTGAAGCATTTCCTTCTTGATTATCTGCTCTTTATGGGCTCATTTTTAGTATTTACAGTGTTAAAATGCAATCAAATTATTGTATTTACAAAATAAACAAAGATTTATCAAGGCCTTGTGGAGACATGAAACATCCATAGCTAGTGATTTTCTTTAGTCTTACCTCACACTCCTAAGAAGACAATGCATTAATGGGTCACGGGATGCTCCTCATCTCCTTCAGAGACATGGAGGATCCATAGACAGTGTTGTCCTTTCGTCTTACCTCTCTCTGAGTAGATAACGTATTAACGGGTCAGGGGGTTTTATTTTTTGTGGTTTTGTTATGGCTCATGAATGGATGTGTTTATGGATTGAAATTTAAGGAAAATATGGGTTTACTGTAGCATATGAATGGGATGCATCCAAGCATTGAAATTTCAGAAGTTGGGTTTATTGTGCATATGAAATGGCATGTGTTCATGCTTTTGAAATTTCACTCAGAGAAAAGAAAAGATGGATTTGGTATTACATATGAATGAGATGTATTCTTCGTATATGCTTGGCCATCTATAGAGGTTTCTTGATTTTAGGTAATTAACTTAACCTCTTGATTTTGGGTAATTAACTTACTCTAAAATGAAATAAGACATTCAATGTGTTCCTTGTAATATAGATATAAACAAAACATCTAAAGTAAAGTAATTGCACAATGATCTAGTCCAAGAAACAAGGTTTTCCACAAACCAATTTACTCTTCTAGAAAAATTCAACAATTCCAAATTAATAATCCTATCAGCCTCTCTTTGTACCTTTTGGGACAATTGCTAGTAATATAACTAGAAAACATGACCAACACAAAAAAGTTAAACACCAACTTAGGAAAACTTCAATTAAAAAATAGTAGCTTTTACTATGAAATGAAGTTTCTTATTACAAGAACTCCTAATAAAAGAGTTTCTTAAAAAATAAAAATAAAAATTATATTCTTAACAATTATGTCTCAGTGCACCTAACTATTTTCTAAACAAATAAAATTAAATTAACTTTTATAAAACTACATTATTGATTAAAAATTGTAACAAGAAAACAAGATCAAGTTTAAGCTCCAACACAGGAAAGAAAAAAGTTACAAAACACTTGCTCTTAAATGAAGTTTCTTATTACAAGAACTCCTAATACACTTAATTTCTCTCTACCCAAATAAACACTAAATCATAAATTCTACGGACTTTTTAGAATGTCCCTGGTTTATCCCAATACATATAATCCCCCAAAAAAAATATGAAATCTGAGTGAACCTATGATAATCTATACATGGATCAAAACAAAAATAGTCGAATATCAAAGTTGTTGCTTCCATTTTTTTCTCCCTCATGCACAATGTTGGAATAATCATATCAGCCAAGTAGTACTTACTGAAAAAGAAAATGAAATCTCAAAAAATGGCTTCTAGCCTTTGGCCTTTCCAATTTACTGACATTTTTTTTTACAGAGAATCACTTAATTTTTTACCTAGGTGGCATTGCTAAAATGTTAGGGCATGCGCTTTAAGAAACTCTCTCATAAATGTTGGAAAAAAATGCTTGACTGACATAACTTCTTCAATATATTAACAATAGAAGCATACAAAAAATGCAGTGCTTGACAATGGAAATTGGCTTCAGTTATAGAGCAAGCTCCCTAGCCTTGGCATTCATGGTACCCTGCCCTCCTCTGTGATTTCAATCTCAAAGAAGTTGGGTGTGATAAAAGCATGCATGCAACAACAGACTTCACTGAAAGCGATAAGCAAATCATGTGGCAAAATCACTTGTGTCCAAAATTTTGGCAAAAAAAATCAAGAAGAATATTTTTACAGTGAAATCTAAAGAGAAGGGAAACTTTCTAGAAAGCGTTAAATGAAAAAAATCACTCTTGAAAGACTATGGCCAAAGAAATTCAAGAATAATATCTTAACAAGATTTTGGCAAAAAATTCAAGAATAATAATTTTAGAGCCAAAATGGGAAGAAAAGGAAAACATTCTCTTATGTAGAGGATTAACTAGCAATTGCACCAGATGTTGCAAAGGAAATTCCATAAAGCATAAATTCAAGAAGAATCGTGACATATAGAAAATCACTGAATATAAAAATTAGTAAACAAAATGTCATTTAAAGTTAGAAGATAAAGAGAAATCACTTATATTATGTCAAATTTATAGATTCTATAACCTTTCCAACATAGATTGCCTCTTAATGTTCAAATATGCTCTTCCAAGTTCCAATATCAAATATTTGATAAAAAAGATGCTCTTTTTCAATATTGAACTATCTCACTTGATCAAAAGGTTACAGTCTTTTACCACTTGCTCTTAAGGTGATTGGATTTGTGTTTTTAAAATGATTGAAATGTGAAGATTTCAAAGAAGTTTATTACATGGCTACCTTAATATTCAAGGAATTAGGAGAAAATAGTATTAGAGGATTTTTTTTTTAATTTCTTGAGAGAAGTGGTGGATACTATCAATATAGAAAAACTAATCCATATCGCTTTTCAAGTTTTATTCGACAAAATTTAATGTACATAAAATAATAAATCATATAATTGTTTCATTGACACAGTTTTCAATAACTAATGCACATAAAAAATACATCACATAATTATATTATCTAATTCTTTTATAAAATGGGGTCAGTGCCCTGGAAAAGTTTTGAGTAGATTGATAGTTTAAACTATGGTGGGCAGGACTACCTCTTGGAATGTGCTAAGAGAAGCCAAAATGGAGCCTCCAAACTAGACACTGTATTTCCTCTCCAGAGGAGAAACCGCCTTGATATTTATGCCATCTGAAGGGAGAACTAAGATCTCTTTGTTCATCCGATGAGAAATGCCTAGAAACATATTGGATCCCCCACTCAAAACTATGTTTCCACACAATTCTTTTTGGATATTCTCATCACATTTCATAATAGAGATGTAGGTAGTTTCATGTATCCCTTGAGCTTCTATTCCAATGTGGGCAAGCTGGAACAAAAACTTTGGACACCTAAATATTTTAGAACAAATCGTAATCACTTCACCATTTGGAAGCTCATAATTATTTTCCAATGCAGTAGACATCTTTTCCAGTTCCATATCCTTCTCATAATCCATTGCAACATATCCTTATTTTTCCTTTATGTCTTGAACAATCTCTTGTTCCACTATTGTGGTGAAAGAGTACCCTCTCTCTGTCAGCATCTTGCATAGTGCATTAGTTATGTCTCTACTAGCAAGGTCTACTTTATCGATTTCACAAGAAAGGGCATTGCCTTCATAGATGGGAACAACATAAGTGACACCATCTCCAGAATCGAGAACAATACCTGAACAAAATTGAGGATTTTAAAATATAAATTTACCGTTTAAAATATGTATGAAGCATAAGATCTTGTTGAGCTCATATCAATCTCATAGCATTCACCAATACAACTATTTGTAAAGTTAGTTTAGGAATTTTTATGTTTTCAAAGATTAAAATGTGAAGATTTCAAAGAAGTTTATTACAAAGCTACTTTAATATTCAAGGAAATCGGAGGAAATAGTATTAGAGGCTGCAAACATTTAGTTCTTCCATTGGCATAAAGAGAAAGCACAACTTCAATAGAAATATACATAGCAAGTGTGTTAAAGCCTTCAAACATGATTTGAGTCATCCTCTTTCTTTTTTTCTTGGGATTCAGAGGATACTATGTAATCAAAATTGGATGATCCTTAGGAGCAACATGGAGCTCATTGCTAAACATGTGCTGCCAAATTTTCTCCATGCCATCCCAGTTGTTAATGATTCCGTGCTCAAGTGGATAATTCAAAGTCAAAATATCGCTCTTGGACAGTGCTTCATCTCCAACATATGCATCCTTATGTCCCATGCCAACCATGACACTGGTGTGCCTTAGAAGACCCACCGAACTAGGGAAAATTTCTCTAAGAGTATCATCCCCTACAAATCCAGCCTTCAAAAACCAAATCTTTACCAACTTAGTAACACCAAAATGGATTTTTTTTAATTTCTTGAGAGAAGTGGAAGATACTATCAATACAGAAAAATGAATCCATATCGCTTTCAAGTATGTTTCTTTGACAAAATTTAATATACATAAAATAATAAATCATATAATCGTTCCATTGATATATTTTTCAATAACTAATGCACATAAAAGAATACATCATATAAGTATACTAACTAATTCTTTAATAAAATTGGATTCAACACCCTAGAAAATTTTTGAGTAGATTGATAGTTTAAACTGTGCAATTTAAACATCTAATTTTAAACATATATTTATTAGATTCCACATCAAATTGATTAAATAATATTGAATATATATATGGGAAAATAACAATAGATATTTGAATGGGCTTTCTTTTCACACGAAGTATTGGGATAAACCAGGGACATTCTAAAAAGTCCGTAGAATTTATGATTTAGTGTTTATTTGGGTAGAGAGAAATTAAGTGTATTAGGAGTTCTTGTAATAAG
>Ga0115851_101356_pt1 | contig 12843 bp, 12 predicted proteins | sample InSIn2gowninarea_FD_83865 | JGI IMG/M metagenome (GOLD analysis project Ga0115851, IMG submission 83865)
ATAATTTTTGCTTGCTCTGTACCGCCCGTCATCGAAGAAATTAGTAGGGCGCATTTTACTAATCTCTTTTGTGGCTTTTTTAATTACCTTTCCTTTATTGGTCTTAGTGCAAGCCGTTAGTACATTCTTTCAGGCTTTATTGGCAACTTCTAGCGAGCAAAATAGTAATCCAATTCTGGGATTGCTATTCTTCATTTTGACTCTTTGCTTAAGTTTCACTTCTGGTGCTATGCAACTACCTTTTTGGCAAGCTATTAAAGCAGTAGTTTACTACGATTTGCGGACTCGCAAAGAAGGCTTAGGGCTAAATTTACGTGAGCGCAATATTTAACTAGGAAATTATTATGGCTCAAAGTTCATTGCAGCCTCTAAGTGTTGGTAACGTTGTTACTACTGCCTTTCAACTTTATAAAAACCGTTTCAAGCCTTACTTTCTGTTGGCGCTTAAGGCTTATTTTTGGTTGCTAGTTCCAGTGTATGGTTGGGCAAAGTTTTTGGCAATTTCAGCACTACTTTCTCGTTTAGTTTACGGTGAATTAGTCAATCAACCCGAAACTATTACTGGTGGAATGATGTATGTCAATTCTAAGCTATGGCAGTTTCTAATTGCATCCGTTTTATTCACTCTTATTGTTTTAAGTGTATGGCTTACTTTAGCGATAGTGTCGGTTGTTATATTGACAATCGTATTTTTAGTAATTATAGGCTCAGTTTCAAGCTTGCAGCCCAGTAATATTGCAAATACAATTATTGTAGCGATCGCTTTTTCAATTAGCACCGTTGGATCGTTGTTATTCTTAGTACGTCTGTTTGTATTGGAATTGCCTTTAGCAATTGAGGATAATATCAATGCGACTTCAACTATCCGCCGTAGCTGGAAGTTGAGCAAGAATTTTGAAAGTCACACCCTATTAATTTCTTTGGTAGCGTTTTTAATTACCTTACCTTTATTAGCTTTGTTTGAGATTATTTGCTCTCTGCTATTTCGATTTTCTTTTGGTAATTGGATAATTGCTAATCCTTTAATAGCTTTAATAGCTTTGGTAGAGATTATTCGCAGAATATTTCAACTTTTTTTGGACGGTTCAATCAACCAAAAACAAATCTTTAATTTACTTTCTTGGATTCTAAGTCTTTGTTTGGGTGCAGTAGTAGGAGCTATGCAATTACCTTTTTGGCAAGCAATTAAAGCAGTAGTTTACTACGAATTACGGACTCGTAAAGAAGGGTTAGGATTAAAATTACGCGATCGCAATATTTAACTTAATTATGCACATTTTTAATCGAGTGACTCACCAAACACCCGAAAGCGTAGAATTAGAATTTACTCTGGCAGGAATTGGTAGTCGGGCGTGGGCATTAGTAATTGACTATCATGTTTTAGGAGCGATTTTAGTAGGTTTTTTACTTTTTTTGTGGGCAATTTCTAGCGTATTAGTAGATGGTTGGGGGAGAATTTTTGGGACTCGGAATATAGAGCAGTGGTTAGTTGCGATCGCATTTATAACTGGATTTGCAATTTATACTGGTTACTTTGTCTTTTTTGAGACTTTGTGGCAAGGACAAACGCCGGGAAAACGATTAGCTAAAATTCGTGTTATTCGAGATGATGGTAGATTAATCGGTCTGCAACAAGCAACCTTAAGAGCTTTGCTGAGAACCGTTGATGACACCTTTTTTTATTGGCGCATTTTTAATTATGCTCACCAAAAAAGAAAAGCGGCTGGGAGACTTGTTAGCGGGAACCATCGTTATTCAAACCGAAGCTGCTACTACTGCGGCAAGTTTTTCTGTATCTAGTAAGGCGCAGGAAATAGCAGTTTTACTACAACAAACTCAGGCTAACTTTAGCCAGCTATTACCGGATGAATTTGCGACTATCCGCGACTATCTCCAGCGACGGGAGAAAATGACCCCAAAAGCAAAAAAGGACATAAGCTTGCAACTTGCCAACCAGACTAAAGCAATTATTGGCTTAGATAAACTACCTACACCTATAGAAACCGATGTATTTTTAGAGGCGGTCTATTTGGCGTATCAACAGCAATAAACCTCGTGTATGAAAGCTTTTTTTTGATTCATGCACGAGGTTTATCTACAAATTTATAAGTACTTTCCGGTAAAAGTAAAACAATGTATGACTGCTTCTACCCACCCATACCAGGAATTAAACTCCCGCTTAGACGCTTGAGAGCGCGTCCGGCTACATCGCTGTAACCCATCTCTCCACACAGGATTTGACCCATGCGTTGAGTAGCAGTGGGGCGTTTGACCCCAACTCTATAACCAATTCCCGGAACTCGGTAAAATACCGCCGCCAAACGCTGCGCCCAGATCATTTCCGCCCCCCATTCTTCGGTAATCACTTGGGTATACTTCTCTAAGGCATCCAAATCGCCGCCAATAGCGCGATCAATAGATTCTGCTGCTTTCATTCCACTAAAAATTGACGGGCGAATTCCTTCCGCCGTCATAGGATCGACAACGCAAGCTGCTTCCCCAGCTAAAACAGCATTTTGAGTATGCAATCGCTGATTTCCATCCCACAAACACAAGGGATGCCCGTACTGCTTGGTAGTTTTCATATCAATGCCAAACAAGCTACTGTATTCACCCAAAATTTTCTTAAAGTCTTGCCCTTCTCCACCCCGAAAAGTCCCAATTCCAATTGAGTAACCATCAGCTTTAGGGAAGTTCCAAATATAGCCATTTTTGACCATACCAAATTCAAAATGGGCAATATTACTGTTTTCTACTTTAGCGGTGGCTTCTGCTTCTAATGCTGCTCCCAAACGGCGCTGACGCTCTTTAAAGCCTAGCAACTTTGCCATTGGTCCTTTAGCGCCATCAGCAGCAATCAAAAACCGTCCGGTAAATACGCCATTGCTAGTATTAACTTGCCAAGAGTCGTTTTGAAACTCAATACTTTTAACTTCTGTACTGTCTTTTAGTTCTGCACCTTGTTTTTGCGCTTGCTGAATCAAAAAGTGGTCGAAAACATCGCGCCTAACCATCCACATCGGTTCAGGTGTATTTAATTCTGCTTGCACCGGATCGCCCATTTTCCAGGTATAGCGAATAGTGTTGACTTTAACAGAAATTGCTGGCGAAAAGTCAAAATCAAACCACTTGGCGATCGCTGGGGACACCCCGCCACCACAAGGCTTGTATCGTGGGAGCGATTCTTTTTCTAACACTAAAACGGAACGCCCTTTTTTTGCTAAATGATAAGCAGCCGTGCCACCTGCGGGACCTGCTCCGACAATAATGCAATCGTACATAATACTGAATTTAGCTCCGATTTATACTTAGACTGGTAGATAGCCTGAACAGACTTTAACTAATTTTGCGCCTTTCTTCACAGACCTGTTAGTAGCAAATAAGCATTTTACAAAAACAATACAATTGGCAACAGCGAAGAAAATACGTCTAAATTACAGCTATGTCTTAGATCTGCCTAAGACTGAGAAAATATTAATTATCCTGCTTTGAGTTAGATTGATTGTGAAATTCCCTATAAGTTCGCCCACCCAAACCCGCAAAGCCGATCACCTGCGAATCTGTCTAGATGAAGATGTGCAATTTCACGCCAACACTAACGGATTAGAACGCTATCGGTTTACTCATTGTTGTTTGCCAGAACTAGATCGCCACCAAATCGATTTAACCACCATGTTTTTGAGCAAACAGCTATCAGCGCCACTACTAATTTCTTCGATGACGGGCGGTACAGAGCAAGCAAAAATTATTAACCAGCGTCTAGCCCAAGTTGCCCAACACTATAAAATAGCAATGGGGGTGGGTTCTCAACGAGTTGCGGTGGAAAAGCCACAAGTTGCCTCTACTTTCGCCGTGCGATCGCACGCTCCCGATATTCTCTTATTTGCTAATTTGGGCGCGGTGCAACTCAACTACAATTACGGTCTAGATCAATGTCTGCGTGTAGTCGATCTGCTCGAAGCTGATGCTTTGATTTTGCACCTCAATCCTCTGCAAGAGTGTATTCAAACTAAAGGTGATACTAATTTTCGCGGGTTACTTGACAAAATATGTGTTTTATGCACCAAATTACCCGTACCAGTAATTGCCAAAGAAGTAGGTAACGGCATTTCCGCAGCAATGGCGCACAAACTAATAGAAGCAGGAGTAAAAGCCATCGATGTAGCTGGTGCAGGGGGTACATCTTGGGCAAAAGTAGAAAGTGAAAGAGCCGAAACACCTTTGCAAAGACGTTTGGGCATAACTTTTGCTGATTGGGGTTTACCTACTGCCGAGTGTATTACAAGTATTCGCAGCGCTGCGCCAGCCGTACCTTTAATTGCCTCTGGGGGATTGCGTCATGGTTTAGATGTCGCCAAAGCTTTAGCTCTAGGAGCCGATATTGGGGGGATGGCATTACCCTTTTTACAGGCGGCGGCCCAATCAGAAGCGGCTCTTGACAGCTTGGTTGAAGTATTAATAGCTGAAATGACTACCGTGTTACTTTGTACGGGTAATGCCACTATAGAACAGCTAAAATCATCTCAAGCTTTACAACCGCTAAATAGTGCGATCGTCTGATGAATTTTGATATTCAAGTTAGATTGGTTGTCTATCTCGCTTGAATTAGACTACTAATCAAAACGTAAAAATAAAGTTAGCTAATTGCTAACACTTAGGAATATCAAAATGAGTAATTTTATTAAACAAACTTTCACAAGCGCCATTGGTAGCTTGCTAGGATTATTTATTTTCTTTGGGCTGGGGACGATCGGGCTAATAGGATTGCTAATCGCCGTAGGTCAAGATAGCAGTCCGCAAGTAAAAAATAAATCAGTATTAGTCTTAGATCTGGCGCTAAACATTACCGATTCTAAGCCCAACTCCACCACCAGCGCCGCTTTGCAAGAAGCCCTATCTGGAGAAGATAAAAATAGAATTACACTGCGTACTGTCCTCGACACCTTGGAAAAAGCCCGACGCGATCCGCGCATTGTAGCTATTTATTTAGATGGTAGTAGGAGTTCGGACGCAAGTACGACGGGGTTTGCCACCCTCAAAGAAGTAAGAGCAGCGTTAGAAAAATTCCGCGCCACCGGAAAAACTATCGTTACTTATAATCTAGAATGGAGCGAACGCGATTATTATCTTAGTTCGGTAGCCAATAAGATTGTTATTAATCCTTTGGGAGCTATGGAACTTAATGGCTTAAGTTCTCAGCCGATGTTTTTGGCTGGCGCGTTAGAAAAATACGGCATCGGTATTCAAATTATCCGAGTTGGTAAATTTAAAGCCGCCGTTGAACCGCTAATTTTAACTAAACTAAGTCCAGCAAATCGCCAGCAAACAGATAAATTATTAGGCGATGTATGGAGCGAGTGGCGCAGCACCGTGAGCAAAAGCCGCAATGTCAGCACCGATAAATTACAAAAAATTGCCGATACCCAAGGCATCCTCGAAGCAAATGCTGCCCGTACCAGTGGTTTAGTTGATGAAGTGGGATACTTTGACCAAGTTTTGGGCGAACTCAAGCAATTAACTGGCAACAAAGCAGAAGATAAAACATTTAAGCAAATTAGCTTAGTAGACTACGCCGATGTTTCTGGCAAGTCTTTGGGTATAGAACGTAAATCAAAAAATCATGTGGCAGTTGTCTACGCCGAAGGGGATATTGTCGATGGGCAAGGCGGGGTAGGACAAGTAGGAGGAGATCGCTTTGCGCGGGCTTTCCGTAAGTTGAGGCAAGATAACGCTGTAAAAGCGATCGTTTTACGCATCAATAGTCCGGGGGGTAGTGCGACAGCATCGGAAGTAATTCAGCGCGAAATTCGGCTTACAGGTAAAACTAAACCTGTAATTGTCTCTATGGGCGACGTAGCGGCTTCGGGTGGTTATTGGATTGCGACCGACGCTAACCGCATTTTTGCTGAACCAAATACCATTACTGGCTCTATTGGCGTGTTTGGAGTGCTGCCAAATTTCCAAAAAATTGCTAACAATAACGGCATTACCTGGGATGTAGTTAAAACCGCTAAACTTGCCGATAGCAAAACTGTTGCTCGTCCTAAGTCGCCTCAAGAGTTGGCTATTTATCAAAGTTCCGTCAACCGACTGTATGGTTTGTTTTTGAGTAAGGTTGCCCAGGGGCGCAAAATCCCAGAGCAAAAAGTAGCCCAAATTGCCCAAGGTCGAGTATGGTCAGGGGTAGCAGCCAAGGAAATTGGCTTAGTTGATGAAATTGGTGGCGTTGATGCTGCTATTAGTTATGCAGCCAAACAGGCAAAGTTGGGCAACGATTGGCAAGTAACCGAGTATCCCGAAGTCCGCAGCTTTGAACAGCGTTTATTAGGACAATTAGGAAATGAAGCGCGGGTAAGGATGGGCGGTGAAGCTTCTAACAATTCTCCAGATTTGCTGACGGCAGAGTTTCAGAAATTGCAACGCGAACTAGCAATCATGCGATCGCTAAACGATCCTTTGGGCGTTTACGCGCGTTTGCCGTACAACTTAAAAATTGAATAGAATCTGTCCTGGGCAGATCTCCAAAAAATAGTCCGTAAAATCACGGTTGCATTTTAGAAACATCCCTATAGAATTAGGGAAAGCTAAAATACACAAGCGCGATTTTACACATCTATCTATGGTCATAAAAAATAAGCGCCTCGCACTTCTAGTCGTTTCCTGTAGCGCTGTAGGGGTAATCTTAGGCGGTAGTGCAAGTTGGGCAGACAGCAATCAGTGCTGGCAATCTCAAGAAGTAACCAATGACTGCTTAACTCAAGATCCACTAGTTAAAACAATGCAAGGGATGAGTACGGGCTTAATTGCTGGATTCACTGCCGCCGTAGCTGCGGGATGGCAAATTAAACACGAAAAATGAAGTATTCTTTAACCTGTAGCGCTAATTAACCCAGCGATCGCGGCCGCCGCCGCCGAGGAAAAAGCCGAACCAAATAGCCACCAAGCGGCGGTTTCTGCTACCTTTTGGGTAGCTTTCGCTTGAACGCTTGCTTGTTGTCGGCGGGTTTGCTCAATGAGTTGCTCTAATTCTTGACTAAGTTGAATAGATTTTTCCTCAGACTGGGCAGGTTGAAGCACAGCAAGGACAGTTTCCGGAGCAGACTTTTGTAGGGGTTGTTGTCCCCAAAGTTGCTGCCAAAAGGTTTCCAACTGCTCCATAGCTTGATTGACATCGTTTTTAGAAAAGTCTGTGCCATTACTAACTAAGTCTACAAAAGTTTGCCTCCCGATATTTTGGATATGGTTATCACGGGCAATAGATTGCATCTCTGGTTCAACAATTAACTTTTCAAATTCCGCTTGGAGTTGCTGAAAATCTTCTTCAGCAATTCTTAGCTTTTTTAGGTAACTTGCGATCGCTTCTTTGCTGCGATCGTAATCTACCGCCGTACTTAGTTCGCGGCGCACCGTAGTGGCGGCGGCTTCGGCGGTAGAGACAACGCGATCGCTTACTTGTTTTGCCCCCAAAGCTACCGCCGCCGTACCAATAATTCCTTGCAGCCCAGAAGTTGCCGAATTTACTACCGTCCCAATTACCGAACCTACAGTAGTTAAACTAATCCACACTAGTAGAGAAAAGTAAGTTGCCCAGATTACTAACCCAAAAATTGCCCCCAAGACTGCATCGTTAACTAGGCTAAGTTTGACTGCCAAAAAGCAAGCCCCAAATAAAGTAATACTAAAGGTTCCTAGTGTTCTTAACCCCACAACCGTGCCGATTTTATCGATCGTGTCATCTAAAGTTTCTGACTCGTCCGATTGCTCGTCATTATCGGAGTAGGAAATACCCAAGGCAATAAAAAAGTTAGCTAACAATAGTTGAAAAGCAAAAGCTAAAACTAAACCTGCAACTAAAACTAAAAAGCCTTGAGAACCTGAAAAAACAGAGTTAGTAATGCTGCCCATCGGCACGTAGGCGATCGCCCCTAGCATATTGTCAAATTCCCGAACTATTCCCACCCACTGCAACATAGATTTTTGTCAAGTTTATTGCTATAAATTTTTGATAATACTTTTGCCTCCCTCGGTGTCTCTCTCTAACGAAAGAAAAATAGTCTTCGCAGCCAAAGACTATACTTTTAGTCGAGCATGGAAATAATTCAAGTCAGTTTCGCTTTTTGAGGTTCTGATGCTTCTGGCGCTAGAGTAAGTTCTCCTTTCATTTCTTTCTCTTGCTTTAAGATGCCCCATAAATGCACTACCGAAAGCAATATTGCTCCAGCCGATAGCAAGTAACTATGGATAGTGTAAAGATGCTCTACGGTAATTGTATTTACCGCTCCGCCGCCCACTAAAATATCTCTTAGCGTCGAACCCACAAGCGGAATTGCCTCAATAGTGCTTAATTCAATCCGAAAGCGCCAGTAACCTTCTTGACTCCAATCTAAAATAATTGCTGTCCAAGCAAGACCAATCGATGTCAGTATCAATAAAATGCCGCTTATCCAAGCTGTCAACCAGCTAGAACGAAATTGTCTGCCCAAAAACATTACTACCATCTGGATTAAGCTAACGCCAATGAGCAAAGTTCCGGCTCGATCGTGAATGGAGTGAATTAGCACCCCATTATTAACTTCAGTGTCAATCCACTTGAGCGATTGATAAGCCCCACCAGCAACGGGTTCGTAGTAAAAAGATAGCAATATGCCTGTAATTGCCGCGATCACGCTTAAAGTGACGATCGCTACTGATAATATAGTCGCCGTCCGCCGCAACCTGAAATCGTAAGTAGAAATCATAATTATTGGGTGCGATGTTGCTAAATGTATACTTTTGTTTACAATGCTAACGCGATCGCTAATATGTGTAAGTCATCCTCAAGGACAAAATCAAGTTAGATAAGATACCCAAGAAGGTAAAACGGCTGGCGAACCATACCAATTCCCTGACGAGCGCGGCGAGTGAAACACATTCTCAATAATTAAATTTTCTGCCCCCTCTAAGTGAGCCGCCGCAATGGGCGTAATCCCATCTCCCCAAGTATCCCCCACCCCGCAAGTCTGTTGATAGCTACTGTAAGCAAGCCATTTACCCGAAAAAGCCTCGCCAAAAATAGTTTTTCCGGCAACACAAATGTAGCGGACACTAGGATAAAAAGCCCCAGGATAGTTATTGTTGACAAAATCTAAATTCCACCGCGTCCAACGCTCTTGACTGATATGAGGAGTACCGAGCGTAATTAAGTTGGCAATATAGGGATAAGCATGACAAAGCGCTTGAGACTGCGATTCTTTGCGCCCTAAATAAGGTTTTTCTCCTAAATAAATTCGGGAGATCCAACCCCCCGCCGAATGACCAATCAAATTAATTTGTCCGCTATTCGATTGTTCTAGCGCCAGCTTCACAGTGCGATCGAGTTGCTGCAAAATGGGTGTCACCGGTCGTCCGCCCAGCGTAGGCAACCAATCGCGGCGGCGCAACGGTACGGTAGACGTAGGAAAACCGAGTTGTTGTAAAGCTTGTTGCAATGGCAAATAGGCGATCGCACTTTCCAAGTATCCAGGCAAAATAACTGTAGGCAACATGAGGTTTAACTTGAAAATATGCCAATAATTAAAGTTTAAGACGACTCAACTTGTGAACATTGGCACTTTATACGGAATTAGCGTCGGTACGGGCGATCCAGAATTGATTACAGTTAAGGGACTAAAAATCCTTCAAGCATCGAAAGTCATAGCTTTTCCCGCAGGAATCAACGGCAAACGTGGCATCGCTCAACAAATTGTAGCCCCTTGGATTAGTTCTAACCAGCAACAACTAGCGTTAAATTTTCCCTACGTGCAAGAGCGACTCGTGCTAGAAAACGCATGGAGAAACGCCGCCGAGCAAGTTTGGCAGTATTTACACCAAGGCGAAGATGTCGCTTTTGTCTGCGAAGGCGATGTCAGTTTTTATAGTACTTTTAGTTACCTGGCACAAACATTGCAGCAAATCCATCCTGAATCATCAGTACAATCAATTCCAGGAGTTTGTTCGCCCATGGCCGCCGCCTCCGTCTTAGGATTGCCCTTAACCATTGCTACTGAACGATTGGTAGTTTTGCCAGCAATTTATCAAATTAGAGAACTAGAAGCGGTATTAGATTGGGCAGATGTGGTAGTCCTAATGAAAGTTGCTTCCGTGTACGCGCAAGTATGGCAAATTTTAAACCAACGTAACTTACTAGAGCGCAGCCGCGTCGTTGAACGAGCTACCCAACTTGAGATGGTAATTTATCATGACTTATGCGATCGCCCTTCTTTGCAGTTGCCCTACTTTTCGATCCTAATTGTGCAAGTAACAAGTCGCCCCCATTAATGCTTCTCGATCCCAAACAACGGAAAAAGTATCACAATAAAAATGCTTTATTATTAGTGGTGATATTGTTGCTCGTACAAATAATGTAGTTTTGCTCCCAGATTATTTGTTTTTTCACCCAAAAATAAAATTAAGTAAAAAAATTCTCACCATTTAAAACTATTTTTATGTCCTACACTGCAAACAAAAATTTCTTATCTAGCACTGGGATAGCGGTACTAGCTTCCCTGGGTATTCATGGATTGCTTTGGGCGGTTTTGCCTGGATTAACTATCAATTCCCAAACCGATAAAGCTCCATCCCAAAGAACTATAGGACTTGTCAATTTATCACCTCAAGAGCAAAGCCGTCTCCCCCAGGTTTTGGCTCCCCTAGACAATACTTTACCGTCCTTTGCTTCTCAACAAACCGAGTTGCCACCACTGCCCCCAGCACCACCTTATCAAACCAGCGTAATGCCACCAGTGCAACTATCTCCAGGTAGTACGCCTATTTATAACACTACTCCCAGTCAAAATTTTGCCCCCCCGCCACCAATTATTCAAGGAGTTTTACCCCCACCACCCAACACCTCGTTTCCGCCGATTCCTGAAGCAAATCAATCTAATTCCTACCCAGGAGCGCCCCTCATCCCCCAAACCCAGCCTTTTGTTTTACCAAAAAATACTGGCTTGCCAAATACACCTTTGACTGCCGATCGCACTTTGCCTTCCGATGACGATATCGCCACGGCTACACCGCCCCCCTTACAAAACCCACCACCACAGACACCAGCTAATCTCAACACTCCCACTCCGTCAGTGACCGCCAATAAGTTACCGGACAGAGGCAAACAAGAGTTATTGGCAATGCGCGATAGTATGAGAAATAATTTTCCCCCCGGTGCGGCTACTCCTCCTCCAAATACGCGCTCGATGAGTCGTCAAGAGATAGCCGCCGCTCTAAGGGGACAAAGTCGCTCAAACTCAATTATCCCGCCCAATACGCGATCGATGAGCCGTCAGGAAATAGCTGCTGCTTTAAGGGGACAAACCCGCAACCCATCCTACGAACCCTCAGAAGACACTAAAACAGCCCTCGACAATATAGAGAAATTTAAGCGACAACAAGCAATAGTCCAAGCTCAAAACCCCGATGCAGTTACAAAACCACCAATTCGACGCAAGCTAACAACTTGCGATCGCACTATCGATGGAGATGTAGCGGTGGTAGGTGTAGTAGTCAACCCAGAGGGTAAAAGACTATCTGAACCCAATTTGATTACCAAAAATGGTAAGCCAGATATTGTTCAAGCGCAAAACTATGTGAGAAATTATGAGTTTGCCAAAACTGGTAAAACTACTAATTACAATTTTCGGCTGGAGTTTGACTACAGAGCTAGTAAATGCGCCCAAGCAAAGCCTATTCCTTCGCCTACAACTCCAAGACCTACCCCTACCTCTACTCCTTTACCCACCACAACTAACACTCCTCAATCTACACCTTTGCCAACTCAGAACCTGCCAAAACGTACCCCTACACCTTCCCCTGACAGTGTTTCTCCCACACCAGAAGCCACAATTGCGCCTCAAACTGCGCCGTCACCAAGCGATTCTCAAAGACCTAAAGATATGTTTTAACGGCAATGAATTGATGAGTAATAAACTTGAGCGAGGATAAAAATAAGTGCGTCGGTTATTAGTGACTGGCGGGGCGGGGTTTATCGGTGCAAATTTTGCACGTTATTGGGGCGATGCTTATCCGGGCGATCGCCTGGTGGTGTTAGATGCGCTAACTTATGCTGGAAATAAGCAGAATTTGCAGGGTTTAGAGACAAATCCTAATTTTTCTTTTGTCCGGGGAGATATATGCGATCGCGCTCTTGTTGATAAGTTACTAATATCGGAAAATATTGAAGTCGTCGTTCACTTTGCGGCAGAATCTCATGTCGATCGCTCTATACTCCAACCTGCGGCTTTTATTCAAACTAATTTAGTTGGAACTTCTACCTTATTAGAGGCTTTTCGTCAATATTTGGAAACGGCAACTGTAAATAAGGCTCTATTTTTGCACATTTCTACTGATGAAGTTTACGGTAGTTTGAGCCTTACGGAACCTGCTTTTACAGAAACAACTCCTTATGCTCCAAGTAGTCCTTATTCGGCTTCTAAAGCTGGTAGTGACCACTTAGCACGTGCTTATTTTCATACCTACGGTTTGCCAACAATTGTGACTAATTGCTCTAATAATTATGGCGCATTTCAATTTCCTGAAAAGTTGATTCCTTTAATTTGCATCAATATTTTGCAAGGTAAAAATTTACCTATTTATGGTAATGGTCAAAATATCCGCGATTGGCTGTATGTAGGCGATAATTGTACGGCAATAGATGCGGTAATTAGTCACGGTAAACTAGGCGAAACTTATAATATTGGCGGCAATAATGAAATCAAAAATATCGATTTGGTTAATAAAATATGTGCGTTAATGGATGAGGGGCGCTCCTGGGTAGGAATTAGATTGATTTGCTTCAGGAATCGGCGGAAACGAGGTGTTGGGTGGTGGGGG
>Ga0115851_101357_pt1 | contig 12840 bp, 4 predicted proteins | sample InSIn2gowninarea_FD_83865 | JGI IMG/M metagenome (GOLD analysis project Ga0115851, IMG submission 83865)
AACTTGGTTCTAACACCCTCCCCTACTACCTCGGGTGAGACCTCAATTCGCGCTTCACGGGTTGTTGCCAAAAGGGTCGTAGCTGCGGGATTTGCTTGGCTAAATAATTCTTCCGATCCTGGGTCAGGCCCATATAAGACAACAGCATATGCTAAACAACTTGCACAGATGCACATGGACTTCGTGTTTGGGAACGTGGTCAATAATTAGGTGTTAGCGAGGTAATTACATGAATGATCCCTTCAGTTGGGCCGACCAAGTGTGGAAATAATGAGTGCGCAGAAGGCTACTCGGGACCTGTGCGTACCTATAGTATTATGGGCTTATAAGACAACTTGCAAGAAACTAACGGGTGAGACACCTTTCCGGTTGGTATATGGAGTGGAAGCCGTAATGCCAATGGAGTATATTGTGCCTAGTTTGCACATAGTAGCGCTCATAGGTATGATGGACCACAGAGCCTTAGAGGAGAGGCTCGCACAGTTGTAGGATCTTGAAGAGGAATGGTTTTTGGCTGTATTCCATCAGCAGGTACAAAAGTAGTGCGAAAATGCCTGGCACGATCAACATATTAAGTTGACCACCTTCAAGGTAAATGATCTGGTGTTACTAAATGACAGTAAGTTTGATAAATTTCCAGGAAAGTTCAGAATGCATTGGCTAGGACCATATTTTGTTAAGGAGGTCACAGACGAAGGCGCGGTGTAGCTGGTAAAGCTAAATGGAGAACCTTTCCCAAGCAAAGTGAATGGCAGTCGATTGAAACCATACACGGGTGGCTCGGCTATTTGACTAGCCGACAGAAGCACAGTCTTCGCACTCCAGGCAGCTGAAAGAAGGCGCAAGACTATAAGAAGATACAAGAGACGTAGGAATAGATACAAGGGAGCAATTCTGACACCGCGGTCTCAAAACAACAAGTATGGGATATTCAGCAGGCAGCCGCTCAGTGCACTGCCAACCTTGCAGTTATCTGAGCAGAGTTGGAAGGTCTCCCCACGAAGATATCCACACCAACAGAGTGACTCGAGGGCGAGTAAGATGTTTGTGTTGGGGGCTTGTTGGGCTTGGGATCCCCCAAAGGAAACTTTTGGGGCTTAAAGCCCAAGTTTTGACTAAGTTCATTGTAAAGACTCCACAATTTGTGGGCGCGGAGAGGGAAGTTGTAATAGAGTCATAGGGTTGTCTACCCTTACTTTTGTAAATGTAGTGTCGGTTTGAGAGATCTACCCATGGTCTACGGACCATGGGATTGTATAAATAGAGCAAGGATATAAGTGTAAAGAGATATCATATGAACAAGCATAGAGGAAAATCAATCCATGAAGTAGTGAGTCAAAGTATAGAGTTGTGTCGTTGGGTCGTAGAGTAGGAGAAGGCTCTGCAGCTGAGTGCACAGACGCCTAGTAGTCTGTAGCTGAGTGCGCAGACCTTTGCAGCTGAGTGTGTAGGGCAGGTCGAGTCTATAACCATTGGAAGCATTAATAAAGAGAAGTTTTACCATATTTCTATGTATATTTTCCCTTTTTATGCATTATCGGCTATGAATTGCAAGCTTACTGTTTATTTACTGCACAAACTTATATAAATGTGTTGAGTAAGTGAATATAATACAAGGCATTTATTTATGTGAAGATAACTAACTGTTATAAGAAGATAAGTAAGATCCATGGTGTGACTTGGGGAAATAGTGCAGATTGCTACTCCAGCAGCGCGAAAGCCCCACAACCCCTGGTTAGGGTTGCACGAAGGAAAATATAACAGGGCGTGAAGGCCCCACAAATCAGGGAAGTGTGTGAAGTAACCTACGCGAAGGTATTCGCAGTTGAGCTAAATCAACCCCTCATACATCTCAAGGGTGTGAAAACCTGGTTCCAGCATCCCCCCATACTACTTCAGGTGAGACCTCAATCCACGCTCCACGAACTGTTGCTGAAAAGGCCAGTAGTATAGGGATTTTTTTGGCTAATTAAATTTGAACCTGGGTCAAGCCCCAATAAGTAAACAATGTCTTTCTCAACAAGCGCTTTAAATTCACAAAATTTAGAGAATGTTTGATATTTCTTCTACATGAATAAAATTCAACACTTACGTGAGAAATTATCTACAAATATTACATAATACATGTGATTTTTCATGGAGGCTATCGGGAATAGTCCACACATATCTGAGTGAACACCTTCAAGGATCACTTGCGCTCGACTTTCCTTATCATGAAAGGTGGATTTGGTGTACTTCCCCAATGTACACCCTTTGCATGTATCTCTCTGCTCTAGTGCACCCTTGGGAAGTCCTATAGAAATTTGTTGCATGATCTTTAGGCTCCATGGTCAAGATGGCCCAATCTTCTATACCATAATTCATTGATATCTAGGCTCTACACCTTCTCTACTTGTGTGCTTAATGTTGCACAATCTTCTACATCCAACTTGTATAGGTTCTTCACGAGAACCTTGATCCGCTTCACTTGTCTTGAGGCTATGTGATGAAGGAAATTCTCTCCTTTGCTAAATATCACATTGTAGCCACAATCCTCCAACATAGCAATTCAAACTAAATTCTTCTTCAGACCTGAAACATACATGACATATTTTAATGTGAGAGGAGAACCATAATCCCTTTGAAAAGTAACATTATCAAGGTTGGCACTCTATACCTTCCATCATCTCCCATCTCAATGTGCATATGAAGGTCCTTCTCCTCCAAGTCACTAAAAAATTCTTTGTTGTCGATCATATGGAATGAGGATCCACTATCCAAATACCGCACACTGACTGCTATAGCTCCAAATCTCACTCTTGATGTTTGTGATGTTGCACTTATGGCCTAGGGCAACCCCTCCTTCCAGACCTAGTCCAAATACTTAAAAACTAGTGTTTTACTCCCTAGACACGACATTTCCCTGAGCTAAACGCGGGTCTGTGTATACCCAACCCGCGTATATGTCTTAAAACACTTAAAAAAATTAAATCTCCTTAATTTCGGGCAAGGATCACGGGTTTTACCTATTGATTACCTATTAGTGCCCGTGGCCGAACTATTCCCAATGAATTCCCAACTAAAAAACTACTTTGGGAGAAGTATAAAAAGGCTTCAATGGGAAGGCCTAAGGGAGGAGAGTAAATAGAGAGAAAAATCACTCTATTAAGATTATCTCTTATCAGGTCTGAAGATCCTTGTGCTTCCAGCACTTCCCCCATTACAGGAAACCCTTGTTTCCTTGAGTTATGATGTCTTTTCACTAGTTGAGATATCCTTATGTGAGTCATGGAAGGAGCCTTTTCAAGACTTGGGATTGGATGAATCCGGAGGACAGTTCCGCTTGGAGCCTGCGAGAGGAAGATTCAGGTGATATCATCCTTGTTTTAGTTTAGTTATCTGCAATAAAAAAATATGTGTCTTGTTCTTGAAATCAATCTTCTTCATGCTTATGATGTTGTCATTATGGTTTGCATATGAATAGTTGTTTCAATTATATAACTAACTACCTTTCAATATGCTATGAAGTTGATTTCTTTATGATGCTTGGTCCATATACTGTTATGCTTCCTTGAATTAATTGTTTTGCAGGTTGAAGGATCGAAAGGAACTCCAAGAGGGTTTGCACTGTGGCTGGATCTACTCGAACGAAGGAACCCCAGGTGCACCTCTCTTCACGTAGTTTTCTTGTATTAGTATCATGGCTATCTGGAATGCTCGTTTTTCATTGTAGATAACCCCCGCTCTACTAGGGTATTGACCCAAGACCCTAGGGGACTTTGTCCCTCAATAGAATTGGTGACTCTGCTGGGGACAACAGTATTGTTGTTCCTGGTTTGGGTTAATTTAAGCCAATCGGGGCTCAGCCTTTGATTTTCTTGCTATAACTGAGTTGTTTGTTCTTATAGGAACCCAGACTCTAAGTCCGATCAGTTTTTTTAGACCACTTTTTTTCTTTTTCTTGTGAACTGTTATATATGCAGTTTTTCCAGGTTACAGAAGCATATGTACACAATTTTCCCCATATGAACCCACGTATATGCAGGTTTCTTTGGGTTGAATCACATATACACGCAGTTGTGCATTGACACAATCACGTATACCCTAATTTTCCAAGATTTTTGCAAATATTTCTTGTTCAGTAAATTTGTTTGTTGGTCTAAGTGTTTCTTCAGCAGTCAAGTTTGGTTGTCAATCTTTGTTTTTACAACAAGTTCCTGGTTTTGGATTCTCTCCAGTTATGGAAAGTTTTGGTCTTGTTTTGTTTTGCTGCAAGTGTCATCATTTGTGTTTGAGCACACGAGATTTCTCTCTGAGAATCTTGGTTTCTCTGGTCTTCTAGAGTAGAAAGATTGGTTTCAATCTTTGTGACAAACTTTATCTTTGTGATCTTCTTGCTTTGTGTCAAAACTGTATCTTGTGGCAACTTACTTTTCCTGCTTTTTGAAAGTTGTTGAGTGACGATTTAGAGAGTTGTCTTTCTTGATCTTTTGATCACTGTCACTAAGCTCTTTTTGCTGCTTTTTGGTCGTTAACAACATCTTGAAACACCTATTTTGTTGAGTTTTCGCCCATTTTGAGTTGATAACTTGCAAAGTGTTTTTGTTGCATATTCTTTAGTCTCAAAGTTTTCAATAGTATTTGGAGCACTTTTGAAAAGTCATTTTTTGTTTTTGCTTTTGAAGAAAACTTCTTGAAAACTTGGCTTTTGCTTTCTTTGGCCTTGTTTTGATTTGGTTTCTTTTTGCGAGTGAAAGTGCATTTTTGTTTGTCTTGAGATTTGCTTTTAGTGTTTGGACGAAAATGAGCATTAGAAACTTATATTCTATCTAAACATCTTAAGTGGCTAATTAGAAGCGATAAACAAGTTACTTTCATTCTTTGCTTTAGAGTAGTCTTAAGTTTCTTGCATCTTCATTACACCTTGCATTAGGATAGTTTTGATTTGTCAATTCATAGTTAATCTTTTTAGTTTTTGTGTGTGTGGTGTGTTGCAAGAAAAGAAAAGGAAAAACTTTTTTGCTTTCTAGGAGTTTCTCAGAACCCACGTAGAAGTTGCTTTTCATCAAAAGAAAAATGATTGCATTCATGTAGTTAATTTTTCTTTGATTTTAGTTGAGTCATACCCACATCATTAGTTTCACTCCCATACCCTTGACTTAAAAAGAACAGCCTTTAAAATCAAGCGCTAATTAAAATATACCAAAACTTTTTTATATTTTCGATTTAGACACACCAACAAGTTTTAGGCTATTTAGGGCCTTGGATTAGGTGAGAGGAAAGTAAACTCTCCAAGGTCACTCTAAACTGTCAAACATAGAAGTCTAAATAAAGAGTGCAAATCCAATAGTTTTAGGGAGACTAGGAAAGCTCTAGATTTGGGAGTTAAGCACAAGGGTTTTTGAATATAAGCAACAGAGATACCCCCTCTCCTACTTGTCAGATCTTACCTCAAGACTGTTCTGCCTGGCTTCTGACACGAATTGGTACCTTTAGTTTCCTATCCTAGGGATCTACACAGGTGGCTGTGGAGGGGAATCCCGTGGCACCTGAGATCGACGTTGTATCACTCTCAGTAGTACTTCTAGAGGGCACCCTTGCGAAGCAAGAGGGCTTGCACCGGCACAGGCTATTGTTTGGAGGTCAGTGTAACTTCCTCTGATACCTTCGCTTGTAGGCCTGGGCCGTTATTGTCCCTGACTATCTTCAGAAGGCCCCTACTTCACTTTCTTGTATTTTGGTGTCTGATCCTAATCACCCGAAGCAGAAATACTTGGAAGTTGTTTGACTGGCTAACTTCTTTTAGGGACTTTATAGTTGAGTGCTCTTTGCCCTTTGTATATAGTTGGCTTTAGGTATTTTTTTCTAGTCACTTTTTGGACTGTGTATCTTGAGTGATTGACCTTGAAAGGCTTTTGGTCGTTCTTTTGGAAGCAGTGGAGTTGCCTCCTCAAGGGCAAAGGTTTTGATTATGTATCTATCTTCCTTGAAAAGTCATTTCTACATTCTCGTAAGGGAAGGGTCTGTGAATCAGTTAGATATGGCCAATATTCCTGTAGAAACCAACCAAGATACCCTCCCAAAAAGGGATCCTTGTGCTTTTCCTTTCTTTGGAAACATTGGTACTCCCTTAATGGCCACTTTGAATATTCCTGGATCAAATGTTGGACTACCCGTTTGGCTGCGGTCCACTCCAAATATTCCTAATGTTCTTGAAGCTTCTTAGATGAATGCTTTATTTCACAGGCATCACATGGGTGCTAATTTTTCATCTTCTTTCAAAGAGAAATCTAGGATTCCTCTTTCTCCTCCTTGTAATAAGAAATCTAAAAAGAGGAGAAAGAGGAAGACGAAGAAGAAGAATAATTCTATCCATTCATCATCAACCTCTGCAAGTCATGTTGAAGATGAGCCTTCAGCCGCTGCAAGTCATGCTGGGGGCACAAGTCTAGTCACTACGAATCATACTAGAAATTCATCATCAACCTCTGCAAGTCATGTTGAAGATGAGCCTTCAACTGCTGCATGTCATGCTGGGGGCACAAGTCTAGTCACTGCAAGTCATATTAGTAAAGAGTCACTGACCTCTGCAAGTCATGTTCAAGACTCTCTGCAAATCACTGTAGTCATGTTGGCGGAATGGAGATTGATAAGAAACCTAGGCATAGAAGTTTTAAACCTAAGTTCCCTTATAAGATACGCAAGGGAGACCATCTTACTCATTTATGCCCTTGTATTCCAGAGGTACAAAGGATATGGTCTGAGTCTGAAAGTCCTTCTACTTCTGGATCTGATATGGTTTCTCATCAATCCCATCAACCATTGGTTGATAATGTGGTAGAGCCAGTGCAATCGCTGAGTGATTACACTCCTCTTTTGTGGGGTGAAGTGCCTAAAAAAAGAGTCTGTTTGATCACTAGTATAGAGTCTTTTGGTATAGGGGCATTCCGATCTCTTCGAATATTCCCCCTCCAAATTCTAGGAGTGTTTCCATTGATTGGGATAGTCTTGTCGAGCCTCATCTTCCTTCTGCGGCACCTTTCCAAATAAAGGTCAGAGTTAATTCCACAAATGTCTATCGATGTGTGGTGGATGAAGGATCCTCTTCAAGTATTATATCCTCTTTGACTTGGAAAGCTTTGGGTTCCCCAAAGTTGTTGACAGCTTAGAGTCAGTTGTTAGACTATGATAGAAGACCTGGTGAATCTATGGGTGTTCTTCCTCAATCGCCTATTACTTTAGGTGGGAAGACTGTCTTAATCGATAAGATGGTGGTTGATAGCCCTTTAGACTTTAATATGCTACTTGGGCATGATTATGTCTATGTTATGAATGTTGTGGTGTCTTCACTCTTTCGAGTGATGTGTTTTCCTCATGAAGGGAATATTATCACTATTGATTAGCTTGCGTCTGATAATTACCACCCTAATTCGACTGTACTACATAATACCCCTTGGTTTGTTCCAAGTGTTCAAATAGACTGTACCCCGCCACGGGTGAATTATGTGGTGTTGAATCCTCAATGTTCAATCGCTTCTGAGAAGGATCCTTTGACCTATTATTCTCCTTCTTGGGACTTGGTCACGACGATTTATTGAGAGATTCTTCCCATAGGGATATGGGACCCCTTAATTCCCTCTTTTGATCCTTGTAGTCCTCATGATTTCTTAGAACTTGATTTACCTTCACAAGAGGAACTCTTTGAAGCCATGAGTTTTGACTACCAAAGGAGTCCTTGGCCTAAGACCTGCAAGTGGTTTGTCCAGAAGAACTATTAAGCGTAAGCCACAAGGTTGCGTGGTTCCTTGTACCATATGTTGAGCCTCAAACCTGCACTTCTTTACACATCCTCTCAGCCTCCTTTTCCTATTCATTTCCTTCTTTTGCCACTCATTTCCTTCATCAAATTGCTCAAGTCATTGTATTATAGGACTTTTTACATGATTTGCTGATTATGCTAATGACTGTTGTTGGTTTAGATTTTTGGTTCAAAATGCTGCGTTTCCGCAGCTCACACAGGGTTTCCGCAGCTGATCCCAGTTTCCGTAGCCAACCCCGGATTCCGCAGCTGTTTTCTTAAATGCTATGTTCCAGGTGTCCTCCAGGGAAAAGAGCCACATGGGCAAGTTCGTGGGACCGAGTACATGGTGTGTGTCCTTCCAGCTCACCCAAACCGGTCCATAAAACCCATGGTCAACGAGGAGGCAAATCCGGTCAAACGGCAGTCATTGACGGTGGCACGGCTCTGCGTGTTCAGTTTGGAGCACGTGAAGAACAGGTGGCCTCTTCCTCAGCCACGAAGACCATGGGGAACAAGAATCCAACAGCAGATTGATAACCCATGACGATCATTGCCTAAATCCAAGGATGGTGCCAGATTACGTGTTTTTTTTACAGCTGCTAGAATAGCTGAGTTTGCGTTAAGTTAGTTTGCTTTCTCTGCTATAAATAAAGCGTCTCTAAACACTGAATAGTTAGTCTTTTATCTTTTGTAATCAGTTTGTAAAACTCTGTTGAAGACCTATTTTGTAAAGCGTTTTAAGCTCCCCACTGTATTTTTCATATGCACTGTTAATACATGAGAAGATCGTTCTTTCTAAGCGTGTAACTGATCTTTTGGACTGGCTGAAGTAGGCGGAGGGCCCCTGTCTGCTACAGCCACTGTACAGTAGTCTTTACTTTATTTTCTTGTATTTCTTTTTGTGATTTTCATGTATATTAATGTACAGTTTGAATTACTGCATTTTATTTTCTTTTAACATGTATATTATTGTACATAAACTTTGAATTATGCTGATTTACATTTCTGCACTTTTGTTCATGTTCATGACTGATCAGTTTGTTTTGCAGATTTATTAGGAGCCCGGGACAGCTTTCTTTCTTCTCTTTTTGCAACTAGTGGCATTTGTGATCGTCTTATCTAGACTGCTGACCTTTACTTTGATTTTCATTAGTTTCATTGCTGTAGTTTGCACTTTACTTTCTGCTCATAGCTTGTCAAGTTGTTCATCTTTTGATGGCTCTTTTTATCATAATCAACTAACTTTCTTGGAGCCAAAACATCACTTAATGCAGCTTGGTTTATTTTGGTTTTAAGACTCACATTGCTAACTTACTCATAACTCTTTCTTACGTGATCAATCCAGCTGAAGGCAGAAAGGTTAAGGGAAAATTAAGTAGTGTGATTTGTCACCTAGATTTTACATTGCTTTAGATTTAATTGAAGAGTTAAAGTAGTTGTTCTTGTTTTTAATTGAGTTAATGTAGATGTCATTTTCATTTTCATTTTCATCAGCAGTAGAGGTACTGTGCCGATGCCATTGGTCTTTTATTTGATGCTTTATTTTTCCTTTAAACTTTGATTTTATTTCAGTTATTGTTCAAGCTTTCTTTTTAGAATACTCTTTAAGTTTCAAGAAAGTAATTAGGAATCACCACAATCACCCACATTCACTTGCTTTATTACATCTCCATCACATCACATTAGGAAAGATACAATCAAAAACAAACTTAAAAAGACAAAAACGACAAAAGACTAAGGAAACGGTTATCTAAGTACATATAGTACACCTCACTTCATCAGCTTACGAGCCCCGGGTTGACACTTTATAGTAGCAATTTAGACAACACTAAATTGACCAAACATTTTGGCGCCGTTGCCGGGGAAGTGAAATTAGGTAGCCACATTCTTAGAAAAAAATATAGTAAAAAGAAAATTTCAAGGAAGGGAAATTGATAACCTTTCAAAGTATGCTCTCCTCTTGCACCTAGGGTGATCTGGAGGATCAGAAAAGAGAAAGTTATTGGTTTAATAGTTTCTTGAGTATGCTCTCTTCTTGCACCTAGAGTGACCTGGAAGATCAGAAAAAGAACTATTAACTCGACTTGAAGAAAAATAAAAAAATGACATGCATAGAGCAAGAGATTTTAGGGGAAGGTTTTTAGCCAGGGCTAAGAGTTCGATTTTTACAAGTCCATCCACTTCAAGGGAAAGACAAGAGACATCTTCACCATCTCCAACCCACACTCCTAGTCCTAGGGTCTCTGGAATTCAAGAAACAGTAGTTGACTCACCCACACCATCTATCGAGTCTGAGTTAGGAAGAGATCCTTTTCTTCCTTCTACAGGAGGACCAATTATAATTGAAGAAGTAGAATCACCTGAGGAAGAAGAAGGAGGAATTTCTCCTCATTCACCATTAATAGAGGAACCAAAGGACTTTGAAGTCTCTAGGGGAACTATCATGACAGAAGAACGAGTAAACGGACTTGGTAGAGGTAGAGGAGGTGGAGGAGGAAATAATGGAGAAGGTAGAGGTAACATTGGAGGAAATACAAATGGATTTCCTATAGTTGATGAAGACTCTCGACCAACCATGAAAAACATCTCACCATCTGTCCTCCCAAACTTTCATGGGATAAGAAATGAGGACCCTGAAACATTTCTATTTGAGTTTGAGGTCGTATGTCGAACTTATGATTATCTGGAAGACTCTCAAAAACTCAAACTGTTTCCTTCAACATTGAAAGGAGCAGCTTTGAAATGGTTCATGGGGTTACTCCCTCAATCCATTAGGACCTGGAATGACATGAAACAAACATTCTTGGATAGGTACCTAGACTATTGTATGCCCACCAATCACAAGGATGAAGTATTCAAAATGGTGCAAAGAGAAGATGAAAACCTGGAGGAATTGCTTGAAAAATTCCAATACAACCTGAAAAGAGCAAAAATGAGTAATGTAGATCAGGATACCTTAAAAGCCCTTTTATTAAAAGTTATCAGAGATAAATGGATAGATATTTTGAACATGATGGGGAAAGGAGATATATCTCAACTTTCACTCAATGATATAGCTGATCTATGTATTCATCTCTCGAGGGGAAAATCCAAGACTAAAACAGGGCCTAGAGATCCTTCTCTCATTAGAGCAAATAAATCTGCAACTGGTTCAGTAAGCAGGGTAGAGATTGGCAATATGCTGGATGAATTCAAAACTGATATCTTAGGAAGTCTTAGTGAACAACTAGACACCCTTAAGATACATAACAAACAGAAAGCAGAGGCCGAGGCTTTGGCCATCTTTTGCCCAAAATTCCGAAAAAAACATGCTCTGAGGGAATGTCCCTTGGATGCAAAGGTTGTAGATACATGTGTAATCTGTTCAGAAAATCATGAGACCAAGGATTGTCCTTCAATCCCTAGCCTTAAAGCTGTCTTTCAAGAAGATCCAAACACAATCGAGTCTCTCTGTTTTGTTGCAAGGAGACCTTGGCAAGGACAACAAAATCAAGGGTTTAACAACTCTATGAACTTTCAAAACCAGCCAAATTGGAATCCTTGGCAACAATCTTGGTCCCAATCTCAAAATCCTTTTCAAGCCTGGGCACAAGGTATGCAAAATCCTTACGGAAGATTCTCTCAATTTTATCAATATCCTCCATCCTTTCTAAGTCAACAAGCTTTACAATTTCCAAATCAAAATCCACAATTATCATTACCATTTCCACAACAACAACCTTCTCAACAGAATCCAAATTCTCAACTCCCTCTTCCATTCCAACAGAAGACAAATCAACTTCCTTCCCAGCCATTGCCAAACCCCAATAATAAAAACCCTCAAAATGCTTATATGGTAGAAGGACAACAATTTCCTGCCTATATGATTGTTCCTCTCAATGATGTACAACTTAGATCTGGTAGAATTTTAGATAAGCCTTCTATAGATGCCCAAAAGCAAGACATTTTTGAGGAAGAATCTCTTGAAGCGAATAAAGGTTCTGAAGCATCTCTTCAAAACCCAAACACTCAAAAAGAAAAAGAAAAAGAGTTAACCCCCACAACTCCCATAGTTGAGCAACCTGCATCTTTATCCACACCTCCTTTTCCTGAAAGATTACAAATTGACAAAGGAGTGGAAAAACAAATTTGGTTGCCTGACTATAATTTCCTAGATGAATTGAAGAATGTCTGTATCAAGATTCCCTTGTTACAAGCCATTAAAGAGATTCCCATTCTAGCAAAGACAATAAAGGAGTTGAGTCTTAAAAAACCAGGAAAGAAACCAAGAGACACCAGAAGAATCCACCTGGTAGGAAAAATTGCAGATATCATGATGGGTAAAATTACCATGCAAAAGTATGTAGATCCCGGTAGTACAATTGTCAAAACACATATCAATGGGATTGAAATTCCAAATACTCTGATTGATTTAGGGGCTGCTATCAACATTATGAGTAGACAGACCGTGGAACAGCTAAAACTTCCTAATCTTCTCTTTACACCTACTTTACTGCAACTTGCAGATCGATCAATTATCAAACCAGATGGTGTATTAGAAGACATTTCCGTCTCCTTAGACTCTTGGGAATATCCAGTCGATTTCATGATTTTAACTCCCAGGAGTAATCTAGGAGGGCATCCTCTTATTTTAGGAAGACCTTGGCTAGCGACAGCTGATGCTTTTATCAATTGTAGGTCTGGGGATATGTATATTTCAGATGGTAATTCAACAAAGAAATTCAATCTGTATCCTCCAGCAAAGGCAATAACAGAAATAGGAGAAGATGAGTGGGTCGATGATGAAGATACCATACAACCTGTCCTTACCATCTCTGAGATTAGTGAAGATAGTCAAATTTTAAACACACTAGAAAACTTTGGAACACTTTCAGAATATGACTATACACAATTTCAGTTGGATGCTGACATTGAGTATCTATCCTCTAGACAGATGTCTCTCTTCTCTATGGAAGAGTTTGGTAGTTCCACCATTGAGATCCTTCCAGGGAAAACATTGAATATTAACAGAAACTTGGAAAGGTCACAACAAGAAAAGTTAACCAAACTCTTGCAAAAGC
>Ga0115851_101360_pt1 | contig 12836 bp, 9 predicted proteins | sample InSIn2gowninarea_FD_83865 | JGI IMG/M metagenome (GOLD analysis project Ga0115851, IMG submission 83865)
AGTAGTTATATCTATAAAATTATACTATAATAATAACACCAATGGCATTATCATGATGCTAGCTTATGAAATACTACATCAGCATAAGGAATTTTCCCTATCCAATATCTTTTTGGAGTAATTGTAGCCTAATGACTATTTGGTCAAGAATAGAGTAAAAAAGAATGTAATATTCAAGTATGGAACATTTTTGGTCCTCATCACCATGTACTTTTTGTAGTGATTTCCCTTTGAAAAACTAAATTTAGAAGTTCAACAAAGAGAAAAAATAGGGGAGGAAGTTGTCAGTACAATTGAACAAATTGATATGGAGAATACACAATTGATAGTAGATGTATACAACTACATACACAATTGAGTAGTGAACTTCATTGCATAGGTAAAAGAGGTACAAAATATAATTAAGGGGTATACAAGAATACCAAAGTGGACCATCACCAATTTGAATATGTATGATAGATCAATGTATTTCAAGGTGATCATCGATAAAATATTGCTAAGGTGCAACTAGCCAAATTCTTCACACTTGGAGGGATAGTTTTCATATATTATCAATTATAGTCAATGCCAAGAAATCATTCAACAACTTCAAAAGAAGGAAAAGCAGAAAAAATCCAAGGCAAAACAAGGTTCCATTGAAACTGTGCCATCATCCTTAGAAAGTATGATAAAGAAAAAAGCATAGGAGTGAAATACTGAATCTATGGAGGATAATAGCTTCCAATCCCCACTAAAAAGGCAACATGTTGATTAAGGGACTAGCAATAGAGGAGAAATAATCATAGCAAATCACCCAAAGATACCTCTAAAAAGGATGTCCAGTGAGTTCTTCCACAACTAAGCATCGATGCATACCATTATTGAGTAGGGAGTATAGTTATTATTGAACATATAACTTGGATACTCAACCCACACCATCCAACCAATAAAAGTAAGCTCTGATTCCTCAACCCTAATTATGATTTTTGTTTACAAACAATTCTGAGAGTGCAAGATAATTAAAACACCAACAGTAAATTCTAACATTCGCAATCTTGGAAGTAGTTTGTAAATTAGAAGCTACAGATAGCAATTTATCATATCAAAGAACACAATAAGGAAGATAATCTATGATTGTACCAAACAAGATTGTAATTTGTATACTTACCTTTTTGAACGTACTTGACATCGATGAGCGAGGATGGGAGTGACAAATTACAGAGTTATGACCTATAAAAATGCAGAAAGAGGATCACTGGCGGTCTGTTTCACTGTGTAGAGGAGCATTGGTGGTGTAAATGTTGATGTAGAAGAGCATCGGGTCCTTATGCAATAATATTTAACCTTATAATGAAGCTCAATACTATCATGTGTTCGTCTTGAGTCTCAGTTTGATATCAAAATGCATCATCAATGTCAAAAGAGCTCGCGAAAGGAAGTACAAAAACCATAGCCTTGAATGGCGGTATCAAGAGATACCTTAGAGGATTGCCACTATCAAGACCAGATATGGGATCATGTATCTCCTTGATGTGGACTTACTATTAGATCCCTATTTATATAGATAGTAGTATGCCACCATGGGTCGGCATGTACCTACATAAATAGGGTTAGTCCACAACATATAGCGATATTTAAGATAATCATTGGTATTATAACCATTCTAAAAAATAGACATTGATATTATTGCATTAAATATTCTAAGTATGCATTGATGTAAGCAATTGTTCCTAAAAGTACATAAATCCATTTTTAGGTGATAACATATGCCCCACTTTGAATGATAAATTGAAATCACTAGATGCATTGAGATTTGTCATTCAAAGTATACTCAGGGTGTCATGACCATTAGACATTTGATAAGCATTGACAATCATTGATCATTCTAAGTTTAGATAAAAATTTGATAAAACATGTTCATGTTAGATATGGGTTAAGAGAACTCCCTTTTTGCATTGCTCAACCTACTCTTGATCACTTCTAACTTATCTTTCTGTTATACTTTTGATGATAATATAGGCGACGGGTGGTCTATTTTTTTGATATAAGAACCACTGGCGGTCCTTCTGTGATACTTTCTGATGTCCTAGACATGGTACTGATGACTCACAATAACACCATGACAACCACACAATGATGATAGAATGATGACTTGATAGACGCACAACACCACATACTGATAACACACAACAACTTGACAAACACACTAGACCAAACATTGACGACACACAACAACTTGACAGACACACAAGACCACACATTGATGACACACAACAACTTGAAAGACACAAAAGAGCACACACTAACAACACACAACAACTTAATAGACACATAAGACCCCACATTGATGACAACTTGACAACCCGACAACTGCATAGGGGATGACATATTATAGCATCATGGAAGCTCAAATCCATGCCAAAGGGCTTGCTACAATATGGTGAGAGCTAAATTCCACATGACTACAATGTAAATGGAAGCTGATACTTCACACCAAGGGGCATATTACCATCACATAAGAATCGAACTCTGTAAAGTGTTGTTGTGGGAGCTGAAACTCTGTGCCAAGAGGCATGATAAGCTGTGTGGAGGGATAAGTTCCATATGACTACAATGTAATGGAAGCTAGAACTCCATGCCAAGGGGCATATTGTAGTTATATAAGAATTGAACCCTACAAAATATCGATATGGGAGTTGAAACTCCACGCTAAGGGGAATGATATACTGCAAATCTGAAACTGAATTCCTATATCATAAGCGATAAATTATGTCATTCTAGATATGGATTTTCATCTATCTTTTTGATATGCCCCAGGAATTGGGACATCCACTTTTCCTCATAAAGGATCATTGGCAATCTAATTTTCCAGGTATACATCACCGATAGTCTTTATCCTGAAGTATGGACCGTTGGTGGTCCTTCTGTTGGAGAATTTGACGATCTACAAAATGCCAAAATGTGTTGTAAGACATGCTAATTCCAACTAACTATCCTGTTCATCATTTAAGACTTGATAATCACTTAAATCGAGGTTGTTTAGGACTATGTGCCCTTATTTTCTTATAAAAGGAGGCTTAACTTCTCCTCATTTGCACCTTTGTTGCATTTGAGAAGAGATAGTGTCTAGCGTTTGCGAGAGATTGATTCTTGAGAAGGGGGGTTGCTATCTTGGTCTTTGCCTGTGAGTGTTTCTTGTTCCATTTCATGCTTCTACCTATTTATCTACCATGGTCTTATCGATCATGCACCAAGATGGACACAGAGCTACTTTGGTCATGAATTCTCTAGCCGATCATTAGGTACATTGCCTCTACCTACCTTTTCTTGCTAAGATCTTGCTTTTGCTTTGGATTTTCATACCGATTTATGGATTTTTGGGCATTTTTTCTCCTAGGGTTATTTTTCTTGAATGTTGTATCATTTTTGCTGATTTAACCTATCTTTCATAAATCTAACTTCACGGCTGTGCTTGCGTGGTCCGTACGACCTTGATCCTAAAATTTTATCACCCTATTGTACAGAAATAGGACCATTGGCGACCCTTTCTACCCTAGTTCATACCATGGGTGGTCCTCTTTACTGCTTTGAATTACCTACTTTCTTTTTGTACCTTCTTGAAAACATTTGACTAATGCCTTTTTGATCATTATTTTCAAGATCATGGTCAATACATGAGGACTTCTGGCAAGAGCACTACATTCACTACTGCGTAGCGATGGCCCCAATCCTAGATGGATTGGAATTTAATGGAAGAGCTCTCTCTGAGTGATTTGGCATTTGCTGATTACATCTATCATGACAAAGATATTCTTACAACTTTGATGGAGAGATGGGACCCAAATTCAAATACATTTTATTTACCGATGGGAGAGATCATGGTCACTCTAGAGGATGTTTACAGGATCACTAGACTGCCCATCAGGGGCAAGCTAGTGAACATGGTACCGGTTCTGGGCATGGAATAGGCTGAGAGATGGGTGGTGTGGCTGACAGGCTCAGATAATGTAAACCACAAAAGAGGGGAATTTCATTGATGAGACATGTGCTGGAGGATTCGCCAGCATGGGGTGATCTACGATTGAGGCTCCTAATTACTTGTCTATTAGATGCTATTATCTATCCAGATAAGAGTAGTGAGACTTTTCTAGTGGGTATGGTTTCCATCATTCAAGACATGGTGCTACATAGGCAGAGGTACGCATGGTGTTCGATGATACTAGCACAATTGTACCATGATCTCCACAGTTTTATGGAGGTGGCGAGAGGAGGGAGGATAGTGGCTCACTCGATGATATTACAGGTGTGGGCTTTTAATCACATCGCTATTTCTAGGCTAGCTTCCCTACTTCTAGATCACATGGAAGAGGCACTGACCTGGTAGTGGTGGGCAACTACACATGGACTAGATTTTCTAGATATGGATTTGGAGGACTAGCGAGTGCAGCTAGACCTACTAGATGATTCATAGATATGCTGGCACCCTTACAGGCATGCACCAGAGTGGGTAGAGGATCCCTATGATCTTGCATGGGTGTGATGCCCCATATACATATAGACACGTAAGGTGCTAGTGGAGCCATACAGGCCAGAGCGGGTGCTCCATTAGTTTGGCATCCAACAGGGCATTTTGAATGTCTGCAGGATGGTGGTGTGCTACTATCATAGCCAGCATCTACCAGAGGATTATGAGCCTATTATAGATTGGAATTCTAACTGGGAATCCCCCAGTAGAGAATCAGATTATGAGGATGACATAGACATTGATGGTCCTGCCCATACTGAGGACTACTTGGCCTAGTGGTGAGAGCAGCACCCTCACTACATAGGCATACATGCCACAGGCCCCGTAGAGGAGGAGGTTGTCGAAGAGGATGCAGATGACGTACAGGACGGGTGGAATGCTCTTATCACCTCATCAAGATGGGATGGGTAGCCTAGCTCAGAGGTCCAGGATGCATCTCTAGATGCGGGCCATGATGACAATGATGAGATAGATCTAGATCAGGATGATTATGAGTCAGAGGTAGTAGATGAGGCAGATGATGCTGATGAGGATGATGATGATGATGATGAGGATGGTAAGTTGCTCACATTTTAATTTTTCTTGAGATTTTCTTGCTTTTGATATCATGCAAACAAACTAATAATGATTTATGATTTTCTATAGATGACCAAGATCCTGAGGTGCAGATAGCCAAGCTAAATGGGCTAATAGGTCAAAAGGATACAGATATTAGGGATATTTAGAACCAGCTACGGTTCGAAGGAGGTGATGATATGACCATGTACCAAGATCTTTAGGCAACAAATAAAGAGATTAAAAGCCTCTACTAGTAGCTGCACCAGGTTGAGTGACATATCAGTGAGGAGAAGGCTTGCATAGAGAAATATAGGGCTAGATTTGGGGGTGGTTCATCTAGTAGAGCTACTAGCTCAAGCGTAGGGGAAGGGGGTTCTTCTAGGAGAGGATGATTGTATTTATGATAAGCTGCTTTGATATCTCTGTAAAACTTGATTTTGATAATACAATTCATGATATTTGATGTACCTTTTATTATCTTTTGATGCATGCTATGATATGTGCTGAGTTGATATTTTTCTACATTGTTGAGCTAATCAATTAATATGTCATTCATACTCTGATTCCTTGCCTCATGGGAAGACTGCAAATTCTAACTTTTTTCTAATTTTCTGTCTGGGGAGGACCACCAACAGTCCTTTTAGCAACATTTACATCGTCAACATTCCTATTTTTGAGTCATGACATCTCCCTCTTTCTTTGTCATGACCTTCATATTGCATTTTTACCAAATGATAGCTCCAGAGAGCCTAGTGCCTCCGCTAGTACTAGCTTCACCCTGTTGCTTGTCTAATTGTGCCTTGGGTATTTCAACCCCTTTCACAGTATGCTCCTGCATCAATAGAATACCTGTGTTATGCTATGGCATTAGATTTTTGTATATCCCTAGTTTTTCATTATTAGCATGAATAGGAGTTTTCCTTTCTTCATTAAGATTCTCAAATGATATAGCCTTCTTATCTACCAGATCTTAAATAACATCCCTAAATTTTTGACATTCACACATTTTGTGCCCCCGACCTCTGTGATATCTGCAAAATCCACCAGTGGTTTTGTTATTTTTCTGATTGACTGGGGGTAATTGGACCAAACCTCTCTGTAGCAATGATCGTAATAATTCATCATGATCCTCAATAACTTTCATGTAGGTCCTAGGGGTCTTTTATCTAGCTGGATCTTGTTTTTCTGTGATTACCGAAACCATGTTTACTGTCTTTTCTATAGGAGCCCTCTTTTCCTTCTTATACCCCCATAGACCAATTTTCACCAAATGTTTCTCTTTTCGTAACATTGATAAGATCATTTCTGATAGAGGTTATTCTAAATAGTTGAAAAATTCTAATATCATTTCATCTCTGAGAGATTTGATCAACATCTATTTCAACTCCTTCTCATTCAGTTTTATGAATTCGGCTACCTTCTTCCATGTTGTTACAAAATCCTCAAAAGATTGATTCTCTTGTTGCCTCATCTTGACCAAATCCACTATAGTAGGTATTCTCTTCATATTATGCTGATATTGGGATACAAATTCTTATTTCAACTGGTTGTAACTGGTGATGCTTTGGTCCTCCAAACTGTAGAACCATTCAGAGGCCTCCTTCCCTAAGCTGCTTGGGAACAATCTGGCTAGCATATCATTGTCATGAAGATGGCTGCAAGCTAACTCCTTGAAGACCATAATGTTCATTCTCAGATCATATGCACCATTATACTTACTAAAATTGATATCTTCCCCTTCCCATGTCCTTCTTCTAATCCTGGTGCAGAAGGGGTGACTTTCTTTTTGACATTCACTCTCTTCCTGATCATGTGCTAATGTTAACTTCCTGAGCTATTCAGCCATTGCATTGAGTTGTGTCATTCTTTGTTGCAATATTATTTATTCATTTTGCTTTCTTACCTTGTCATTATTTTGATTATCAGCTTTCATCCTTTCTTCATTTTCATAACTAGCAAATCTACCACTCTGATCTCGCCATTCCTGTATCAGGTTTGTTTCTAACTCTGTCATAATAACTTGTCTCACGCATGCTGGTGATTGCTGATAAGACTTTGTGTTTGTTATTTTTTTGATCTCTATATCCTTGATTTTCTTTTCCCTATCTGACCAATAGGGGAACTTATCACTAAGTTCTTGTGCTATAGGATCATTTTCCAATTCCTCTTCTGACTCATCATCAAGATTCATAATTTCCTCATATAACTGTTCATCACTGACTTTCTGTATTACTAGCTCAACATTGTTGTGATGCTCTTCAGGTGTAATAGATGATGCAAGCTAAAAAATATCTATTTTGACTAGTTCACTACCAAGATCACTCCTTCCTGAGTATAACGCACAAAAATTTATATGATTTTCCATGACAAAAGTAGGCCGCAGGTGGTCCATTTCTTGTCTACTTAGGCCATCGATGATCCTGTATTGATAAGGAGGAACCCTTATCTCAAAAGCTTTTTCAAAAGGAGATGCCCCAAAGGGCAACCTACAATTGTTATAATTCATAAAATCATAGATAGCATTCATTGAATTAGATATAGTGATATCTCTAGAAAATTCATAAAACGTTCCAGGGCACCTTATGAATCTTTGTGCTAATCTGAGTTTGTCTTCAATGAGGTTTGAATCATTAAATTTTTTAGAATGATATAATGTTAATTTCTTTTCATTGTTAAGGGGACAATCTATATTTCCTAAAATTTCTTCCTCAAGGTTTTCGTTATCCTCAAAATCCCCGTGATAGGATTCATCATCTATTATTTTTGTATATGCTTCATTAAGGTTATCATTATATTCAGAATCTTCGTGATAGGATTCCTCATCTGAAAGTTTGGTTTCAATAACTAGGGGAACACTATTTTTATTCAACCTAGCACTTTTTCTTATTATTGCTACACCTTTCCATGATTTTCATTTTCTTTTAGATGGTTCAGGATTTGATTGGTTATCTAGGGGAAGATCTAGTGGATTGCTCATATTTGTTTAATTCTTTAATAAGAAGTTCTAAAGTTTCACATTGGGTTCACCAAATGTTTACAAACAATTCCAAGAGTGCAAGATAATTAAAACACCAACAGTAAATTCTAACATTCACAATCCCAGAAGTAGTTTGTAAATTAGAAGCTACGGATAGCAATTTATCATATCAAAGAACACAAGAAGGAAGATAATCTATGATCATACCAAAAAAGACTATAATTTGTATACTTACCTTTTCGAACGTACCTAACACTGATGAGCAAGGATGGGAGTGACAAACTGTAGAGTTATGACCTATAAAAATGCAGAAAGAGGATCGTTGGCAGTCTGTTTCACTGTGTAGACTAGTGCCAGTGGTTTAAATGTAGAAGAGTGCCAACGATCCTTATGCAATAATATTTGACCTTCTAATGAAGCTCAATACTGTCGTGTGTTCATCTTGAGTCTTAGTTTGATATCAAAATGCATCATTAATGTCAAAAGAGCTTGCGAAAGGAAGTACACAAACCACAACCTTGAATGGCGGTATCAAGAGATACCTTAGAGGATTGCCACTATCAAGACCAGATATTGGATCATGTATCTCCTTGATGTGGACTTACTATTAGATCCCTATTTATATAGATAGTAGTATGCCACCATGGGTCGGTGTGTACCTACATAAACAGGGTTAGTCCATAACATATAGCGATATTCAAGATAATCATTGGTATTATAACCATTCTCAAAAATAGACATTGATATTATTGCATTAAATGTTCTAAGTATGCATTGATGTAAGCAATTATTCCTAAAAGTACATAAATCCATTTTTAGGTGATAACAATTTCAAATTCTTCTTTTATGTTTATTCATAAATCTATCCCCATAATCTCATCAAATTGAATACCAATAACCATTACCACTTCCCATATATTATCTATATTGCAACAAAATAACCTGATAGAGACCACCATCGTTACTACTAAACTAATAGAATAAGCCACTAGTAGACAACATACCTTACCTCATCACTTCATCAAAATAGGAAAAACCATCCATGGACCAATTCATGCCTAGATACATATCATACACCCATTAGGTAGTATATCACACCCTTCAACCTACCCATTCTAGATTCCCACATCATAGGAAACTAATGACAAAGTATGCAAGACACAACCCATTTCTTAGTCCTCAACCATTACTTGATCAGCAAGGTTGTAACTAAGAATTTTGAGACATTACACCAAGCCAATGAGTTTTAATGCATATAACTCATGAGGGCTTTCCAATCAATTATCCTTCAACTTCAAAATCATGTCAATTGCCCTTCCATCCCATGGAATAAATTAACTAAGAAATTTGACCAACTGATCATCACCATCATTGCAAAAATCATCTAGCACACCAACATCTTAGAACTTACCACCACACTTTACCAATAAATTCCTTCCATCGATTTCCACCTGGATCATACCATTGAAGATAATTTGAAGGTAATTGTAACCCACATGCAATAAGATATGAGTTAAATAAAAAACCACTACAATCAAAATAATGGAAACATACAAAGCAAAGGTACAAAAATATAAGGATGAAATTAGTTAGATAACATAAGTACAACAACTTGGGAGCATGAGTGCAATTATGGACCCATCAAAACTCAATATTAAGGATAGAATGGAAGAATTTGGATGTAGAAAGAGAAGGAACTACACACCTTCAGTAGCAATAGACTAAGGAGACCGAAGAATTATGCTTTAGAAAAGAAATTACTAACAAATTCCTTTAGGTAGAAAGGTTAGACAAATTCATGTTGAGAAAATAGAATAAACAACTTTAGGAGGAAGTTGCTCGATTCACAAAGGAGCTAGAAGAAATATCAACCATGAAGGAGGAAATTAATTAGATTATAAAGGAGGTAAAAAATGTAGTGGTAGCTCAGATAATTTTAGAATAGATCCGCTAAAAAAATGAGAAAGAGTTTGAGTAGAAAAAAGGGGAACTGGTAGAATTTTTTACAAAGCTACAGGGTGATTTGTATAAGTATAATGATGTTTGTGTAGATATTCAACATCTTATAGATTAGAAGAAACAACCTAACTTATAAGATATCAATAAGTACATGATCAAGTTCCTAACATGGGTGAAGGAAATCCAACAACACTTCCCCATAACAACTAAAAACCTCCATGAGTTAAACATGATCAATAGTCAAGTGTTTCCCTTGAAAGCATAGAAATAAGCATGAGAAGAAGCAGTTGGAAACATACTTGGAGAATTGCAAAAGATAAATTAGGTCCATGCTAAATAGATAAAACAAGTGGAGGATTTGATCACTAAGGAACTAACCAATATCATCCAAGTAATATAAATCAAATCTTATCAGGATACACTTCACCACCAAATCCACCATGATACAAAGGTGTGGATCCTTTAGAGAGAATGATACTTTGCCCAACCTAATTTCAACCCCATTGAGTTGCTGCCTCTGACCCTCATTCTTATTTAGTAGCAACTTCAACAACCTCCTACTGACTCTTCTATTGGTGATGCTATAGGATAGGATTATATTCTGCCATGGCTAAGAGTTGTAATGTGAAACTTTTTGAAGGAATGGTAACCCTATAGAAAATAAAAGATAGTTACTAATGAAGAAACTATAGAAAATTGTAATGTTTTTGAAGTAGTACAATAAAGGCCCCTCCTCCTTTTTTGTGCAAAAATCATGAAAATGTTAATAAAAAATATTAAAAGAAGGAAGATGAGGAATAATTAAAAATGGTTGTAAAATGGAAATATAATGAAAAAATTGGTAACTAGAAGGAATAGAAATAAGGTGCTATAAAAAGAATTAACAATTTAAGTATAGAAGTGCTTGGTACTTTCTTAGATAAAATTATCGACTAACGAAGACACCACTCCCCAAAGAGACATCAATGGAGTACCAGTTCTATTACGAAGCCTATGATGTAGACCATAGTCTATTTGAACTACTCCATTATTCTAAATTAAATTTACAACAATTTTTTATTGCAACCTACCTAGTTAGAAGCCTAATACTATAAACTATGTACCGACTTAAGGTAGAGGGATGGTGGATGAGAGTCAAAGAAGAGGAATTAATGATAATTATGGATGTTCATTGAATATTTCTAGAGGATGAATATGAATTTACTAAACTTTGGTTTATCTTCTCATATTGGCCTTACGAAACCCCTCGAGTATGGTTAAAATGTGCTACAAGAAGGCCTCTTTATGAAACATCCCAAATATTTCTGGATCTAACATAATATATTGTACTATGGAGTATTAGGATGGGTTTTGAAGAGGTTACCACATGTGAGGGTAGTGTTCAATTATACTGAATAATTTACAAGAACTTACCACTAAAGTAACAATAATCCAAAAATATTTCATTTTTGGAGGATCCAAATCCAACAAGAGATTCGAGACATTCGATGATCAAAATAAATTTATGAACAACTCACTATATTCCTAAACTTATAAAAGAATCCACCAAAAAAGAGGAGGAATCGTATCTACACTATGGCCAACTTGGATCTATGCAAAGTAGTTCAACTTTCCACTAATATTTTGGTCATCATTATAATTGAGTTGTTTGAAAAGAGAAAGTTGTATGCTTGGGAATTAGACATCTATGGTGAAAAATTACTTATAAAAGCAAATTCCTAATAGTTATTTTTGGAAAAAGAATTAGAACCACAACTTATGACCAAAGCATTACAATTATGTCCTATCCCTACTCCCATAATTATATTGGATTTTGCAACTCATTATTGGTTTTGATATTCTTTTGGGGATCTACTAATCATATTTGTAGTGCAACCATATGAGGTCAAGTAGATAAGAGATTGATTACTCAAGATACAGGTCATACAGTGTATGATTACAACCACTACTTTGTAACTATTAGTGATTTAGTAGCTCTAACTACTAGACAAAGGTGAACTCATTGTAACAAAATAACTGAGATTCTAATTACGAAGATTCAAAGAAGAACTTAGGAGGGACTACACAAATATTTCCTATATTGAAGATTCCTTATTGATGGCATAGGAAAATAGAACCCACCTCAAGGATGAGCTAGATTATTAAGTTGGGGAGGATTTTAGTAGGAGAGAAGTTCATTATGTAGATTGGTTGAATCTAATTAGTATTTAATGATTGAATACTGATTGTTAGCTACTCCTCCCATTTTGATTGAAAGGACATGACTCCACAACCCACTGAATGGGACTGATAAGAGAAGAAACAAGGATAGAGAGAGTGTGTGAGATTCATATGTGTACTAATCATATAATTGTAACTAATCTTATTGATTTATAATAAAAGTATTGACTCTCTATTATTGCAATTGAATTACTTATCTTTTCTTTATTTTCTTCTCTTCCATTTATCCATTGATTCTTAATTATAGATAAGAACCCTATCGACTAATTTGGTAAGTTAATAGTATAACTAAAGAAAAAGGAAAACATAAGCTAGATCTAGAGTATACAAATTTCAAAATGGTGTCATGGTTATTTGAAAAACATGATAAAACTTATCAGGATATGGTATCATTTTCAAGATTTATAACGAAATTAGAAGATGTAACCTTAAGAGTAGACACTTAGGTAACCTTGGTTATAAGGAGAAGAAATCATATCCAATCTGGTTATGACCTTATTAAAGGTAATAATAAAATTTTACATGATCAATTGGTTCTAGGAACTACTTACACATTTGGAGATAGAGTAATTGAAATTTAATCCTCTTATTTAATGGAAGAAAAAGTTAATAAGTTTG
>Ga0115851_101174_pt1 | contig 12829 bp, 10 predicted proteins | sample InSIn2gowninarea_FD_83865 | JGI IMG/M metagenome (GOLD analysis project Ga0115851, IMG submission 83865)
AACCTCACCTGAATGGTTTGTTGGGGCATTTGGATAGCCAAAAATGAGGAAATTTTCAGAAAATTTCCATCTGTTCCTAAGAAGGCTTTGGCCAAATTTATGCATATTTTGAGCTTATTCCCATGGAGGAAGGATCACATGCTCCACGAATCATTATTGCAGAAGAGGTGGAGAAATCCTTCCTGTGGGCTTACTTTGATGGAGCATGCTCTGAGAATGGTGACTGTGGCAGAGGGGTAGTCCTATACATCAATGCAAATCCATGTTTTAAACTTCATATTGGTTTTGGGAGGGGTACAAATAATTATGCGAAACTTCTCAACCTTAAAATTCTGCTTCTCTTTTCCATTGAAGGGGTACAAACAACTATGCGAAACTTCGCAACCTTAAAATTTTGCTTCTCTTTTTCATTGAAAAATATATACTTAGTTTTTAGATTTTTGGTGACACCGTGATTATTGTAAATTGGTTTGTAGTGATGTTACATTCACACACTGATTCCCATCCTTAAGGAGGTTCTTCTGCTTAAACATCATTTTAACCAGATTTATCATCAAAATATTTACATGGAGCATAATAGTGAAGTTAAATCTCTCTCTAAGGCAGACATTTCTCAGGTTTTGGGAGTCTCGAAAATTAGGAAACAACTAACAATGAACCACACTTGTTGGTTCGAAACACGTTGACCAAAATCTTCAATGTGATTTCTTCCGAAAAATATTTTATACATAACTGACAATGTTATCACAAATTTTTTCCACAAGATGTTTATTGAAGGGTTACAAGAAGATGATCCAGGAACAACATCCAAATGATTATGTGTTTTTGGCTCACTGCTTTTTAGGATAAGGACTCAAGGATAAAATCTTAGCTAAATGTTTTTTGGTTTTTTTGATTATGACATGTCTCTCATTTTGTTTATGAGAGAGATCAATGTTTTCAAGAGGCAGTTTCTGAATAACATGCATGCTTTAAGCACATGAAAATGTAATTTTGTTAAATTTGATGTAAAATTATGTTATTTAATGTGAATATTGAAATATTTTATTTCTAATTGAGTAGAATATTTTTTAATATAAATTATTTGATAAAATATATAATATGAGTTATATATAGAGAGAAAGGGGCAAGGGGAGAATTTATTCCTAAAATTAAAATGATAATGGTAGATAATAAGATTATATTTAGTGCGACTTTTCTGGTTGGTGGGTTTTTCTAGTCTAATTTGTCTAAAAGCCTAGAGGAGTTTATTGAAATTACAAGCTTGATGGGTAATCCCTGCCTAATAGAAGTGCCCTAGGGGTTTTTGAGGGTGTTGAATCCATATATACAGTAAACAAAACTAGTTTAAATAACATGAATCAAAATTTCACCTCAAATTTTTCATGCGGGGAACATCCAAAAAATCCCACTAAAGGCAACTTGTTTAAACACTACTTTATTATTGGAAGGATAAAAAATCATTTTTTGAATACAAAAAATATGTGTAATTCTTATATGTATATATATACATGTCAATTGGGGTTATCGTGGGTGGTTGGGCACAATGGCTCTCATATATATATATATATTAGTACATGTCAATTGGGGTTATCCTAGGTGGTTGGATACAATGGTTTTATTTTACCGCGAATGACATGAAAGTGAGAACTATTGTTGTAATGGTTGCGTGCCTATGAATATTGTTCTATTGATCCTGACTCTAACCTTTTGGTTGAAAGAGAGGATGATTTATATATATATATATATATAGTACCAACCTTACATATATTTAGTGTTAACCATAAATAAAATATATGAAGATTAGAAATAATTGAGGTAATTATAAAATTTGAAGTACATGTTTAAAAAATATTTCAATATGAATTATAAATAAAATATTTTAATATATTAATAAGATATTTTTTAATAATTTAATAAACTAATACTATTATTTAAATATTATTTTTCAAAAACTAGCCATTTACCTGTTAATATTTTTAATAAATTAACAAACTATTGTCTTATTTTAATATTATTTTTCAAAAACTAGCTATTTAAATATTACTTTTCAAAAACTAGCTATTTAATATACCCGTTACTTAACAATATTTATTTTTAATATATTAATAAATTGATATCATAATTTAAATATTATTGTTTAAATATAGCCGTTACTTGAAATTATTTCTCTACATTGCTCTCTATTTAAGCCTTTGCCATGGTATGCTTTTTCATCTGTCCTTCTTATGAACCCACCGTAGGCCAAAAAATTATGTTATGTGATTTCTACGGAAAACTTTGCTTAATTCATTATGGATCACACGAACAATTTTTTTTAATAGATAATGTGGATTTTAAATAAAATGTTCCAATATCTCATATTGAATAAAATATTTTAATATTAACTATATATATATATATTATATAAAGTTCTTAACATGTATTGATACATGTTGATCCTCACATTTACACATACACATAATGAGTAAATCTATTTCAACCCAAAAATGATCAAATGCAAAGAGATTAATCAAATACAAACTTTTTTCAAAATTTAAATTATAAAAAATATTTACATTTAGAAATTTGAATTATAAAAAAGATTTAAATTTGGAAAAATTAAAATAAATCTACACTGATTCAATGTAAAATTAAAACTTATAACATTTAACCTATGTTTGAAGCATTGAATTGCAAAATACCTAGCTACTTATATTAAATTATATTTAAAAAATTTGCCATACACTTTAAGTATTGAATTGCAAAATACCTACCTATCATATTAAATTATATTTAAAAAGATCTATTTGTGCACATTCCTTTGCTTGCATATTATGTTTTTAATAATGTCCACCAGTCTCCCAATGTTTTTGTGCTGTTGTAGGTGCATCTAAATTTGTTTAGAGGTGCGATGTTTTATGCTAGGTTCTAGCATACTAATTTTGAAAAATATAAACAACGAATAACCATGAATATACATATATAACGTGGGGAGTAACTGAATCCACTTTTTTCGCTGAAGTAAATGAAACAGGTAACACAGAGCAGATATTCGAACTTTGCAAAAGTAAATGAATCCACTTCTCTCGGCATTAATTTTCATTGAAGCACATGAAACAGATAACACAAAGCACAGCAGTGTCGAGCAGCATTCGATACAGTTTTCTCTATCGGATGCACAAAATAATTTTTGTCCAGTGCTTTTGAAAATAGATCTGAAATTTTATAAATACAAAAAAATAACTATAATCCAGATCATAGGATTATTCGAACTTATAAATAAAAAAATAAATGGATTATTTGAACTTATTTTTATGGCAGATTCTTAAATATTTTGGAAATTTTGTCAATAGAATAGAAATGATATACATCTGCAAATGACATCTTTTTTTTTATCTAACTGCAACAAATTTATCATCTTAAATAATATGTGCTAATTCTTTATGGAAAAAACTGAATGTGATACAAGTTATACTGTAATTTTATTTTAGTTTTTTAAGAATCTGCAATAAAGATATTATACAACTGTTTATAATTTTATTTTAGTTTTTTAAGAATCCGCAATCGACATAAAGATAAAAATATATGATTTAGACAACCTAAATATTGTATTAATAAACAAAATATATTTTTAAGAATATACAATCAACATAAATATACATGATTTGGACAACCTAAATATTGCATTAATAAACAGATTGCAATGGACATAAAGATACATGATTTGGACAGCCTAAATATTGCAAATATTGCATTAATGAACAGAGTGCACACATGTATATACCAATTTCCTCAAAATCTACGATCAACATAAAGATACATGATTTTGACCCCCTAAATATTACATATCAGTTTCCAGTTGATGAGAAGACTAAATAACTTGAAACTCCATTAAAATTCAACTGTATCTAGATCGATAGCTCAGGAGGGATAGACTCATTAGAAGAAGATTGTTTGAGAGTTGAGTAGCATCATTGCTAATGCTATGGCTGGTAACCTATAATAAAATTGTGAGAGAAGTAGAAATCTAGCGATGTTATCGGGATTCGATGGTGGGTCTTGCAAGTTCAAGAAAAGGTCTTACAAGGTCAAGAAGGGTTACAGAATGAGTGAACGAGATGGGTCTGCTGGGGAGATTGAAAGGTTATGGGAAAAAGAAGCTCAGGGAGGATAACGCCAAACTACCAAACTTTGTAGTTATTATCACCATCGATAATAATGTGATCTCGCAAGCAGCAGGCAGTTTCCATACTGTGAACATTTCACAGTACACCACATTCTGGTATTGCTTTGAAAGCAAAAGAGATTGAAGAAACTTGTGGATCTTATAGTAATTTAATTTCAAGATGTAGTCTAATAGTTAAGTGAATAAATTTAGTCTCTACAAATCTAGTAGTCTGATTCTAAGCAAACCTATATTTTCCTAAAAACTGCTCCAGTACGATTTCTCCCGTTGAAAACAAAATCTCACATGAATCTGCAAGAAAACACAAATAGGAGGCCATCAAGATTCTTGAATAGAAAAGCTCAATAATTCTAACCCTAGATTTTACAGCAATTTATGTGAGGCAAAGCGAGCAAACAAATACATGGACCCAATTGCAGTTTCTGCATCAAAATACTAAACCAAGCTCGATCTGCGATGTTGTATGCCGATGTTCAGACGTGCCCTCATTTTTCTGTGACTACCCTTATCATTCCCATCTCGAAGATCGAGAAATGGGTGTCCAGAGTTTCAGGGCACAGCTTGTTCTGGGATGGATCAGAAAGCATATAAAGGAAAAAAACAAGAGAAAACTTTCGTAGAGTTTTTTTCCAGATCCACCTGTTGTATCACGATCAAGGTTTCAGGCATTGATGGGGTTATTCTATTGCTATCACGGGTCTCGAATGATGATGATCTGTTGGCCCTGCACTCACAGGTTGGCGGGGCTAGTACTGAAAGTAACTTGATATTGTATAAAGGAAGAAAACTCCTCCGTATGTCACCTGCGGCCTAAAGTCGAACGACAGAAATTATTGAACGAATTAATTATATATCCCGGTAGTGTTCAGATGGAATCATTTATGACGCTGGCAATTTTGTTTTTTACAGCACCAATACACTACAGTTCGTTTTTATGGTAGGGTATAGCAATTTTGTTTTTTACAGCACCAATACACTACAGTTCGTTTTTTATGGTAGGGTACTAAGATAGAGAGTGGTTGGTAAGAGTGGTGGGTAAGTGAGGGGATTTCTTGTTGGAATATGATAAAAAAAATTTATGGTAAGATTTTGATTTGTGTTGTTTAAACTGGTTTTTTTACTGTATGTATATATGGATTCAACACCTTGAAAAACCCTTGGGACACTTTTATTGTACATAGTTCACCCATCAAACTTGTGATTTCAATAAATCCATGCTAAACAAAATTAACAGGATATTTTAAAAAAAAATCACACTTAAAAGCAACTGGTTAAAATGTAACCATTAAATATATGATACCATAAAAGGTTAAACATAGTTGCTTCCAAAAGATTTTTAGGTTTAGATTTTATGGTATTAGTTTAAATACAAATCAGATAAAAAGAAATAATTTTGAATAACTTATAAAACTGATAAAAAGAGTGTGGACCTGTACTTGAGTTGTTAAGCTGTTGTTATTAGTTTTATTAGCTTGTTGAACATCATTAATTTAGAATTGATCAGTGAAAAAGAAAATTGTTTTCCAAACATTTAATTGCACCATAACTAGTACAACCACATTAAAAATATTAATGTGGTTGGTATTTACCATTGATAAATATATAACAAAAAAAATATTGGAACAAAAATATTATTATTAACTTTGATTTTTACTGAGCCCTTAAGAAACCCTTAAGAATCTCAAGTCCTCATAAAAAAACACAAGGCAATTTTTCTAAAATTAGGCATGTCTTGGGACACCAATTTTTTTATAAATTTATTAAAAGTCAAAGACATAAGTTGAGCATATTCCCTTGAGAATCATTCTACTTGTGGTTGAGCATAAATAATTTATCCAATTTACATCTCAATTTATATGTTATAGACTATAGTTTTTAATGAAAATTTTCCGGAGAATAATTTCTAACTGAAGTGGCAGGGACTTCCTTGTAACACTTGTTGAGAATATGTTTACTTTGGCAATTGTTATAATTTCTGAAATTAGTGAACAATTTCATCTTTCTTTGGAGTTCCATATTGAGATTTAAGGGATTACTACTTAATTTGATTTATGTCTTTGACTCATTCCCTTTTTTGACGGGATAGAATGAAGGATAATACCATTTATTCTTAGAATAAAGAATCGTTATTTAAATTGGACTAGAGTTTTGATTAGTGAAGCGATTTAAAAAGGTTATTAGATTATCATGTTTTTTTCGTATGTCAAGTTATTGTTATTTATGTGGTAAAATTATATCTATACATCGTTAAAATGCTATCAACCTCACTCCTATTGGATTTGTTGGCTAATTGGAAATTTCCAAAAATGTTAGCTTTGAGCCATAGCCAAGTAGCTATCCAAAAACTGAGAAGAACATAGTACTAGAAAACTAACAAGATTAAAACACAACAAATTTCCATTAAGATGGAGAGCCAAGAGGGGGAGGTGGTTGGAAATCACCATGCATTTGATTATCAACCCCTATCGGAGTACTGCTATCTTTGACTAAGATATTGGATAATTGGTCCATACTTTCAAACTCCCTTATAGGTGGCCATGTAAATATAAAATCCATCTCATTCATTCGACTTCCCCAATTTTCCAACATATTCAATGCTTTATTTCCAGTCCCTCAGGAGTATAACATAACTACATATGGTAGACTTAACAACAATGTCTGGATTCTAGACACCAAGAGTTCCATTTTCCAACTCTTTAGTAGTTTGCTGATCGGGGCTCCATTAATAAACTTTTGTGTAATGTCAACAACTAGCTATGAGTCCCCATAAATATGAATATTTGTGAAACCCACTTCTAACGAAATTCGTAGACCCCTCTTAAGGGCTAGGAACTCAACCACATTGTTACTGGTTGAATCACCACTACTTGCATAAAATTTTAAGCTCTTCTAGTTCCAATATTTGAACACATTGCTAAAAATGATGAGGCTTGGGTTCCCTTTAGAGGCCCCATCAAAGTTTAACTTAATTAAGCCTCATGGAGGGGGTGTAAAATGGCTTGGGGAGGAAGTTGAAGGGATGATAGCTCGATCGGTTCCTAGTACCAACATGGATGGTGTGATTTATAACATGTTTATTATGGCGACTTCATGAGGTGTTACTTTCCAGTCATTAAGATCCCAAGGTTCACGAAGAATTGTTCCTTGAGTTGTTGTTTAATAATTTTCCAAATTGAGTTGGTGGATGCTTGCTTGTCTTGGAAAATTCTTGGGTTACATTCCTTCCAAACTTCCCAAAGTACAAATCCTAAGGACATGGACCAAGATCTACTTATCATTGAGTTTTTGAAGAGGAATAAATGCTAGTTCTCTAAGGTCTGATGCAGACTATTGATTAATCAGTCCAAATGTCCAAATAACAACATTATCCTCTAACATATCTCTTCTATAAAAGGAAATATATTTAGTATATGCTCCATTGTTTCCTCTTGCTGTGTACATATAGGGGCACATAAAAGGTCCCTCAAATCCTTTCCTATGAATGTCTTCCCATAAATCCTTCTGCTAATGGGCCATACGAAGTGGGCTATTTTTGGCTACTAAATGAGCTTCTAGATTTGTAGCCATATGGGTTCCCTAGGGATATTTTGATGACTAGATAGAATGGAATAAGATACATTGAGAGTAAAATTCCCATGAGGTTTATTCAGACCTTGAACCACTTGTAATTTCCTCTCTTTTAGTTCCTGGTCTAGTACATACCATGAAGTCATCACTTGGATGTATAGTGAGTATTTTTGGGTTTTCTACTCACGCAATTTGGTAGTGGAATGACTTTCTTTTCAATAATATTTCAATTTTATATCCACCTGTGCCTTGATGTACTCCTACAAATATATAAGGTCTTCCCTATTTCACAAAGCTGGGAATTGTTGCCATGCTTCCTCATAGAATAGGGTTGTTTTGCCATTCTTAATTTCCAAAAAAACATGATCTTGTATTAGGTTCTTGTTATCCTAGGTTAAGATCCAAATTGATGATCTTGTTGTGTATAGAATGGCTATAAATTTCTCTACCTATGAGTTTTGATAATCTGTCCCATATTCCTTTCCATGTTTCCCATCCCCCTTATATTCATCACTGCCACAATTGCGCTCCCATTGCCCTGTTTATGATTTTGGGGTCTTTAACTGCCAAACTTCCTAATAGTTTGGGTAAGACAAGTTTCTCCCATGCTATGAAAGCCCATGTATTTACTATGTTGAAATTGTAGCAAGAAAAGGCTCCATTTGACTAGTGCCTCAATCAAATGGAGAGAATTTGATTTTCCGCATTAGCATGATCACTTGGATTATAGCTTAGCTAGGGTGTCATGGCCTTGTCTACTAGTTAAGTCAGTAAATTCAAGTTTGTGGGCTAGAAGTAGAGTTGTGCATGAATTGATTGCTAACATGTAGCAATCTAGTTGAGTTATTATTAGTTGAACTAATTTAACTAAGCTCTGATCAATAATTGAGTCAGTTGAACGTCAATTGAGTGGTTATGACTATTGTTTACTCATTGATATCTCAGTTAACTAGTTAATTGATTAAAAATAGACTCAATCATGCATTGAATTAGAATTGCCTAGTTGAGTGGATGGAAAAGGCATATTCGTATTTATAATTGTATATACTATTGAGTGTACATTGATTTTCACTGAGAAGGTGATCAATTCCCCTGGGATTCACACAAGGAAATAAGGTATTTCCCTATTATTTAGGATCTTAATTCCTCTAGGATTGTGCAAGGAAATAGTAGATTAGCTGAGGCTTGAATTGGATAAGTGTTGGTTAGAGTAGGCCAGGAAGCAAGAGAACATTTTACAGTGCAGGGTCTATTTCAGAGTTGAATAAAGACAATGTAATTGTTTCTCTTTCTCATATGAATTAATGAAAAGCAGTGGAGGGATTTTTACCTATTGGTCTCCCCTGTAAAATTAATGTGTTTCTTATGTTTTGATGGTTGCATGCTATTATGTTTGTTTCTATCATGTGTTTTCCTTTTTGTAAAATAGTAGAAGAAGTTTTTGTCTCTTGATTTTAGTTTGATTTCATTAACAGTAACAAGTTTCTTGCAATTTCTACATGGTGCCAAAGCCTCAGAATACTACATAGAAACCTTCTTCCAAATCTTCTCTTGGAGAAATTTTGATTTGCAGAGCTTTTGGTGTAGGTTCTATTTAGTGTAGGAAAATTGTCTTTCAACTGATTGAGGTTGGAGTATGCATTGGAGGGAACCTCAATTTTTTGTGCTTGTAAAGAAAGGATGGAAGTTGTCCTAGATGACAATGGAGTATGGGAATATACACAAACTAATATTCTAAAACCAACAACATCATATGCACAAACACTTTCTTAGTGGATGAAATACATAAGAAGACCGAAGAGGATTATTCTGGAGGGTGTGAGAGATTATGTGGTTTTGAAATTGCATGGAAAGGAGACTCCTTTTGAAATTTGGAAAGCTCTCACAGATCACTTTGAGAGAAGAAATGATGCCAGGAAATTGGCATTGCGAGATAAACACAAGAGAATTCGAATGCAGAAAAATGAAACCATTCTACAATACCTCTCCAACATTACTAAGTTCCAAGATGAACCTAGAGGAGTAGGAGAAAATGTGCCATCAACTAAACTTGTGAGATTATCCCTCCTTGGCCTTCCGAAATCCTAGCACAACTATTAGGATTTATTTAATGGAAGAGACAAGCTACCATATTGGGAGAGACTTTGATTTGATTTGGTGCATGAGGAGATAAGAATAAACACTAGAGATGGTGTCACATCCATTGCAGACGAGGAAGAATACCATGCTTTAGTTGGTAAAGGAAATAATTCTGTGGGTAAAAAGGCCCAAGGTGAGCCAAATTCGAGCCAAAAAATGGCAAGAAGAAGGAACTCAGTAAAAACAAATGCTTTCACTGGCATGAATATACACACTATGCAACCAAGTGTCCGTACAAGAAATTCAACAAGGAGTCTGCAACAAGAGTAGGAAGAGATTCTCTTGGCATCTCAATTCAATTTATATTTCACCCTCTTTGATTGCATGGTAAGCATAGTAAAAGGGAGCGAGTAGTACCTAGATTATGGTGCCTCATATCATATAACATGAAACAAGGAATTCTTTTGTAGCCTAGAGTAGAAGGATCTCAAATTGCACATAGAATTTGGAGATGATGGGAGGTATAGTACCAGGGGAATTGACACTGTCACCTTTAAGAGGGAGTTAGAATCCCATATTCACTTGAAAAATGTAATGTATGTGCTTTGGCTAAAGAAAAAATTGATTTCTGTAGCTATATTAGAGGATAGAGGTTATGATGTGGTGTTCAGTAAGGGAAAACATTTTCTTAAGCATGTTGCTTCTGCAAAAGTGACACATATTGGAGTTAGAGTGAAAAATATCTATAATCTAGAGGCATATTTCACCATGCATGCAACTATACCTCTAGGAGTGAGATGGGGTGATGTAGAAATAGTTGCAGTATAATTTTGGCATGGTCCATAGGAGAGGAGAAATAGTTGCAGCATAATCTTCTCATGGATCATTACCCTTGTTATAGGGGCCCTTAGTATTCAATAGCAGGAGGATCAATGTCAGTTGGAGCAGTCCTATACTGAGGATCACATAGTAATGTTGACAACAAAGTAGAAGGATTAGTGTAGAATTCCCACAGAAACTCCGATAGATATAGAATTCTAGTTAAATTAAACACAAGTAATTTGTTGATATTCAAGAGAGGAGAGAAAGAATTTTCTCCATAAAATAAATGTATTAAATTAATGAACAATAGTAATACATGAGAAACCAAACCTCTAATCCCAAAGGGAGGTAATTATATAGAAATTGTCGAATCTAGAAAACTAGGAAAAAACTAGTAAAAAACTAGAAAAAGCTAAGAAAAGCTAAAGGGTAAATTTAATGAATCAAAGAAGGAGAGACCCGTACAATCTTCTGCAGCTATTATTTGCCTAAGGGTAAGAAGAAGAAGGAAAGAACACTTTGCAGCTATTGTTCCAAAGGTTTTCATCTCGAATAAAATTGCATGAGGAAAACAATCGATGAGATGGCTAAGCAATTGCAGCAACACAATCTCACCATGCCCGAAGATGCAAAGAAGAAGGATGATAACAGAATGGGAGATGGGAGACGGAGAGAATGATATGATCATGCTTTAATGGTTGTCACATCCACTCCATCAACTTCGATCCTTGATTCAGGTGCATCAAACCATATGGCTGCATCAAAAGATGAATTTTCCTCCATCGAAGAAAGCACCAGATCCCCAATTTGCTTGGGAGTTGCCACACCTGTAAAGGTGTGTGGAGAAGGAATTGTAGACCTTGAAGGGGGATGCTTCACAAATGTGCTTCATGTTCCCTCACTATCTACAAATATTCTCTCAATATACCAGATCACTCATTCTGGCTTTGGAAGGAATGTGGAATTCACTCTGGACTCCGCAGTGATTACAGACATTTCCACGGGCTCACAGCTTGCATAAGGATTTGCATATCACAGTTCTCGTTTGTATTTCTTCTCCAAAATTGTTCCTAAATCTATTAGCACTGTATCTTCGTAACTATAATGATATCAGTAGGTTATGGCATGAAATATTTTTCCATCTAAAATATAAGTACTTGCATCGACTCAGCAAGGAAAACATGGTAGAAGGATTGCCCGCTATTAAATTCACAAGTGATGTATGTCAGGGATGCATTCTTGGAAAGAATCCAGAGAAATAGTTTGACAAAGGGAAGGCATAAAGAGCTTCTTCACCTCTTGGGTTGATTCAAAGTGACATCGTGTGCCCATTCCCACAGCCTTCAATCAGTAATGCTCGATATGTAATCACCTTCATAGATGATTTCTCTCGCTTTACTTGGGTATTTTTTCTGAAATTAAAATCAGAAGTATTTGAATGCCCTATAGAGTTTAAAGAACTTTCTTAGAATGAGTTTGGTGTAATATTAAGATACTCTGTATTGATAATGGGGGGAAGTATGTCAACAAAGATGTCCAACAACTTTGTATCGGTGCAGGTATATAGCTACAACACACAAAGTCATATACACCACAACAGAATGGTGTCACGGAGAGGAAAAACCGGTCATTAAAAGAGATGTCCAATGCTATAGTCTAGATCATTAGCTCCTAAGCTATGGGCTAAAGCTATTAATTGTGTAGTATACATTGAGAATCACATTCCTCACAAATCACTCAAAAGCACCACTCCATTTGAATGTTGGACAGGTAAGAAACCGAAAGTGTCGCACTTTCACATTTTTGGTTCATGAACATGGGCTCACATTCTGACAGGTAAGAGGAAGGATTTAAAGGTTCAAGGTGTTGAATGTATATTTTTTGGATATCTTGAAAGTGTCAAAGGATATATATTGCTGGAACCTCACACTGAAAATTTTGTTGTAGCTCGAAGTGTGAAGTTTGAAGAAGAATCACTGCATGATTTTTTAGAAGACCCCGCTGAGGAACCGCTTGTTGCCACTGATGAGGAGGAGTCCGAAACTTCTTCAGGCACTTTAGGTCAGCCATCAAAGAAGCCTCTTGGATCTTATTTAGAGGATGAGGAGAATGTCATGGCTACTGCAACTTAGCTTCCAACTTGGGTAGAAAAAACCTTGCAAGATGCGGGTGAACTAGTCAGTGATCTTGCAG
>Ga0115851_101362_pt1 | contig 12829 bp, 6 predicted proteins | sample InSIn2gowninarea_FD_83865 | JGI IMG/M metagenome (GOLD analysis project Ga0115851, IMG submission 83865)
AGATGCTACATTAAATGGCGAACCCAATATGAACACCTCCTTGTGTTCAAGATTCAAATTAGGGGATTCTTTATATTTTCTTTTCCTCCAAACCCTTGTTAAATATAGATAAGTCAACTTTGGGAAGGTATAATGTTTTATAGAGATATCAAATTGAGCATATTCTTCATATTAAAGAACTTTTTCATAAGAAAAATTTTGTTAGAGGCAAAGGGATTTTAGTATAACCTGGCCAAAGTGTCCATGACACCTTTTGTGGTGGTCTCCTTGCTAATATTGAAGGCAACATAATCTGCAAGACTCAATCGAATAATACCCAAAGCCCTATGATCAAGAAGCTTCTAGTCCTCATCATACATGTCATCTGGCTGGCCCTTCTGCTGTCCTCTGAGGGCCAAATAGAGATCATCCTTTTGGTAGAGATAATCCTCTACCCTGGTTTTCCACAAACCAAAATTTTGATCAGAAAATTTCTCAACCCTAAACTTTGAATTTTCTCCCATTGCTCCCACTCAATCAAAAATCCCCTTTCTAAGAGTACCCAACAAAAAACCTCGCTTTGATACCAGTTGTTAGCAATTTAGGGCACTAAACCATGCATTAAGAGCAATGATAATAAGCGAAATACAGAAAATACAAAGAAAATAGAATTCAATCACACAAGATACAAAGACATAAGATATTACGCAGTTCGGATAGTGTGTCCTACATCTGCGAAGAAACCTTCAGCCTTCCTTCGATTACAGATAATCCAACAATCTTTCAACCTTACAATGTCTCCACTCCTCTCAGAACCAGAGAGAAGAATTTCTTGAGAACATTCAATTAACCTCGCTACCTTAAATCCAACCCTAGCACATACTTATAATAAGTTACATCCATTCATATCCCCCTATCCCAACCGTCCGATCTTAGGGTTTTATAATCAACTGTTCAGATCTATACATACGAGTAATGAAGGGAAAATACATACTATTTATAGACTTACTATACATCGTTCCTGGATATCAAATATTTCTAGGCATCAATTTGGGCTCCATAAAGTAACAAATATAAGGATGTCTTTTATGCAATGTGAGTATGCTTATATATGCTTTGAATAATTAGAATGATGATTTAGCAATTTAAAATAAATCTAGCTAACAATTATGCAATCTAGATCATAATTATGCTTCAAAACCTTCATTGTGTTTCAAACCCTACTAATGTTAAAGATGCTTAGATCTCTAGGATATAAGGATGCCCAAAAGGTTTAATATATGCTTAAATAAAAAATCTATGAATGTATGAAGAAACAATAGAGATTTAATGAGTCTAAATACAAATTATGATAATTTAGCCTACACAATATACAAACTACACATAGTTTCAATGGAGGATACAAAGCTTGAATATCTGAAGCATTCTCATGGTGAATTCTTGCATGTACCTCATAAAGATATGCAATATAATATCAATCTATGCATAAATCCACCATAGAAATGTTACCAGGCATGCATAGAACCAGGCTTGAAGAGAATTGATGGAGAAATTATGTTTGAATCCTTTGATCATTCTAAACTTTAGCTTCAAACCCTAGCATACAATCTTGGAGTAATTTTGATAGCATGAATTCACAAGTTAGCATAAGAATTAATGAGTAAGGATAATAATTCTATTTTTGCATTGTGTTTTATATCATGCTCATAACTTAAGTTTAGGTATCTAGGAAATACCTTTTTGCTTTATTTGTCATTTAAGTCATTTTAGCTCCTTATCAAATATTTGAGCATTTTATGAAATATTTTTCTTTTTTAAATATTTGAAAAATTACTTTTTAAATATTTAAACATTAGAAATTAAGCAAAATTATGAATTAAGCTTATCAATGCAATTAACTCATGGCTTAAGAAAATATGTTATTTTTTAATATTTAAGAAGACATTTTTGAAGGTTCATTGGAATGACTACTTAATTTTCTAACATGAAGAAATAAAGGTCATGAGCCTCACATTTGAAGAGCACTTAGTTGGAGTGAGAACTATTTTGCCTGTTAAATAAAGTAGTGAACTTTATATAGAGGGAGAGGTAGTAGTGGAAGCTTTTTTTAGTTAGAAAAACCCAATCGACATATGGAGCCAATGGTATTATGTATCATGAGTATTCACATTGTAAAGGAGTTATTGTGGCAGAAGCATTAAACATTGGACATGAAGCTATATATTGAAGAATCCATTGTTAAAAGTACAAGAGTGAATTGATGTAATTGGGTGTATAAAGATCAAATAGACCACCTCAATAATCCTTATTCGGAGTAAAATCTTTTCAAGTTTTTATTATCAAAACCTTATCATTGTTGAAGATTTCAAACGAAGCAATTAGAAAAAGTGTAAAAGAAAAGTGCATTCATGAACATGAGTAAAAGTTCATGATTTTTTGAAACTATGGGCTTAGATGTAGGAGCATTCTTTTAAAATAGCTCCTCAGATAGTTTAGTATATTTTGTTTAATTTATGTTTATGTGTAGTTTTTGTTAACAGTATAATCTCAACAGAAGTGGGGGCCACGTGCGGACCAATGCTGGAATGCGAACCTCCATCCGCTCACGTCATCGTCCCAAGTCTCCTGGTTGCCTTAGCATTTTATTTGTTTGCTCATGGTGTGGCATCATCCTCATTCCAAGTCCTTAATGTAGCCGGACTCCATACCCCCTGCGAGCTAATGTCAGGTGCAAAACACTCCGACCCCTTTGTTTTTTGTTCCTAGCTGATGTCATTTGCTTCCCAGCCTTTGTCGCAAAGAAGAATGTGGACCCCGCTCAAGCTAACGTCACCCACTTATCAACCATCGACCAATGCCATGGGACGAACCCTCCAGCTGCTTGCATCATCAGCTAAGTCTCCCAACCACTTAAGTTTTTTGGCTCCGCATGAGTATCATCGATGTCATCCAAGTCGCTTACCACAGCTGACATCACCAACGCAAACCCCCAACACCAAACACAAAGGAGCCCGAACTTCTCACCCCCTCTTGCTTGCGTCACTAGCGTAGAGCTTCGACCCTTACCTTTTGAAGAGGTCGCTTACATCACCAGCCTGGACACACGGCAGGCTCTAGCGACTACAGACCTCACTCCTCAAAGGCATCAACTCGGTGACATGTGGCAGCTTTTGACCATCACTGACTGTACTCTGCTAATGTCATCAGCATGGACACATGGTAGCTTCCAACCACCATTGTTTGAACCTCTTGCTGACATCACCAAGGAAACACTTGGCAGCTTCCAATGATAGTTGACATCATCACTCATGCTGACATCATCACAGAGACTCACGGTATCCAATATACAAAGGAAGCCGAACCTCCCCCTCCCCTCTTCCTTACTTCACAAGCAATTGAGCCCGACGCTCAAGCATTTTGAAAAGTGCTGATGTCATTCATTCTCAGCGCGATTTTGCAAAGGAAAAGGAGCATGCTCTCCCACATGCTGATGTCACACCCGACTGATAAGCATTTAAGAGGCATGGCTCTCCATGCGAAGATAGGTAAATTAGGAAAGATTTAGTAGGAACTCTCCTGCCATTAATCTGTCAGCATAAGTAGATAGTTTAGTATGTAGGAATTGAATTGCGCATGCATGTAGAAGAATTAGGGTAGATGAACGTAGCATGTATATAAGCTCGATACGTTCGAGCAAGTATCAACGAAGAATAGAGTGTGATACAGAGCAAGCAAGAAGTAGAAAAAGACTGTAATTATTTTTGTTTATCTGCGAGTTTAAATAATACAAAGAGACTGTATTTTCCTATCTGTGTCGTGAGGATGTTTTGGCCGTGTGTTGTGTTTTTATGCTTACGTTCTTAGCTTCCGTTGCAATAACCTGAAAATCCTAAGAGTCTCAGATTTCCAACAGTTTTGTTTGACACACCACTAGTATTTCAGTTCTTCATTAGTGTATTGTCTTCCACCATTCGTAGTTGGTTCCCTCCAATGTTTTCTTTTTACACAATAAATATCAGACTTGTAAGTTTCTATGTGAGTATCAACAATTTGTTTAGTGTTAAATACAAAACATTCAGGTGTTTCCCATCCTTGAAATCTCTCGTTGTTATATGGTTGTTATAAGAGACAATCTTTTAAAATTTAGGATAACATTTTGTCTAACTTGTACAACTGTCATTCACCAATTGAATATGCATTCAATGACTAAGATATTGGGTGACAACATGATAAAAAGGAAGGGACACCAGTGGATAGTTGGGAAGTGTTGGGATTTAGCCTTACTGTTAATGTATTGAGTAAATTAGAATAAAAAAATAAATCATTATGCAGACAAAAGAAAACACCGATGTTCTCTCAATAAATTGTTGAGCTACATTTCGGGAGAAGCACCAGTAATGTAATTTCATTAATATTGAAATTTACAATTACATTGAGGAGAAACTGAACAACAATCTTGCTTTAACACCCTCATTCTATTTCAACTTCTCACATATGAAATTTCTCCTCACCTACATCACCGTGTAATCTTCCATCTTAACTTCAAGCATACAAGATTTGTTATGCAACAATTCACAATGAACAATCTACCACATTACGTAATTGTGGACATCTCTGAACACCTCCTTGCACTCACACTACAGAGTTACAGTCTCTCACCTACAAACTTACAATAAAGATTACATCATTATATGTCAAAACCGACATTCTCACAACTCTGTGACAATACCTACCACATTACTACTATCTCTGTATGCCAACTGACATTACCACACTCAACTCTTTCGTATTACCTAAGTCCAACAAAAATAATATAACATTATTTGTTTTGTTATAATAACTATTTATATCTTCAACAGACTTTGGCATCTATGCCACAAGTCTTCATCTCTGATCTGCGCCTTGAACAGATTTCCATCACCAGTCAGAACTGTTCACAAAACTGTCCAGCGACTTCACCAGATTTCGTCGTTTGTCATATGCCCAATATAACATCGCCTCTGATCAATCCATGACATAGATTTTATTCACAATGTTATTGCCAATTAATTAATATTAATAATTCTGACCCAGCAATACACAGTCATCCATTCATACTGAATATCATTGGTGGAGAATCGGGCTCCATCTCAACAGGAAGAATCCAAAGCAAGATGCTAGGGGAAATAGAAAAGTAGTTAAACAGAAAATAGATGCGAGAGCAGAGGGGAACAATCACCGACAGAGGCAACATGATTTGTATTAAATGAAATATGAAAAGAGTCACCCAGAAAAGAAGATACAGAGAGCAGGATTTGAATAACTTGATGAGAGGAAAAGAGTTTTTTTTTCATTTATCGTTGTGATCTGGCATCTTTCCGGATTGCAGGATTGATGCCTTTCATCCGAAAACGTAGAAAACATGAATGAGAGAGGAGGACAGATCAACTGACAATTGAAAAATTTGTAAATGGTATTAGCAAGTTTCTTGAAGAGAAGTGGTTTCGGTGTCAGCCTATGGGAGGAGCATAGCTTTGTAATGTATTTTCCTTTGTTTCAATACAATGGAAACATGATCTATATGTATGTCCATCGTGTCAGCCTGTGAGTTTGTAGCAATGAATATTTTGTTCCTGAATTATTATCTCTTGTAATTTATTATGCAACAATGTATATCAGATTTGGTTGAATTTAGTCCCCACTCTCTATAATCTTATTAAGTTTGGGTTCCATAGGCTTTCTTGACCACGTTATGGATAATTCAAATTCGTACGTAAATATATTTTAAGAGGGAGTATTGTAATGTATAATATATGACTAGAGATTAAATTTCATGCCTTTTATTTATATAACAATGGTAAGCTATATTGTTAGTTCATTTAGGAAAAAGGTTAAATAATCACTTAATAAGATTCTTTTTAAATAATATAGTTTTTTAAATAATATATATATATGTGTGTGTAAAATATTATTGGAGGATAATAAGACATCAACAAGCTCGAGCAAAGGTAACAACACTGAAAAAGATAAATAAGGAAATATCAACAAAGAGTATTATGCCTAATAAGTGTATGAAGAAAAAAGATCAGCCAAAGACACTAATCAACATTGAACAGGGAATTCAAAGTAAAATCAAGGTACAAGAGAGTATTAAAAAAGTAACAAGCAAGGAGGAGAAAACTAGAAACCAAAGCAAGAAAACAGTTAATAGGGAAAATGGAGCTCAACAAAATGAGCCTTTAAGCATGAAAGAAAATTATAGCCCCTCAACTGCACCTCTCACATGGATACCAAGAATTTATGTACAAGAGTTAATGCAAATGAAAGAGAAACTTGACAACATAGAAAGGAGGGAGAAGCTAAAAGATGCTAAAGTAGTTGAGGTCATAAACAATATGCAAAGGATGGAAAGGGAAAACAAAGTACTCAAGGATGAAGTGTCAAAACTATAAAACCTTGCAAATATGGGTTAAGGTGAATGGCATATTCTCAAACAAGTCATCCATCCCTCATTCACTAATGCAATAGAGGTGGAAAAGAAAGATAAATAACAAATAAAAAAGGCACATGAAACACTTCAAAATATGAAAATAAGATAAAATGAGCTGCAACAAGAATTAGAAAAGGAAAATACATGGTCTTAGATAGTAAAAGAACCAATCAGCCGACAAAAAGAGTTGATTGAGAAGCAAATAAAAATTCAAATAATCGAAGAGAAAGAAAGGCATGAGAAGATGTCAAATATAATCATCAAAGGGGTGAGAGATTATGGAGAAAAAGAAGATACATACTTTTTAGCCAGAGATTTCTTATCAAATATGTTACAATGGAAAGTCTAGATCACACAAGCAAACAAAATTGGCAGGCTTAGAGAAGGGGAAAAATATAGGTATATTAGAATCATATTGATGAAATATAAAGATAAAACAAGGTTACTTAAATATAGCTACATGTTAAGAGGGTAAAAGATTTATTTAGATGACGACCTAACCTTATTATAGTAGGAAAAAAGAACTAAAAGTGAGGGCAACAAGAAACACAGGTAATTGGGCATACTTAAGAGATGGAAAGGCACACATCACATCTAAGAAAATATAAAATAAATAGAGAATATGGCCTACCCGGGAACAACTTACAATCATAAATTGGAATTGCAGAGGGTATGCTTAGCCCATTGTGAGAGACAAAGATATAATCATAATGATAGAAATACACGAACATGATGGATGTAAGACTCCAAAATTTGTGGGATACAAAAAATAGCAATATGGAATAAAGCAACAAAGAATGACAAAGTATATGGTGGTATTATGGTTTTAATAAAGAAGGAATGGGATAGGGTCATTAAAATTGAAAAAAAGATGAAAATAAATAGTACATATGGATCAAAATTAGAAAAAATAAATAATCATCAGCATAGCAACATGTTATTTTACCCCAAGAAATTCTAAATTTTACAAAAAAAGATAACCTTAATAGAGAAGACCCATACTCATCCCTAAAAAGAGACATGTTGATGTACAATAAGTTAGGGGAGATCATTCTAGTTGGAGATTTTAATGAAAAGAAAACAAATAAGCAAGCTACAATTATAAAAAATACAAAAGACATTGAGATTAATCCTCTCTAGATGCTAGAACAGAAAAGTCAATAGTGGACTAGGAACTCAGAGGATGAACATGGAGGTATCACACAATATGAAGAAGAGTTGTTAGGCCTTTGTAGCATACATAACTTAGTTATCTAAAATGGGATGAATAAATGGAAAAATTCAAGAAAGTACATATGTAAAATATACAAGGGATAAAGTGTAATAGGCTATGTAATATACTCGCAAAAATGCATACCAAAAATAGAGGAGCTAGAAGTAGAAGATTCTCTAGTGGAACTTAAATCTGATCACAACCCAATTGTTATGAAACTCATAATACAAGGAGACTTAACAAAAGAAAAACTTGTAAAATAATTCAACAAAAGGTATCACAAAAGGGGCATATTCTTTGAACAAAAGAAAATTGGTAAAAATTCCAGGTAGCATTAAAGAACATGGTACAGGAAAGGGCAGAACAATCTCATAGTAGCAGAGAGTACAATAAAAGTGAATGGTTAATGCATGTTATACAAGAAGCTCTAAAAAATTATAAGAGAGCCAAACCTGTAAAGAAATAAAGTAATAGCTTCCCAACTAATCCATGGTTTGATGAAGAGTGCAAAGAAGCATGAAAATTAGTAAAGAACTCATCAGGTAGATAAAGAGAAAATATAAAAATATATGAGAAGCTAGTAAGGACAAAAAAAAGAAGAATACACTAGAATAAGAAGGAAAGAATTGATTTACTTAGGGAAGCATGAACCAAAAATATTTTGAAAGGTACTAAGTATGAAAAATGTGAAAACTAAAAATAATGTAATATTCAATCAATGGTTGGAATATTCAAAACTGTTGAACAAACATAGCAATCAATAAGAATCACCCCATACTCTCATTGTCAGGAATGAATTTTTCACAAATAAAGAGGTTATTGAAGGGATAAAAAAGTTAGCCAATGGTAAAGCTCAAGACATAGATAATTTACAAGCAGGGCATATCAAATGGGGAGAAAATATTATAGCATCACAAATCATAGAAATTTTCAATGATGTTATACAAATTAGCATTCCTATTGAGTGGAAAACTAGCTTGATAATTCCTTTTTTCAAAAGTGAAGATGTGAATAGTCCCTCAAATTATTGAACTACAATGATAAGCCCTCTATTTGTAAAGTTGTTTGGGAGTATGTTAAGACCATAGGATCAACATATGGGTAGAAGAAAAAGGAAAGAGAGTAAAAGGGTAGGCAAGTTTCAAGGCCAAACATTCAACTATTGATCACTACATCATACTCAGACACATAGTAGAAAAAATATGGGAAAACAAGAGGAGATTTTTTGTTTTTTTGTAGACTTTAAAAAGCATTTGACATAGTACCCAAGGAAAAATTATGGAGTAGAATGGAAGAGCTAGAGGTTCTAATTCATTACAAGGAAATAGTTCACACACTATATGAGCATGTAAAGGCTAGAATTAGAACACAAGAGGGGTTATCTGAATGTTTTGGTAGTGACATAAGCATCAAACAAGGATGCCCATTATCTCTGACTCTATTCGGATTGTATATTGACAAGTTAGAAAAATGGATAAATAGATTTGGGGGAGAGGGCATGCACTTAGCAAAGTATATGGTGAAACTTCTCATGTATGCAGATGATGTAATTCTTGTGGCCAAAATGACCAAAGATCTAGAAGATCACCTCCGATCTATAGAATTCTTCTTTACAAAAGTTGAGATGTAAGTGAACACAAGCAAAACATAAATCGTGATTTTCTAAATGAAAAGAAAGAAAAAATAATTTGAATTTTAGTTTTTTGGAGAACCTCCTAAGGCAATGTAAGAATACAAATACCTAGGTATAGACTTTCATAACAAGCTCACTTAGAATACATGTAGGATGAAAAGAACACAAAGTGCTCGGAGAGCTCTATATGCACTTTAAAATAGGTGCAGGAATGCTGAGTTGTGGGATTGGAAGATCACCAAGGTCTTATTTGGCCTACTTGTTATACTAGATTTGTTGAATGACTGTGAAATATGGGCCAATGGAAAAACAAATACAAAATGGAGATAAATAGAAAGAATTCAAAAATGTCTTATCATAAATTTTCTCAAAATTAAGGCCACAACACCCTATGAAATAATTCTAGCTTAAGTTGGAATGTTCCCTTTAGAATCAACTACTACGACCAAACTATTATGCTACTTAAAAAAATAGAAATCCCAAAAAATAACAGATGGCCTAGAGTAGTTAGGAATGAAGAAGTACATAGGTGGAAGAGCGCATGGATGAAACAAAATTAGAAATGGATGCTACAATGGGAAATCAATATAAATGAATGCCCAAACTTCAGCAAAGACATCAAGCAAAATGTTAATAAAAAATTTAAAAGAAGCATATGGAAAAATGCAAGCAAGAAAAGAGAATACTACATTGCAAAGTTTAACCCAACATATGACCATAGAGAAAAAGGTTATATAAGACCTAAAATAAAATGATAGGAGAAAATTCTAATTGCCCAAATAAGGAAACGCTCTCATAGGCTTAGATGTGAGATAGGGAGATAAGCTACACCCAAAGAGCAATGGGAGGAAAGCATATGTACCTTATGCAGCACAAGGGCAGTAGAGACAAATGAACACTTCATTAATACATGTATGAGTTTCTAAGATATTCATAACAAATATAAAGAAACACTTGGAAAGGGTTCTATGACACAACTATTTGAAGATAGTAAAATAAAAAAACTTAGCGAGTTATTAATCCAAATCAATAGAAGAAGGAATAACCTGCTCAAAACTTCAAGTTGAGGGTTCCATATACAATGTTTGGGTTTCATGGACGTAATTATAATCTTTCATTTCATTTCAAAGTAAAACAATGAAATTACCCTACCAACGACCATGAAAGGATTCCTGAACCAGCATATGAGTTTGTTACCATATATAAATTCTGAATTTTTTTTTTAATAATAATCAACTAAATTTAAAACTATTATTTTCCTTATCTATTTTTTAATATTTCATAATAATATAATCTAAAATTAATAACAAACTTTAAAAGTTGAATTCCTTTTTAGTTTATTTACTTAAATGAATTTTAGGAGCATTCATTCATAAATGTAACTCAAGCTCAAATAATTAATCAGGTAATTGCAAATGTAACAGTAAATAATATGAACAGTGATCGTTTCTACTTGTCTCTATGCAAACATCAAATCCACGGTTGCAAAATATGCTATAAAATGTTGATAATGTCATATACCACAACCCGCATAAGCTCAACTCCCTTCAATGTCATAAAGATTGTGATAATGTTGCCGTGCAAGCTTCCACATAAGTTGGTAATGCATTACAAACTGCAACGAGATATCATTCTGCTTCATTTACATAGAAATAAAATTTTAAGATAGTCGTTGTGAATACAGGTCAAAAAGTATAACGTAACTTACCAGAGATCTAAACATGCTTCGAACCCAATCAACTGAGTTGAATCATCATCTTGTGCTCTTTCATTTTTATCTTTATACTGTTGATCATCACATAATTTTGCCCTCAAAATAATAAGATTCTGGTCTGTGCATATCTATTTCTAATTTGATATTTAAAACAATGCCTCTAAAATGGTGTATCATCAACAATTAACAAAAATGTTTATCTTAGATAAAACAACGATATAACGATGTAATATAACAAATCATTACAAAACATTTCTCATTGCTCCACAATGACTTTTCGACAGTACGATATTAAAAAGGTTTTAAAATCATATTCAAGTTGAGGCAAATGTCTTTAAACGTTAATTAAGATTGCTGAATCCAAACAAAGCATATTGCCAATATGAAACATCAAAATATATCAAGATACAATGGACAAGAGGCATGAACGTTTGATTTTCCCGTAATATGAGAGCCCTTAATAACCAATAAAATAGAATGTCCATTCAATGAGGCTAAAACTTTTCTGTCACACTTAACTTATTTTGGGACTACACAAAACAAACGTTAACTAATAATTTAGTATGGAAGAGGTATAAGTAAACAGTTAATTAATAATCAATTCATAGGTAAAATGATATATATATATATATATATATATAAAACAAAAAATAGTTTGTTTGATGTATGTGCCAACCATTAAATTGGTAGAAAACTTCTTAAAAATCATTTTAATAAATTTGGGATGAATTATAAACTTCCATCCTTGCATTCCATATAAAAAATAATTTTGTTTAATGTTGTCTTGGCATATGCTATTTTGATCTATATATCATCACATCTTCGTATTAGAGTTATTCGAACAAGGTTATGTTGTTACCACACAACACATTCCAAAATACAAGATTTTGGGGACTTTATTTTTGCAAATAAAAGGATTCACTTTATGAAGAAGACAATGAAGGGAGTTGACCGCGATGACAAGGGATTGATCATGAGTATTCTGAAATGGTTGATACTACTAAAGATGTTGTATAAAGGCTATTCACGGGATATTATAAAATGGTTCAATGTGCCAAACTATCTATTTTAGAGCTTTCAAGACTCCCAATTCCAAGGGAAGGGGATGGTGCTCTTGAACAATGAGAAAAGTCTTTAAGGTTAGCCAAGTTAAAAATGGGAAATTTATAGAGTTGATTCAAGCATTCCTAAAGATAACTCAAGTGCAAAATAGAAAATTAAGTACTTTTTCCCTTAGAGATGATGGAGGATGAAGTGACCAAGTAGATGCTTCCAGGAATGAATAGACAACATAAATTCTTGGTAATGGAGAGTTTGATGATAGAGGGTGATGAAGAATACATTTTTAAACATATTTGAACTTCAATTTTTTCAGTTTCGGTAGAAGGAGCTTCCTAGGGGATGAGATGAAGAGTTAAAGGTCTATGTTTCCAAGGAGTGTGGAATTGAGCTTAGACATCGAAAAATGAGTTTTTTCAAATAAATTGGAATGAAAATCTAAGTATTCCTTTGAGAAGATATTAAAAATGATCAAGGTTTAGACTTGGAAAATTTGAAAAATAAGCAAAATTGAGCACACGGGAGCTAGGGGCATATTTATCATATTTTCTAACTTTTTTCAAGCATAAGAAAATATGGAAAACTAGTGCCTACATTTTGGAAGGCCTAGATTGATTCAAAATTGAAATTTTTAAGCTTGAGAGCATGGAGGCTGATTGGTTCTTTTACTATCTAAGACCATGTATTTTCCTTTTCTAATTCTTGTTGCAGCTCATTTTATCTTATTTTCATATTTTGAAGTGTTTCATGTGCCTTTTTTAT
>Ga0115851_101365_pt1 | contig 12818 bp, 11 predicted proteins | sample InSIn2gowninarea_FD_83865 | JGI IMG/M metagenome (GOLD analysis project Ga0115851, IMG submission 83865)
CCAAATAATTCCATGGCTATTAGTGTATTTGATTTATCCCGTGAGACTACACTCGATGAGGATTGTTGTCAAATAACTCATAGGCGCTTTAAACATATATATTTTGGGTCATATCACTTGATTATGGTATGAGCAATTTTGTTAAATAGATCAGAGACCCTTTTAGTAAATTTAATAAAACTTTTTGTTAAATAATTCAGAGATCCTTTAGTGAATTTGATGAGCCATTTTGTTAAATAATTCAGAGATCCTTTCAATGTATTTGATGAGGCATTTTCAAAGATCCTTTCAATGAATTTGGTGAGGCATTTTTTCAAACAATTCATACTTATTTTAACATATCTAGAAAATCATTCCATTTTGATGAGGTATCTTGTCAAACAATTCATGGTATCATATTACTTGCATAACATATTATAATTTCTCTTTCATATCTTCATAAGAATTTAACCATTTTAAGAGCATATTTTTATCTATTTATTTTAAATTACCATATAATTTTTGGAAAAATAATTACTTTGTAATACCATGGATAGTATTACTATTTACAAATAGAATTTTGAGAATGCAAATAAACAAATACCTATAGTCTCGAAAGGGGTATTTGTAAATTCTAAGCTAATATATAGCAATTTATAAAAAGAAAGTTGATATAGAATATAATGAATAACTAGAATCAAAATGACATCATCAAACAAGATTAAATTTGTATACTTACCTCATACAATGTACCTAATATCGATGAACAAAAGATAATGATGAAGCCTCAAAAACTCATTGAATTTGCACCTAAAGTCATAAAGCAAGATGATCCAAAGAGAGGGCTGCAAGTGATATATTTCATGCTCAAAAGGAGCACTAGTGGTCTATTTCATCCATAGGGGAGTGCCAGCAATCTTTGTTAGACTATAGTCCATTTTGAACTAATTATGTGCCTCCACATGGAATCTCGATAATCGCAATTTGATACTCAAATAAGCCAACAATTTTTAGGATGCTCGCATAAGGAAGTACACAAACCCAACCTTGAACGGTGGTGTCGAGAGACATCTAAAAGATTGCCATCATCAAGACCAGATATGGGATCATGTATCTCCTTGATATGGACTTACTATTAGATCCCTATTTATATAGATAATAATATGACCTACTCCTTAGGTCAGCATGTACCTACATAAATAAGGATATAGTAATTTGATGATATATATTAACGATATCCAAGATAACATTAATATTCTTAAACTAGATGTGTATTAGTGCAGGCACATATTTCCTAATGTATTAATTTAAATGCATAATTTAAATTTAGGTGATAACATATGCCCCACTTTGGATGATAAAATGAAAATCACTAGGTCCATTGAGATTTTTCATTCAAAGTACGAACCAAGATGCCATAGCAATCAAATATCGATAAGTATTGACAAGCTTAATACCAAAACTAATCAATCTATTTTGATACTGAACTATGCTAAAGACATAATAAAATATATGTAACATATTGATAAAAGGTATGAGTTTAGGTAAACCCCCTCATGTGATTTCCATAATGTTTCCCTTGATTGATGTTGATGTGCTCGATGAGCTCCAATGATGTCCTACAAAAGTAAAGGGTTCTAGGGTCCATAGCCATCTACCAAGAGGTCACTAATGATAATTACCCATATTTTTAATACATTTTTTATAGATGGAGTACAACCATATCATATCACTGATGGTTCTATCCATTGACCTTGTGGAAGCTTCCTACCGAGGGGGATATTGATAGACTAGGAGCTGAAACTCTACCAAGAGGCATATTGCAATGAGTATGAGAGCTAAAACTCTGCACCAAGAGGCATATTGTAATGAGGGGTGGAGCTAAGACTCTATCGAGGGCATGAAAACAAGATGATGATATGGGAGCTGAGACTCCATGCCAAGAGGCATGCAAATTTATGATCTAGGAGCTGAAACTCTCCACCAAGGGGTATCTGATAATTTTTATTGTAGCCATTTTTTACTATGAAATAGGACCATTGGTGGTCCTTTATGCTAAATACAAAATGTTGTTGCTCCTATTCTGATATTGAAATGACCTATTTTGGTTCTATGCTATCTATTCACATGCTTATTCCTATAGTAACATTTTTATGAAAAATAGATGCACAAGGCGACCCTCAGGTTGCTTAGATGTAATACTTCTTTAGGTGCCTACCATTTATGGGATTTTTGAGAACTTCCCCATCCAATGTAGATAATTTTTATGCACCTCATCCTTTGCTGTAATGTTGGAAATATTCTCTTGGAGAACTGTATCCCCAACCTCAAATGCTTTGGGTACCACTTTCTTTCCATAGGCCCTCTTTATTATTTGCTAATATATTCTAAGATGCTCTATTGCATTAATTCTTTTCTCATCTAATGCCTTTAGCTAATTTAACCTTGCTTCCCATTATTGTGGTTCCTTCATGATATCTCTAAGTGCAATTCTTAAAGAAGGGATCTCGATTTCAAGAGGAATGACTACTTTATCACCATACATAAGAGAGTATGTAGTAGCACCTATTGTTGTTCTTTCACTTATTCTATATGCCCATAGAGCATATGGTAATTGATCATGCCAATCCCTACCATTCTTTTTTATAGTTTTTGCCAATAACTTCTTGATTATTTTGTTTGTTGCTTCAGTATGTCCATTTCCTTAGGGATAGTAAATTGAAGAGAATCTTTGTTCAACCTTCATCTTCTTACAGAATTCTTTGATATCTTTTCCTATAAAATTCATACCATTATACATGATCAACCTTTGTGGTATGCCTAATCTGCAAATGATATATTCCTTGATGAAATTGATAATATGTTTTTGTGTAGCTATTTTCAAAGGAATTGCCTCAACCTATTTAGTGTAGTATTCGATGGTAACCAACATAAAATTGTGCCCCTCACTAGATGGAGGATTGATAACACCCATAAAATCCAAAGCCCACATTGAGAAAGGCCATGGTGATGTAACATAGTTCAAATCTTGAGTAGGTGTTAATTCTAAGTGTGCATGCTTTTGACATTGCTCACACTTCTTGACATGCTCACAATAATCATGCTCCATCATGGGCCACCAATAGCCCATCCTAATCAAATTTACATAAACTAATTTCCCATTGAAATGACCTTCACATGCCCCTCCATGAGCATGCTCTAATGCTGTTCCAATCATCTCATCATAAAGACACCTCAAAAGAATACCATTAAATGATCTTTTATAAAGTATATTACCAATAATGACATATTTTATAGCAAGTCTTTTCATTCTAATCTATTCTCTTTTATCAAGTGTGGCATCAATAAAATTATCCCTCAAATATTTAAATATGTGTTGGTACCAAGGACTTACCTTATAACCAACCATTTGAGTAACACATACCATTTTCAAGTTCTCCTCAGCAATTGATGGAGTTCCCAAGTTTTTGATAGTGAAAGTGGTCTCCCTACCTTTTACCTCAATTGGTATAAGTGAAGCTGCACTTGCCATTGCATCTACCAACCTATTATTATTCCTTGGAATATTTTCTAATTGATACTCTTCAAAAAAAGCAAGGAGCTTTACAACAAGGTCTTTATATGGAATAAGTTTCTCATCCTTGGTGCTATAGATCTCATTGACTTGATTCACTATCAGTTGTGAATCCCCATAAATATATAAATGTGTAACACCAATCTCTATTATTGCTTTCAATCCTAATATAAGAGCTTCATATTCTACCATATTATTAGTACATTTGAATGATAATTTGTATTACATAGGAATAACATCATTCTAAGGTGATACCAATGCTATTTCTGCTCCTAATCCTTGCATACATGGTGATCCATTAAAATACATTTTCTATGGTTCCAAAACTCCTAAAAAAGGAGCATTTTTGATCTTCTTATCTTCAAAAGAAATCCATAAGCAGTCCTCTTCTATACATTCTATGGCTTCTACTAAAGCACATTCATCTTGGAATTCTTCTCTAAGATCTGTACTATCTTTTGTGGGAAATTCTGTAATAAAATCTATGATTGTCTACCCTTTAACTGATTTTTATTTTACAAACTTGAGATCAAACTCTTGAAGTAGCATGATCCATTTTGCTAACCCTCCATTGAGGCATGATTTTGACATCATATATCTCAACAGGTCTACCTGAGTGAGTACATGGGTTGTGCTATTGATCATATAATGCCTCAACCTTTTAGTAGCAAACACTATATATTGACATAACTTTTCAATGGGTGTATACCTAGTCTCATATTCTTTCAATGTCCTACTAATAAAGTAGAATGCTCTCTCCTTACCATCTTCTTCCTTCTTTGTTAACATTATTACCCCAAATGCATGTTCTGTAGCTGAGACATAGAGCCAAACAGGTTCTACATGTTTATATGGAGCTAAGACTAGTGGATGTAGCAAATACTCTTTTATTCTATCAAATGCTTCTTGACATTTAACATCCCATTTAAACTCAACTTCTTTCTTAAGTAAATGAGACATAGGAGCTATCTTATCTGATAATTGATAAATGAATCTTCTAATAGCTTGAATCTTACCTTGGAGACTTCTTAATTGCTTGAGATTCGTAGGGGGACACATTTTCATGATGGCCTTAATCTTCTTTAGATCCACCTCAACCCCCCTCCTAGAGATAATGTGCCCTAACCCAAATACACATTTTTGAGGTTTGATCCTTAACTTGTATTGTTTCATCCTTTCAAATGATGTTTTCACATCCTTGACATGATCTTCTTTATTATTTGATTTTATCAAGATATCATCTAGATAAACCTCTACTATTTTGTGAATGAAGTCATGGAACATGGTTGTCATTGCTCTTTAATATGTAGCCCCTGCATTCTTAAGACCAAATGGCATTACCTTATAGTAAAAGTTGCCCCAAGGAGTTCTAAAGGTTATTTTATGCTGATCACTTTTCTTGATTTTAATTTGATTGTATCTTGAAAATCCATCCATGAATGATAACATCTCATAACCTACCAAACTGTCAGTGATCATATCTATGTTGGGTAGTGGGAAATCATCTTTTGGACATGCTTTGTTGATATCTCTAAAATTTTTACATACTCTAATTTCACCTATAGGCTTTTTCATTAGGACTACATTGGCCATCCATTCTGAATAATTGATGGGACTAATGAAGCCAACTTCCAATAGTTTCTCAATTTCCTTCTTAACTAGTAAAGAAACATGAAAAGGTATCTTCCTTGGTTTTTGCTTTATAGGAACTGCTCCTTTCTTAACAACCAAGTTATGTACTACAAAATTTTCATCTAATATAGGCATATCTTTATATGACCATGCAAACAACTTGAAATAGTCATGAAAGGATTGAATCAACTCATTTTGCAAAGGTTCCTCAAGGAGATTACCTGTTTTTAAGAATCACAGTGTCTCTTGAGAACCAATGTCAACCTCCTCTATCTCTTCATTAAACCAAGTCATTTCTAATTTTGATGGTGTGGAGAATGGAAACTCTCCCAACCCTTCGATTTTATCTTCCTTAGATTCACTAAAGCAAGCATGTATATCTAGATAATGTTTGTGAGTCCTCTTTTCATGCCTAGCTGGATATTCATTTCTAACACCCATAGATTCTAAGAAATCATCATCATTCTCAAACAACTCTATAGCATGTATTGGATCTTCATCATCTATTTTACATTCAATAATAAAGCAATTTTGATCATCTCTTAACCGTTTGTCTTCTTTCATTAATAACAGAAAACTGACTTGACCATCGTGACTATCTCCATGATATGGAATGATGCATAATTTATTTTTCTCTATGATTTACTCTAAAGAGGACTATCAATGATCTTGATGGAGCCTAGAGGAGCATGAGAGTTCCTTTTCCTAAGCCTCCTATCATCCATCCAAGTCTCTCTCTAGACTGATGTTGTTGACATCCACGATGGTGTACGAACCAAACTCGATATCCTTAACATTAATCTTCTGTAATGATTTTCTATAAATCTAATCATTCTTGGCTAGGATAGCCTCATCTTCCACATCATATGGAATACATATCTCAAGGAGAACATAATTACACTGCTTGGCTATCTGCTCATTTTCTTCTATCTTGTAAACATTTCCTTCAAAATAAAACTTAAAACATCTATGCAAAGTGGATGCTACTCCTTCCATGTCATCTATCCAGGGTCTTCCAAGAATAAAGTTGAAAAAAGGTTTTCCATTTGTAATGTAGAAGAGAGTTTGAAGTACCTTTTTTCCTACTTTGATCAAAAGTGTGATGATTCTTGCACATTTCTTTGGAACACCATCAAACCCCTTAACTCTCATGGTAGTCTCTTCTCTTGGAGGTAATAAATTTGGTTCAAACTATGAAATCAAGTGAGTGGTGGCTATATTCAAAGCTGCCCCACATTCTATCAATGATCTTTTAACTATGTTTCCAAATACATTCACTTCAATAATCAATGGTGGATGTAATTGGGTCACATCCTTACTAGGCTTTTTACTAGGGTGAAAAGTAATAATATCTACTTTACTCCATATTTTTGTCTTTTTCATAAAAGTAGTAATTGAGATGTTCCTATGTATCTGACTATTATTGAAAATCTGATTCATCATTTCTCTATGAGGTTCTGAAATTTGAAGCAATTCAAACAAACTAACCTTGGCTTATGTATTCTTGATTTTCTCAATGAGGTCAAAACTTCTTGGGTCTTTAGGAAGCTCCTTTTCACATGTGACTGGATATGTTGCTACTCTTGGTCTTCCTCTTGTAAGTGCTATACATACTTCTTCATTGAAAATTACATTAATATGTTGCTCTTCCCCTGTATCTCAAACTTTAGTAGGACACACATAGAATCCATCCTCTATAATTCTTTGTATTTTGTTTCTTAGGCCACCACACCCATTAGTGGCATGTCCCTTGGTTTGATGATATTCAAAGTATCTATCTTCTTTGTACCATGATGTCCTTTCTACTAACTCATCTTCCTCTTATTTGGGCAAAAGTTGCAATAGTCCCTTTGCCATAAGATCTTTCAAGATAAACCTGGGAGGTATAGGAAACTTTATGAATTTCCTTTCTTTCCTTTCATCTAATTTTTTTGCTACATGAATAGATTTTTCTTTCTTTGGTGATTATGGATTTTTTTCCTTAGCCCTAAGCTTGTCATCATCTCCATATTTCACAAGCCCTAATTTCACAAGAACTTTTTCTTTTTCCAATAGCTTATATTTCATATTAAAAAATGCTAGATGTGTATAATCAATGACATGAGCCTGTAAAGATAATATGACAACATCCTTGAAGATATTATTTACCTCTTTTTCTATGAGCTTAGTTTTGATTTGTTGCCATGTCTTTTTGAATCATACAACAAACTTTTCAAGACTTTCATTACGGCCTTGCCTCATAGCACATAGATCTAAAACCATGACTTCATGCTTGATATTATGCTTATACTGTTCTAGAAATAAGTTGCTCAATTCTCTAAATTATGTGATTGACCTTTTGGGTAGAGAATAGAACCATTCACGAGCCTCTCCTTCCAAACTATGAGGAAAGAACTTTGCCTATAATCTCAAATCCACACTAATTTTTAGCTCACACTATCTTTAAACCCTTGTAAATGTCTCCTAGGATCTCCTTCCCCATTGAATTTATAGAACTTAGGATCTTTATAATTAGGTGGTGGCATGCACAAATGGATTTCATCACATAAAGGGCTACCAAACTTAATTGAATCATCTAGTTGAGATGATCCTCTTGCTAGTTTGTCAATCTATCTTTGCATACCCTCAATAGTAGCCTAAATGTGATTATTATTACTTCCATCACCATGATTGGCTTCTTCATTAAATGCTTTTGGTTCATCATGCTAAATATCTCCAAAGATCTCATTGAGATCTCTTCTTGAAAGCCATTGTAGTAATAATTTTAGCTGATCCATGTCTGAAATAACTCACCAAATTGCTTATTAGTCCTAACTAAAACCCTAGGGTTTTAGCACAACTACTTATGTATTTCACATCAGGTTCACCAAAATGTTCACAAATAGAATTTTGAGAATGCAAATAAATGAATACCTACAGTCCTGAAAGGGATATTTGTAAATTCTGAGTTAACAAGAAAATTGATGTAGAAGATAATGAATAACTAGAATTGAAATGATATCATCAAATAAGATCGAATTTGTATACTTACCTCATAGAATGTACCTAATATCGACGAATGAAAGATAATTATGAAGCCTCAACAACTCATGGAATCTACACCCAAAGTCGTAAATCAAGATGATCCAAAGAGAGGGCTAAAATCAATCTATTTTATGCTCGAAAGGAGCACTAATGGTCTATTTCATCCATAGGGGAGCACCAACAATATTCATTAGACTATATTCCATTCTAAATTGATTCTATGCCTCCACACAAACTCTCAATAATTGCAATTTGATACTCAGATAAGCCAATAATTATCAAGATGCTCGCATAAGGAAGTACACAAACCCAACCTTGAATGACAATGTCAAGAGATACCTAAAAGATTACCATCATCAAGACCAGATATGAGATCATGTATCTCCTTTATATGGACTTACTATTAGATCCCTATTTATATAGATAATAATATGACCTACTCCTTAGGTTGGATTGTACCTACATAAACAAAGATATAGTAAGTCGATGATATATATGAACGATATCCAAGATAACATTAATATTCTTGAACTAGATGTATATTAGTGTAGGCACATATTTCCTAATGTATTAATTTAAATGCATAATTTAAATTTAGGTGATAATAATTACTAACTAGGAGATCATTTTGGATTTGATTAAAGAACATTAATTAGTTTGACAATGTAATATAGAAACAAGGGAATGAGGTACCCTTTCAAATATGTATATAATTAATTTAGTATTAATGATATTTAATTGAAAAAATATGATAGTATAATAATGGTATGTGATTGATGGAATAAAATATTTATACATTTCTCTTTCTGTGATGATAATTTTTAATTATCTCCATGATCGAGGAAGATAGGTAGTCTTATGATAAGACCTAGAACCTTTCGAAATCTAATGGAGTATTGTTTGGAATGAAAACTACTTGAAAATATTGATTAATGGTTTGGATTGAGATGGTGCATGTGGAAATTTATTGGACTACATGATCAAGGATGATAGGTAGTCTCTAATAAGATATAAAACCTATTGAGATTAATACAGAGTGAAGTTTGATCAAATTTATATGATATGTTTGCATCTAGGGTAGGATGCATTTCATAAATCCAAGACTTGTCTTTATCCTTATATAACTCTCACTAAATCCTAATACTCAATTCCATATTATATTAGTTCTTTTGGATAGATGCATGCTCGAGGAAAATGGCAGGTGGATGAAGACTCATCCAAGACAAGGATGGTGATGAAGAATATCTACAAGTTGATAATGCTCATGTAAAAAGTGTTATTGCAAGTTTTTCAATAATAACAAAACCTAATTTACAATGTCAAGGAAAATTGAATCATGGATAAATATTATGTATTACTAAACATGATCACAATACATGATTAGGATCATACTAGATGTAATGTAATTCCTTGTTAGGTGAATCAATGAGATACCTTACTTGTAAAGGGTAAAGTCCTAGATGAGTTATATGATGTATTCTATAAACAATGAAGTTTTTGACATACCTTCTAAGATACATTCTCTTATTGTGTAGATTGTATTTTGAGTATGGATGAACTATGTTAGGAATGAAGATCCTTAAGTAATTTGGTTGGTGTATCAAAGTAAAAGAAACTAAGTTCATTATTTGATATAGTATATTAAAGGTAGGACACCTCATAAGATAGTTTAATCTATTATCCATTCAATATATAGGGAAGGTTGGGATTAGTATTTTATTATGCACCTAAGATATAGAAATCAAACCATAATATCCTAGTAAGAACATGGAGATGATGCTTGAAGGTTACAATAAAGAATCAAATAGGGTACCAAGTAAGAGGGAATGGTATTTTTTACTAATCCATAAGGATAAATTTGAAACTATTATCTCTTCATTACCTTACGAGGAAGGTAACTCAAACCTAAATAAAATGTTAGGATATGAACATCCCTTATACGCAAAGAAAGACTAATCGAAATAGGACTTGGAATGATTTAGAATATTCAAAGGATAAGACTATTTAATCTAGCCAAGTGTTGCCTCATAGCACCCTAAAATATCGTTCAAATAAAATATGGTTATTATTGGACAAGAATTGATATAATTTATGCCAAACTACCTTGTTAGAAGCAATTGTTTAGGACTTATTATTCTCTTCATATATTGTACTTGTGAAGTAATGATCTCTATTTGTATTGTGCATATGGTATAATTATGGTTCAATGTTCGTTATTGGTTTTATGAATAATATTTCTTGAAACTTCTTGAATACGTTTTATGAGTTGTTATTTTTGGGTTTATCATAAAAGATTACTAATGAAATTTATTAGACTCAAATAACCACTTGGGGGTATTATTAATCTAATACCCATGGCTCTCCAATATATGGGCTTGGGGATTCTAGACTCCATGGTGGAACAAATCGATAGATATGGTAGGCTACTATCTCATATCCTTGATAGGGTGTCATATGAGGATAGCATTCGATAAAACTATGATTATCATATGAGGGTAACTAGTAGTCATACTACCTGTAATGTAGTAAATAGGACTATGACGATTATTCCATAGGTGATGATGTTTATTTTATCCATGTGGATGATTTCCTAGGAAAATCCATTTGCACCTATGAATCAGAGGGTCATACATCAGGTGAGGATGTTTAACCTTATGGATGAGCGTTCTCTTGGTTGATATGGGCCCCAAGTAGGAAACCACAACATCATGATCAAAATTTTTGTTGCATAGTTAGAGGATGGAAATGGTGGGGTCACCTATGTGGCATATTCCAATGCGATGAGCATTAAGAAGTGAACACCAAAAAGTTTTCAATCAAGGTTGGTTATTCTAGATTCCACCAATATTTTCATATGGGTGTTTATTGCTATATGCTCATGTGGATCATCTAGTCCATTCCTAGACCATTCATGAATTTAATTTAAACAAAAAATAGATTTGAATTTTTAGGATTTGTGAAGTTGAAATTAGGGTTGCATTGGAAAAATATTTCTCATGAGAAGGAGGAGATAGGTGCATTACAACTCTTCATTTCCATGTCCATGTAAAGAATCATAATTTGCATTAACACTCTCAACAGTAATTGCCTCCAAATTAACAAGGTTAAATACCAAAAATATGACAAACCCTTCTTTCACTAGTAATCCCTAGAATTACTAATATATCTTATTGCCTCTTTGAAAAGGTCATTATAGTTTTTCACTTTTTCTACTATTAAAAATGACCCCTTGAATCTCCTTTTCTTATTATATGCATGATTTTTCAATACATAATCAATGTTCTCTTTTCTCTTTAGATATTTTGATTTATCATAAGGTCGCAATGGGGGTTGAGAAGGGTCAACCTTTGAAGGCAACCTTCACCTTTTCTTGGTAGTATTGGTTCTATTTGTTGAAAACCTCTCCTATGGCTATTATACATTTGAAAAAACCAATTCTGTTTATGATGATATATTGCACAATTATCAATATAAAATAAATAATATAACTTAGTTACTACTCTATTAGCATGCCATACTCCTAGCTCTACATATACATTCTCTTGGTCATCTTTTAACAAGTGAAACAAAAAAAAAATATAATGAGTTTTTACACATGCCAATCAACTAAATTATTTATCAATTAACTACATATTATTTATTACTGTTTACAAATAATTTTTATTATTTTTGAGAAATGCAAAGTAATTAAGAAACAAGCAAACAATGCCAGTAAACCTAACATCCATAATCTCGAAAATAACAAGTTTGTAAATTCGATGCTACGGATAGCAATTTAATGATAAACTAGATATGAAAGATAAACTCAGAAAGATGCTTGCAGTGTAAATGAAAACCACCATACAAAATTGAAAATGCATACTTACCTCACGGAGTGTACCTGATAATGACAAAACGAAGGTAGTGACGAAGTCTCGGAGGTCAACATCGCATGCACCCAAGCTCTTAGAGCTGACAAATCCCAAAACAGGTCTGTTGGTGGTGTATTCGGGATGAAGAGGAATGTTGGTAGCCTATTTTCTCCATAGAGGAGCACCGATTGGTCTTGTTCTGACTATGATCTACCTCCAACTGACTCTGTACACCTGTCTGATCATGCAATGATGATGTTGTGATACTCATATTTGGTCATTTATGTGTTTGTACATTTGCAAATGAGGAAGTATACAAAATCCCAGCCTTGTATGGCGGTGTCAAAAGACACCTAGAATTGGATTGCCATAATCAAGATCGGATATGGGATCATAATATCATCGTCTCTTGATCTTGGACTTACTACTAGATCCCTTATTTATATAGATAGTAATATGACCTACTCCTTTGGTTGGCGTGTACCTACACAAATAAGGAATGTAGTAAGTCGTGATATAAGTATTAATAATATGCAAGACATCATTAATACTACTTTGATATAAGTGCAAGCAAATGTCTTATAATGTATTAAATAAATACATAAATTCATTTTTAGGTGATAACATATACCCCACTTTGGATGAATAATTGAAAATCACTGAGTGCATTTGAGATTGTTCATTCAAAGTAAAACCAAAACATCATTGATAATCCTTTCTAAACATGATATTTGATCATTCTACTTATGATGAAGCAA
>Ga0115851_101367_pt1 | contig 12805 bp, 13 predicted proteins | sample InSIn2gowninarea_FD_83865 | JGI IMG/M metagenome (GOLD analysis project Ga0115851, IMG submission 83865)
GATAGATCAACGCCTTAGAATTCAGCCTCTTCGAGGGGGCAACCTCCTTTACATTACATAAATGAACAATTCTTGGATGATTCAAATGACAAAACCTCCTTTCTATATATAGGAGTCTAAGGAGTCATAATATAACCCAGCCGACCTAACAATAATAATATAAAGCCACAGAAATAAAAATAGGGGGATTCTATGGGGCACAGAAATAACAACATGGGGGTAATAGGGGCACAACAATATAAATAAGGGGTATAACTACAATAGTAATGGGGTAATCACTAGTATTATAGGGACCCAACAAAAGTTCAAAGCCTTCAAAGCCTTGGTTGAGAATGAATCAGATCACGAAATCAAATACCTCAGATCTGATTTAGGAGGGGGATTTAAGTCAGATGAATTTTTTGACTTTTGTGAAGAACATGGAATAAAAAGTCAATTCTCCGCTCCAAGAACTCCTCAGCAAAATGGAGTGGTAGGGAGGATGAACATAACTATTCAACAAATGGCTCGTGCTATGCTATATGAGTCTGAAACTCCTGCAACCTTCTGGGGCGAAGCTGCATTCACCACCGTCACTATTCTCGACGAAGCAAATGTTTGGGTAAACATCACTCAAACTCCACATGAACTTTGGTATGGTAAGACTCCTACTGTAAAATACTTCAAATTTTTTGGAAGAAAATGTTACATCAAAAGGACTGATGAAAAACATGGCAAGTTTGAACCCACAACAAATGAAGGCATTCTCCTTGGTTACTCTTCCTGAAGTAAAGGATACAAGTGTTATAATAAAAGACTTGGGAAAATTATTGAAAGTATTGATGTTCTGGTTGATGAAACACGCAATTCCAAAGCAGGTAAAAACAAAATATTGTGGAGAAGATGAGGATTATCCTTCCACATCAAATCAAACTAATTCTAAATAAGAAACCAATGAAGCACCAAAAGAATAGATAACGCAAGAACAAAAGACTCCATCCAGGTATGCTTAGAAAAATGATCCAGAGACTCGAATTTTGGGACAGGAAGAGGTAGGTGTGTAGACAAAAATAACTATTATGGAGCTTCAAGTTATCTAGCATTGATTTCCTCCATCAAACCTCAAAATGTAAATTAAGCATGCAAAGATAAATGTTGGGTCAAGGCCATGAATGAAGGACTTGAGCAAATTGAAAAGAATAATACAAGGGAATTAGTTCCTAGACCTCATGATAAGAATATCATAGGAACGAAATGGATTTTCAAAAACAAGCTAAATGAAAATGGTGAAGTTATTAGAAACAAGGCCAGACTTGTCTATAAAGGATATGCTCAACAAGAAGGTATAGATTTTGAAGAAACTTTTGCACCTATTGCTAGACTTGAAGCCATAAGAATGTTCCTTGCTCTTTCTAGTTTTCAGAAATTATAAGTATACCAAATGGATGTAAAATCTACCTTTCTTAATGGTGACTTAGAAGAAGAAGTATATATTGAGAAACCAGATGGATTCATCCTTGGAAATGATCCAAAACTTGTATGATAACTCAAAAAGACTCGCTATTGTCTAAAACAAGCTCCAAGGGCCTGGTATTACCATCTTGACAAATACTTCCATCAACAAGACTTTTGAAAAGGAAAAACTAATAGCAATCTATATACAAAGATTGACAATAATAAATTGCTAATACTTGTTGTGTATGTTGATGATATCATTTTTTGTAGCAATGAAGAAGCCATGAGTTAGAACTTTGCTTTGGGGTAATGTAGCAAGAATTTGAAATGTCCCTACTTGGTGAACTCATGTATTTTCTTGGTTTACAAGTTCAACAAAATAAAGATGGTATTTTTCTGTCACAAACCAAGTATCTCAAGCATATCTTGTAAAAATATAGGATGGAAGATTCTAAACCAATATGTACCCCTATGGTAATAGGATGTAGTCTCAGCTCAAATGATGAATCAACAACAGTACATGAACCAACCTACAGATCCATGATTGGTAGTCTGCTTTATCTAACAGGTACCCGACCAGACATCGTGCATGCAGTTGGAATAGTTGGAAGATTCCAAGCCAATCCAAAGGAATCACACCTTCAGGCAATCAAAAGGATTTTCAAATATCTTCAAGGAATATAGAATTTTGGTTTCCGGTATCCTAGAGATACAGATCTTACACTTCATGCATATACAGATGCAAATTGGGAAAGAATCATTGTTGACAAAAAAAGAACTAGTGGTGGTGCATTCTATATGGGTTCTAGATTAGTGTCTTGGTTCAGCAAGAAACAAAGATCAATTGCATTATCTACAGCTAAAGTAGAATATGTGGCTACTTCATCTTGCTGCACATAACTCCTTTGGATGATGAAAACACTGCAAGACATTCATATCACATGTACTCCACCCATCTCCATTCTATGTGATAATACAAGTGCCATCAATATTTCAAAGAATCTAGTCATGCATTCCAAGACCAAGCACATACCCATCAAATATCATTTTCTACGTGAACAAGTGCTTGAACAAAACGTCAAATTGGGGTGTGTTCCCTCAAAAGAACAAATTGCTGATATATTCACCAAACCACTACCTAGAGAGACATTTGAATATCTCAGATAGATGCTGGGAGTATTTGAGGCATCATCTTGCTGTTAAAAATTATTTGTTCAGAGAAAAGTGGTTATACGCGAGTTTCATGAAGCGTGTCCATGTACATAAGCCAGTTGCTATGGATAGAGTCACATATATGTTGGTCTGAAGAAAAATAGTGGGCCAGACTCAAGATGAGAGGACTCTGATATGAATCTGATAGTGATCATTTGGCATAGGTTCAGAGGGGATATATACTTCTAATAATGCATTGTTGGCATTATCTTATAAGATCTTAGTTCAATTTCATAGTTGTCTTTTATTCAGGTGGAATAGGTTCAGGGGGAGATCATGGTTGCTGGTCTGGATGGTGACTGACAGATGCTGCTGATGATAGTTACTGATGACTATCATGGTCTTGTTTCAGATATTTGGTCTCTATGTCATGTATATATTGTAATGTCAAGGTCATGAAACAACCTATGTTGTTTCCCCACTATGCATGTGATGGATGATGTAACGTTCTTGTTTTGACATGTATAAACAATTGGTATATCCCCACTATCATGGTCTTGTTTCAGATATTTGGTCTCTATGTCATGTATATATTGTAATGTCAAGGTCATGAAACAACCTATGTTGTTTCCCCACTATGCATGTGATGGATGATGTAATGTTCTTGTTTTGACATGTATAAACAATTGGTATATCCCCACTTGGTTGGGTGGATGAGTCAAACTTGGCATATCCCCACTTGGTTTGGTGGATGTGTCAAACTTGGTATATCACCACTTGGTTGGGAGATGGATGTATGTATGAAACATTGGTGATAGGAAGGTCATTTATGATCTTTGTATAGAGTCATGTACTTCTTTTAGAAAATCTTTTTGCAGACCATTCTTATACTTAGTGGGAACATGGACTCGAACATGGAACTCAATTAGCACACTTTAGCATATCAAAAAATTCAGCATGTACTCAGGGGGAGAATAACCCTTTGCCCTTGATGACAAAGTAGGAGAGTGACTTTGGGTTGCCATAAAGTCCAAAGGGGGGATTGTTGGCATTATGACATAGATTTGGCACTATGACACAAGTGATTTCCTTGATGGAAACTTACTCAGATGACAAATCACAATTCAAAATCACAGAATGAAGAAAGAGAGGTATATGGAGTTTCCCCATTGACCAAGCTATGTGTACATGCGTGTTCGTAAACCAAAAGGCACACATAGCGTACACACACACTTTCACGGAAGGAAAGGTGTGTACATGTTGGAAAACATAGTTTTGGTTCGTGGTATTTGGTCCATGGTATTGTGATCCATGGTATTGGTCTAAGCTATCTTGTCGAAAATATTGACCCCAGGTATTTGGTCAAAGGTATTGGTTCTAAGTGGTTTTGGTCCATGCTATTGAGTAAGGCCTAAGACTATAAAAGGAGGAGAAGCTTATTAGGCAAAGGTACTCAAGTATTGAATATCTAATGAAGAACAAGATCCATAATACATGTTATTGGGTTATGGTGCATAGCTGGATCTGAATCAAGGATGAACCTTAGTGCTTCATGAAGGATAAGATCTAATCATGGGTCAAGATCTTAAGGCTTGAAGAGAAGTATATTTCTGTGGTTTTGATATTTTATCTGAATAACTGGTGAATGTTGTAATATGTAAATATGATGATCTAGGTATAACTGATGTCTGGAATTGTTATAAAGTTTAAATCATCATTTACAGATCTGTACGCAGGTTCACTTTAGCAAAGGTGTGTATACACGCTAGTTCTGCATATCAAGACAATGTATATATCTTAAATTTGATTTGCAGATCTGTTTCACCTTGAGAAAATAGCATATGTATACAGGTTGGACACATTGAAGTAGTGTATACCTCATAAAATATGCTTTAGCTACTTCTGTTTGTTGTTGAAGTGTTCTAGGTTTCGGATTGGGTTTTGGTTACTATTACTGTATTCTAGTTACAACATTCAGAGAAGTGATTGATCGATTTAGTTTTGGTTGGTGCAAAGGAGATTGGTTGATGCAGATATATTTGATGTTTGATTGAGGTTATTGATGGATCCAGTCTGAAAATTTATGAAACGTGGTCCTTGGAAGAAAAGAGAAGGATGTAGCCTTCTGTTGGCCAACACCTACGTACTAGTAAACACATCAACTAGTACAAGAGCTAGGGAGTTGTAGCTCCATTCTAGGAGAAGCTGAAGAATGAGAGAAGGTTGTAGCCTACTACAGGTGTAATCCTGTGTACTGGTATAAGACTGCACCAAAACAAAAATTGTAAAAAGAAGTTTCTTATTAAAAGGAGATAGAGACGATTGCAGCTGGTGGTTTTCACCCACATTGGGTTTCCACCTTATATCTTGTGTTCATGTGTGTGATTATCTGTTCTATTTTTACTGCACCTGGTTATTATTTATATTGTTCTGATGCATAGATTAAAGATCAACATATGATGAATTAACTAAGTTATAAGTTTGTAGTGTATACGCTAGTTGCGTTAAATACAGTTGCATATACACGTAAGTTTCATTAAATGAAGTAGCGTATATGAATATGATTATGGAACTAAAATATTATTGACTTGCTAATACTGATTCACCCCCCCCAGTATTATTTCCAACAATATGAGGAGAAAGAATGATTGTGCTTAATATTTGTTGAATGTTCTCAAATTCTTTGCCTAATTGAACGATAATTTTACCCAATGTAGGGAATCCAATAGGAAGAAGGGATTCAATAGACCCCTTTCATGTCTTTAGGGTTTACAGGGTTTGTTGGTTGTTAAATTTTCCCACTTTTTACCCACTGTTTTATCCCTTTCCTATACTCATTTCATGTCCTTGTTGGTCGATTTGTATTCTAAACAACAAAGGTATACCTATTGTCATGTCTTTATGAATTTTTAACTGATGAATCATAATCATAGGGGATTATTGCCTAAACTAACATGCTAACTTAAGTTTCCTTGCAGATTTGAAGGAATGATGATCAAGACCATGATTCAACTTATGATGACTATTGAGCTTGTAGCACTATCTTTGGATATCAGCTGCAATGGTGGTTCAACTTATAGAGCAACATAAGTTCTATATTTATATTCTTCTATATCTTAAGAATTTATATGCATTTGTAGGCAGATAAATGCCAGAATCTTAGGAATTTTCCATTGTAAAATGGAATGTATAAGTAGTATTACAGGGCTAGGAAAGCCACCTCTAAGAGATACAAAATAATTATGATTTGTCATAGGAGACCTTTGTAATGTTATTTTGATTTATAAAATTTATGATCTTTTGAGAATTTTAGAGTCCTTGATCTTGCCACAACCATGATTAGTGAGTTGGGCCCATTCTCCTGACCACGCCTTGTTGGATTAGTTGTGTGCATAGGTTTATTTCTATTGTGTTGTTTACTTTTTGTGCAATGATTTTAGTGTGTTTCTACGAGAATTAAGTTGTTCTTACTCTGATTGTTGTTAAAATTATTACTTGTGTCACACATTGTTATGCTATGATTGAATGTCCAATGCTAGGTAGGGAAATACGTTGCATGATAGGCTTGAAATAACCAGTTGATCTCTAGCTTGACAATTAATGTGGAATTGGGTGAATTCTATAATTCATATCTGAACACCCACATTTTGACATCATTGTTAGCTAGGCTATCGAAGGCACAAAAGTAAGAATAATATTGACCATGGGACCACTCTCCCATCCAGGGGAGGGGAGTTTTCCACCTTTCTCTACATATTGAGCATTAGATTGTTTTGTTTATTTCATAGGAACTGCGCCCTTGTCCCAGGAAGGGAATTTTTTTTCACCTTATTTTAGGTCCTGAGCTTAGATTTTGTGGTTGGTTTGTTTTCCTTTTTTTTACTTCTTTTAGGGGGCACTATCTCATCCTCGGGAGGGAAGCTTTCACCTTGCTACAAGTCCCAAGATTTCAATTTTCTCGAATATTTTCCTTTTATTTTCTGATTGCATGAATAGAGATAAAAATATAAGGGGCAACGGAAGACCCTGAAAAATAGGAAGGGAAGATCTAGGCAGAATTACCTATATCCAAGAAATCATTTCAAACAATGAGTTAGGAGAATAGTCACGAGATACTGTTAGGGTGAGATCTCATACGAGATCTAGAGGGAAATCAATTTCACAGCCAGAACCTCCCCCAATAATAGAAGCACAATTTAGGGAAGAAGAAGTAGCAAGCAAATGATCGGGAGAAATGAACATTGTGAGTTCAGAACAAGAATAAAACTTGAGAAAATTCACTACTCCATTTGATTGAGGAAGTGTTGTTAAACAAACTTAACTGTTGATTATAAAACAAATAGAACCTATTGACATTCCAAGTAAATATTGGAAGATATTCATGGATCCTGTAACTTCTTTTATTTACTTCCCATTGTAGGTATTAGGGGTGATGCACCTATGAAATCTATTACTTTGACAAGATTACCTAACATTCATGGTCTTTCTTCTGAAGATCTGGATACATTCCTGTTTGAATTTGATGTTGTCTGTCGAGGGTATGACTATATTTTTGATGCCCAAAACTTGAAGATATTCTCTGCCACTTTGAAGTGAACAACTTTTAGGTGGTTCATGGGTTTAGGGGGGCAGGGAATATATTACTACATCGGATGATATGAATATGATTTTCTTCAAAAAGTATCAAGACTACTGCAAATCCTGATATGTTAAGGAATAAATATTTAAGATTACACAGAAATAGGATGAGAACATTGAGGACTTTGTGGAACATTTCAAATATAGTTTGCAAAGATCAAGAAATAGTGATCTGGATGAGGACATCCTGAAGATAATTTTTCTCCAGGCACTAAGGCAGGAATCTTTTGAAATTTTTAATGTAGTAGGAAAGGGAGATATATCAAAGCAATAATTCGACACCATATGTGAATTATGCATCAAGTGTTCAGGCAAAGTTGCAAGGCATAGACAGGGGATCTGAACCCTTAAGACATCTACTGGTGTAGTTACAAAAGAAGAAATGGGAAACTTGTTGGACAACTTGAGGATTGATATCTTGAGCACACTATCCTCATAATTGGATGTTTTATAAGTGAAACAGAAGTAGATGGAAATCGAGAAGGCTATGTCCATTTTTTCCCTCAATGCAGGACGAAGCACCCACTGAAGGAATGTCCAGCGAATACTATTGAGACCTATGCAATATGTGAATAAATTCATTCCACTAGTACCTGTCCTTCTCTTCCTGGACTAAAGGAATTTTTTAGGGAGAAAATGAAGAGGTAGATCAATTGTACTTCAAGGGATCAAGGAAACCATGGAAACCATGGCCACATAACATGACTCAAGGTAGGCCTCAATACTCCTGTCATTATTTTAATAATTTGAATTTTGGGCCTCAGTCTGTACCTTTTTCACCTTCATGGCCGCAGTCGTATCAATATTCAATTCCCTGGAAACCATGGTCCCCTCAGTTTGGTCCAACTCCTTCATGGTCTGATAATTGGCATGGACCTCCTCCTCCATGAGGAAAGTTCTCCCAGCCTATTCCACAACAAAAACTATAGCTTCCCTCTAATGCCTCCACTGGTAATCCTCCTCTTCATGCTCAACTTCTTGTTCAATCCAACCCAAATCAAAAAAATAGGGTGGCTCAACATGTTGAGACACTCAACCTTCCTGCATACAGTATTTCCACCATGGAATGTAGTGAATTAAATCTCTGGTTCGGTCAGGTGGTAAATACTTAGACTTCACCAATAATTTTTGAATGTACTAATGATAAAATCTCAGAACCAGAACCTAGGGATTTTTCTAAAACAACTAGGGATGAGTCAATGGAAAGTCTTATGGAAAAACAACCCCCTTCGCAGACAATTGTTACTAGAGGATGTCAGACTAGTCCACCTTATCATGAAAGACTATCCCTGAGAAAATAGATTCCTCGTACTGAATTTGACTTTTTAGGGGAATTGCAAAATTTGTTTTTCAAAATCCTTACTTCAGGCTATGAGGGACATACAAATTTATGCCAAAACGATCGAAGAATATTACTATAAGAAACCTGGAAGAAAATGAAAGGATCCACCCACTGTTCACATTATGGGAAAATTATTAGACATAATGTTGGGAAAGCCCACACTTTTTAAGTACGGTGACACAGGGAACCCAATTATTACAATAAAAATTAATGCTGTTGGTATCCCTCATGTGTTGGTAGACTTGGGGGCAGACATTAATTCCATAACTTCTACAACTGTGATTAGCTTGGGCTTATGAAACCTTAAACCAACTCCCATCGTCGTAGAATTGACAGATCGGTATACTATAAGACTGGTAGGGAAGTTGAATGATATAACCATTTCATTAGACTCATGGAAGTAGCCTGTTAATATTTTTTATTACATACTCAGTCCCCAATGGTGGGCATCCTTTGATTTTAGGAATACCATGTCTTGCAACCATAAACACTTACTTTAGGTTTCAGTTAGGAAATATGGTAATATCCAATGGGGAAGTTACAATGAATCTTATCCTTTATCCTTGTGTAGAACCGAGTTGACTAAATAAATATAGATTTACTTTGATACAAAAAACTCTACCTTTGAAAGGGCCTAAACCTGAAAACCAAAAAATTAGACCAGTTCTTACTATTGGTGAGGCCCTCTATTTTAAGAATGAAACAAAAGATGATTCCATTAGTACCTTTATCAATAGCCCCACCTCCGTTTCTAATTCAACCTGCTAGTTATTAGAATCTGTTATGAGCTGCAATGTTAAGGAAGCCATTGAGCCATAGAATGAAGTTGAAAATGTTCTTGTTATTGTACCTCACAATAGAGTTCCTATGGAGATTGAACCAGTGACGACGTTGAACGTTAATTCTTACCTTTCACCTAACCTGTCTAAACAATTACTAAATGTTCTTCAGTAATAAAACGAATCCTTTGCTTATGAATATACAGATATAAAAGGAAACCCTACTAACTTATGTACTCATCACATATACATTAAACAATAATGTGAAGCTATTAGGCAACCACAAAGAAGAATGAATCCTGCTTTAAAGAATATTCTCAATGATGAATTACAGAAACTATTAGATATGGAATTTATTTACCCAATCTCGGACATTCAATGGGTATCCACACTAGTCATTATTTCAAAGAAGAATGAAAAGTTGTGAATTTGTGTTGATTATTGGTAATTAAATAAATAAACTCAAAAATATCATCTTCCCTTACCCTTTATTGACCAGCTCCTTGCCACATTAGCCAGAAAGAAGTTCTTCTCCTTTCTAGATGGATTTAGTGGATACAATCAAAGCCAAATAGCTCTTGCAGATCAAGATAAACTTACCTTCACATGCCCTTTGGGGGACCTTTGCATATCGATTCCTACCATTCAATCCCTGTAATGTACCCACTACCTCTCAACGGGCAATACCAGGTTTCTTTTACATTTTTTTTTTTTTTTTTTTTTTTTTTTTTTTTTTTTTTATGGTTTTTTTTTTTTGTGTGGAAGAATTGACCCCATATGGGGATTACTTTAACGAAGGTCTGGAAAAAGTAGAGAAATTACTTAAAATATGTATGCAAACAAATGTTTGTCTTAGTACAATGAAATGCCATATGATTCTGAAAGAAGGAATAGTGTTAGGACACCTTCCTTTAGTTGCAGGAATTCGGGCTGAGCTTGCCAAGGTAGAGGTAATATTAAACTTTTCTACACCTAAGACACCAACACAGGTGTGTGGTTTCATCGACTATGTTGGCTATTATAGACACTTTATAGAAAACTTTTCTATGATAGAATTTCCACTTTTTCAATTGTTACCTAAGGATGTAGAGTTTTTGTGGGTAGATTAATGTGAAACAACCTTTGTGAAAATCAAAGAACTAGTTTCCAAAGATCTAATATTATGTGGTCCTAGATGGAAGCTTCCATTTCATATCTCTACAGATGCTTTCAATACAATAGTAGGGGAAGTCTTGGGACAACAGGAGGACAATAAATGGTATGCCATGTATTACATTAGTAAGAATCTGACTCCTACTGGACTGAACTATACAGTAACTAAAAAGTGATTTTGGTTGTTGTTTATGCTATTAATAAGTTTCGGCATTACATTATAGGGTATCCCACTTTCATGCACATTGATCATAGAAATATAAGGTATTTGATGAATAAACTATTAACTCATGGTTGTATTACGAGATGGTTATTATTAACTCAAGAATAGATTATAACAATGTAAATTTTGAAAAGGGAACTCTAGCCGAAAAACCCTAAAAAAAATATCATAAATAGTGTTAGAAATGAAAAGTATGTATACTGAAACTATGGTTTTTTTTTAGGGTAAATTTTGGACATGTTTTAAAAATGGCAGTGAAAACAAAATTTTTTGTGCAAAAAACACCTTGAAAATGAAAAAGTCTTGATACTGGAATGATGATTTTTTTTAAGGTCAATTTTCAACATTTTTAAAATATGCTAGTAAAACCGAATTTTTATGTGCAAAAAATCAATTGCTGATGAGGAAAAAACACATTAATGTTTTTGGTAGAATAACATTTTTCTTTCCTAAGTAAAATTCAACATGTTTCCAACCATAACATTCTAGATATAAAAAAAATTTGGATTTTTTTCAGCCATAAAATTAAAAAACCATGACATTATGAACAAATTACATGACTAAATTAATCAAAATGTCATTATTTGTATATTGAATGAAACATACATTATATCACTAATTTAATGTTGCATTGTAGATATTCTAAACAATAAAAATTATCATAATTAAGACATATAATCCAACAACATAAAAATGACTCATAACCTCTTATTTAACACCATATGGAAATCAAAATTTTTATTTCAAGATACGATGCAATCATCAGTTATATTAATTGTCTTAGAAAATTATTCAAAATAACTCATATTTTCTTGCACACCATCAAAATTCACATCTTCAGATGAATGACTGGATGTTGATGAAGATGTTCCATATTCTTCTCTTTCATCAACTAGTACCCAATTTGAGTCGACATGCATGCCCACCATTTCAGGATTCAAAATTGTTCTAGATCTACGACTGGCATTAGTAGACTCCCATCTCAACACTATTCCTTATGGTAACAACCTTTTTAAAATCTCTATTGTCTTGAAGCGAAGAGTTACGCTCTTTGTTAAATTGAAGTCATAAACAAGTATGTCAACATACTACAATTTTAAGATATTTGTGTGCCGACGATTTATATTTTTACCCTTCGCTTTTCTGTTTCCAACATTTTTTATCAACTACCATCTCTGGATTATACACACCATTCATTGTGTCTATAGTTGTGGCATACCAATGTACTTCAACACCTTTAACATCCTCATTTTCTGTAAAGACATTTATAACCTTAGCAACCAAGAATGGATAGCCATTGGGATATCCATCTGCTAGCACTATGATCATGAAACCCTCCTTAATATGTCGTACTAAACCCCTATAAATGTATTCCATGGCTTCATGTTGTGCATGAGATCTTCTGGAACCAATATACATCTCTCTTTCCTTTGCCTATGAAGAATTAATAATACCTTGATATTGTTGTTGTTCAACAATTTTTATTTCCTCGTGTTCATTTGACACATTTTGTGCTCAAATAAATATATTTTTCAAAGGTATATCTTCTTCTTCTTTTTTCCGTTGAAATGATATCACTTTGATTATTGAAAAATGACTCCCACCAAATTGATTCACCAATGTCAAAGTACTCATATGTATATCTAATACATTTTTTAATTTCTTCTAGGCAATCAGAATAATTTACATCTCTATTCTGTCTTCGTGCATTATGAACTTCACCAAATGATTGTAATAATAATTATTTTCTTCATGCAAATATTCGATGATATAGAATGAACTTAAAAAACTGCAAACCTGATGACAGTGCCCATTCTGCAGTAGTTGGACACTGTTATGAAACTATCTCACAAAAAGATAGAAAAGAGAGATAAACATCTTAGAATTCAGCCTCTTCGAGGCGGAAACCTCCTTTACATTACACAAATGAACAATTCTTGGATGATACAAATGACAAGACCTCCTTTCTATATATAGGATTCTAAGGGGTCATAATATAATCAGAGTGCTAGCAGATGGATATCCCAATGGCTATCCATTCTTGGTTGCTAAGGTTATAAATGTCTTTACAGAAAATGAGGATGT
>Ga0115851_101368_pt1 | contig 12799 bp, 10 predicted proteins | sample InSIn2gowninarea_FD_83865 | JGI IMG/M metagenome (GOLD analysis project Ga0115851, IMG submission 83865)
GAACATGACACCAATATTCATTATTTTCATCAATAGAATTACATCCCTACAAGAAAATACAATGGAGTTGCAAAAATACAAGCTCTTACCACAATAACACTAATCAAAATCTTCCCCTGGAGGAAAATTCAACTTGGTACTTATACAAAATTATTAGAAATCATTCCCCATGAATGGAGGAAGCTTTCCCTGCCAAAATCCCTTGATTAGTGGATCTAGTCCCCAATACTAGGAATTTGCATTAAAAGGCAGGGAACACATTCTTAGATTTTCTCAATCATTCCCTAGAGGAAAATTTGACTTGGTACTTATAGAAAATGATTAAGAATCATTCCCCATGGATGGAGGAACAAGTCCCTAAATTATCTCCTCTTCCAACTCTTCATAATCTGCCCAATATTCTCATAATATTCCACAAAAAATAAATAATATTAGGCACAAATATTCAGTTATTCATAAACCTTCCCAATGAATATATTAAAGTTAAAAATAAATTATCTAATCCAAAAATAGAGGTTTAATGTGTTGAAGGATGGCCATAGGCCTTAATTTATGTTTTAAATTAGAGGCATTAGCCTTAATTTATGTTTAATTTAGAGGCCCATCATACCCCCTTGTTGAAAGGGTTGCTCATCCTCTAAGAAACTTAGTGACCTAATTATGCCTCATCCATGGCCCTGGTGGCCTCTCTATTGTGCATTAAGAATCTTGGTTGTAAGCTCTACAAGCACAAGCCAAAAAACATATTTGTGCAAAGAAAAATTCTTATTTCTTGAGACCATTAGTTTGCCTTCTTCCCCTTATTCAAGATGGTACTTCATTGTTTTTTCAATTTGGAAAGGTCTTCCACACCCTTATCAACATTTTGCTACCTTGTTCCACCATTTATTTGCCTTAGGATTTCCACCTATAGGATTTATGGGTCACTATAATTCCTACAAGATCATCGTGTAGAAAACACAATCCCTTTGTAAACTGAAGTAAAGGAGTGGAAAAAATGACATAAATGGTGAATGAATGAATGGTAATGAGTGGTAAAATAAAATTGTGAGTGACCGGGGTCTCTTTGTGATCCTCCTTTGCTCTTTAACCATCCTTCTTACTGACCTGCAAACGGAAATTTCATGAAAATGGAGAGGATGCTCTCTTTGTTTTCTTTTTTTCAAGAATGAAATGGGATGGATGAATGATGAATAGATAGTGAATATGAAGTGGATGGAGGTCTTGGACTAGTTTGGTGACCTTGGCCTCTGCAAAAATTTCTTCTTTTAGCTACTGTACTCATTCCTTGAAATGATCACCCTTCATAATTTGACTCTTCAACATTGCATCAGTGGAGTGAGTTGCGATTACCTAGCTAAAGGTGTCTGAGACTGCTAACCAATCCTTAGCTTATAAAACCTCATCTCTCATGAATTGACAACATATTTCTAACTATAATATGCTCAAGAGAAGAGGTCAAGAATATTGCATACCTGTACCTACCTGATGGTTGTTGGAGAAACATGCATCCTGCTGCTGAGTTGATGTTAAGGTGTAGGTGTTGGATGGTGATGTTGATGATCCTGATGATGCTGCTAAGCTTTGGAGGAGCTTCTTTGACCTCTAGATCTCATTAAAACTGTACACTGCCAATCCTATAGGTGTTGTTCTGTATTGTGTAGGTTTACATGACAATGACTTGTTTTGTCCATATCTCCCAAACAATAGACTAAATTGAGCTGAAACATTTTGAGAATGTTGCCATCATCATTATGCACCTCCCCATAGAAAAATTTTGGTAAATGGGTGCATGGATCTCAAGAAGAACTAGAAATGGCTGAAGGTGATGAAGGTCAATTTCTTGGAAACCGTGCACTAGAATTTTATGACATTTCTTGGCCATATTACCATCACCCATATGCATCTCTCCATGAAACAAATTTTTAAATGGACACACGGATATTGAGAAAATGCAAACATGGCTCAAGGTGATGGAGGTCAATTTCTTGGAAACCATGCACTAGAATTTGTTGAAACTACATGAGCATGTTACCATCATCCATATGCATCTCCCCATGAACATCTTGGCAAATGGATGCATGTTTTTCAAGTTATGGTAAAAACAAATTTCTGCTCTATATATTTTTATATCCTGTAGTAAAATAGAGCATCCTGTAGTTTTCTAGGACAGCAAGCAAACTGAATGGTAGAAGCTTTAGAATGATGGGTGGGTGGTGAAAGTAGATGAGGGTGATCGATTGGCATGACCTTGGCCTTGTTGGAGCATTTGAGAGAAGGAGGAGAAAGTCAAAATTTGATTTATTTTCACTAGGCTTAACCAATTTTCCTTTTGGTACCAACTTGTTCTTGTTGCTTGCAGATGTTTGAGAGTACATGCATTTATCAAAGAGATGCATGGAGTAAGGATTTATTTTATTTTTTTCTCTTTTTTCTTCTAGGCCTACTAGCCACCTCAATGAGGTTTTCAACTAGTAGGTCTACTTAGGCACCTCAAAGGAGGTTTTCACCTAGGATATTTTCTTTTTTCTCTTTTCTCTTTTTTCCCACCCATTGACCAACTCATGGAGGTTTTCAATCAATGAGCCAATCTCAAGTGCCTCAAAGGATCTTTTTACCTGAGATTTTTATTTTTTTCTCTTATTTTTCAATATATATATATATATATATATATATATATATATATATATATATATATATATATGTATGTATGTATGTATGTATGTATGTATGTATGTATGTATGTATGTATGTTATTTTTTTTCTACCCTACCCTACTTGAAAAAGAAAATCACTTTCAAGTATAAGAATACTTTAAATAGAGCCATGTGCACATCAAGATGACAAAAAAACTGATTTGTAGGCTTGAGATGTATGCTTTGACATTTACCTGAATTGGAGAGATCAAATGATTTGACTTTGATGATATCAGGCACAATTGAAGAAAAGGGTATTGTTGCAACTTAATGATTGTCTGGAACCATATTTCAATATAGTTGTGATGCCCCTGGTCCACTTGCTGATTGGGATCATTCTTCATGTCTTCTTCTACCATGACCTTCAAATCTTCCTATTTTTGGTGATTGTTCTCTTGAATACATAGAGGATTTGATGGTAGCCATGGGGGAGTTCTCTAGATCTCTGATTTTGACGTCTGCTCTTCATCAATTGCAACCCATGGTTCTATGGTCTTCTTATTTAAATCTTCTTGTTTTGGATGTGGTCCTTCAATGATATCAAGATGATCTCTTTTTTGCAATACTCTTCCTGAGCTATGGTGAATACCATTGATCTCAAGAGGAGATGTTTGGAAGTGTTGTACCTCAACATTGTAAGTGGGCTGAGCTACTTCAATATGTGGGCTTGGGAATGGTGGTATAGGTAGTTGAATGGGAGTGTATATTTGAGATAGATGTGGATGGGGTTGTGGTTGTAATGGAGGTGAATGGTAAGGATAACATGGATTTTGGTATGAACGATATTGAGGATATTGTGGATGGCTCCCATAAGTTCCTTTCTAACCTTATTGCCAAGATTGGTTTTGGGGTTGAGATAGCCAATGTTGCCTAGGAAAAGGTGTGTTCCAATTACTTTGAGGTGGATGTGCATAAGCTTGAAATTGTGAATTAGGCTCTTGCATCATATCAGGCTAAATAGGCTATCATGGTCCTCTTGGAGCTACATAACATTGTTGCATTGGCAATTGACTTGCTTCGTTATCCTCCCAGTGAACTTCCTTCAACCTTGGTAATGAGGAGCGACATTTAACATCATGTGATTCTGCATGGACAACACAAACATCTTCTTTTTTCTCATTTTGTATTCTTAACATTTCTACTTGTTTGGTTAGATTGCTAAGAATTTCTATTTTAAAATCATCAAACAAATTTCCAAGTTTAGCTTGACTTACAGATCTTGATGTTGATTTACCTACTCTTGCTTTTCTTCTTCAAATGTGTTTGCATGTTTCACAAATTTCCTCAAAAGATAATTGATATACTTCACCTCTACTCATGAAGTTAAGGGGATCAATCCACTCATCCCTAATTGTTCTAAGTAAGAGAGTTTTTAGTGTGTCGGATCCTAAATGATGTAGTTTTTCCTTCTTAACATTATACATGAACCTCTCTATTAGATCCTCTAGACTCTCATCTTCTGTTTGATTCATTCTTAAAATTTCTTCTTTAAGATCATGATCTTTATATTTTTCTAGGAATATCTTTTTCATATCATTCCACGATCTTATTGAATTAGTCCCTAAACTCATGAACCATTTAAGAGCTCTATCCTTCAATATTGCCGAAAATAATCTGAATTTTTGAGTTTTTAATAAGTAACCATAAGATCTACAAACAATCTCAAATTCAAAGAGAAAGTTTTCCAGATCCTTTCACCTTAGACCATGAAATTTTGGAAGAAAAGATGGAGGGATGTTCTTCATGTGCACATTGATATCAGTATCTTGAATGGGAAATCCAAGAGGATCTTCCTCATTATCATCATCTCCATCCATTTCTTCTACATTCTTTGCCATGTTCTTCTTCTACCTGCAAAAGTGAATGGTGATGTGGCTCTTACTACACCACATGATCAAATGGGGGGCTGGGTTGGTGTTGGAGAATTTTGTTTTTGTTTTTATGATTGAATGAAAACTATAATGCAATGCAATTTTCTACTTTTGATATTAAACATGCCTAATGCAAATACTTTTTGTTTTTGCAAAAAATAAAAAGAAATGAATCAACTAGGGAAGAAAACAACGCATACTTTGACACCTCCCCAGCAATGGTGCCAAAAAGTGATGAGCCTCGGTATTGCAACAAGAATGTTGCAACACCCGGGCTACCAATTTTAATTATCAACCCAGGGTTTGTAACAAACTTAAGGGGTGTCAGCACTATACGTGCACATACAATATGTCCGTCCTTTTCTATCATGATGTAATGGAGTGCATGTACTAAAGTCAAATCCTAAACTAATTGCAGAAAATGAAATGTTCAAAATGGAACCTTAACCTATTGCAAGAAAGAAAGTTCAAGGAAAGAGACAGAAATTAAATGGTAAATCACAACATTTCCTAATTAACTACTAAGAAACTATTCTTTGCAATAATGCTAAATTATCATTAACCAAATGCTACTATCTAAGCATGGACTGAAACAAATCTATTTTTGTCTTTTGATGCAAAATCAAGTATGCAAACTAATTTCTTTTGGTGATGTGGAAGGTAAATTAAGGATGTTGGAGGTTGGATGGAAGGGTTAGGATATGGTTGGATGGTGTGGGAGACCCTTGGGAGGATTTTGGTGAGTTCCTAGAGGTTTTCCATCATTTCGGCCTTAAAACAAGCCATTTTAGGAAAACCTACAGGATGTACTAGAAACCTACAAGATGATCCTTTAGGAATTAGAAAATTCCTAGGATCACTCAAAACTCAAAACCAAAGTTGGGAGATGGATGGATTTGCTCAAAAATCTTGGATAAGTTTCCTTGTGAAATGATGAAATTGGTGAGGGATTAATGACCAATAAAATCAAGTCCAAATTGGATGGTATTAAATATAATGTCTTAGGTCCTATTCCAATTGGAATCACTAAAAATACCTATGTTAACCCATGCAAAAAAAAAAACATTACTAGTCGAAAATCTAGAAATTCGAGAACTAGTGAGCTAGTAAATCTTAAAAATGCCTAAACAAATCAAGTGCAAATGCAATGGGGTAATTTTTTTTATGAACAAGAATTTTTTTGTGATATAATGCAAGTGGAATTAAGTTGATTGAAGCTTGTTAGGATGCTCTAAAAAATAGCAGAAACTTAATGTTCTTTGTTGAAAAGGAGGTGCAAGAATCTAGATTTGGGAATAAGAAGACTAATCCAAGAAACTCAATGATTATTATGAACTTCCAAATCTTTTCCAAGGATGAAATAATGCTTGTGATCCTACAAAATAATATACATCAACCATTTAACTCCATCCCACAACAAGAAATCATTAATACTAAATGTAGAAATAGAAAGAAATAAAAACTAGAGATGCATGTGAATAAGCAATGAAAAGAAGGAAAGAAAATTATATAAAAGGGCTCTGAGGTTCTAGGATGGCAAAGCCCAAAGAAAATTAGAGACCTATGGAGGATGACAAGCTTTAGAAGCTGAACATGACACCAATCTTCATTATTTTCATCAATATAATTACATCCCTGCAAAAAAATACAATGGAGCTACAAAAATACAAGCTCTCTCCATAATAACACTAATCAAAATCTCCCCCTTGAGAAAAATTTGACTTGGTACTTATGCAAAATTATTAGCAATCATTCCCCGTGATGGAGGAAGCTTTCCCCACCAAAATCCCTTGATTAATGGATCTAGTCCCCAATACTAGGAATTCGCATTAAATGGCAAGGAACACATTCCTAGATTTTCTCAATCATTCCCTAGAGGAAAATTTGACTTGGTACTTATAAAAAATGATTAAGAATCATTCCCCATGGATGGAGGAAGCTTTCCCCACCGAAAGCCCTTGATTAGTGGAACTTCTCCCTTGATTGGTGGATCTGCTCCCTTGATTAGTGGAACACATTCCTAGATTTTCTCAACTGTTGGAGTTCCACAATTTGTCCCATAATTCCATAATATATTGTTGACTTATTATTTATTATTTATCCTCCAGTAGTAGGGAACATGTCCCTAAATTAACTCCTCCTCCAACTCTTCATAATCTGCCCAATATTCTCATAATATTCCACAAAAAATAAATAATATTAGGCACAAATATTCAATTATTCATAAACCTTAATAATGAATATATTAAAGTTAAAAATAAATTATCTAATGCAAAAAGAGAGGTTTAATGTGTTGAAGGATGGTCATAGGCCTTAATTTATGTTTTAAATTAGAGGCATTAGCCTTCATTTATGTCTAATTTATAGGCCCATCACTTTGGTCTATTGAAGATGTCCTAAATGATGATCAATTCAAGTTATTTCATCTCCCTTTCATGGATAGGCTTGGCTTTTAGGCTTAATCGATCCTCCCCTCTTTTGTTTTTTTCTTTTATCTTCATATGCTACAAGTTGTTATCAATTGTCATGACAATGATGATGAAGATTTTTAGGTTGTATGCTATGATTTTTTATTAGAATGATCATGAGGTATGAACTTTGTTTCATTTTAATGGTTTTTTTGTGTGATCCCCTATGGTTAACTTATGTAAATTTTGTTTATTTTCTAATGGGAGATCAGGATATCTTTTAGTGGCCACTATTTGGACCTGGGTAGATCCAATTTGAATACACTCTTAATGTGTATCTACAAAATGTAATTTTTTCATCTATATAAATAAAGTTTTGGCCTTTCCTCGAAAAAATAAAATAAAAAATAAATATATGTGTGTGTGTGTTAGACAATTGTCCTAATGCTACTATTACTACTTTTGTGATCAGTGTGAGTTTGTGAAAGTTTGGCAAGTAGATCATATCCAAAGTAGTGGGAACTTTGTGTATCTTAGTTGGCTGTCTTCATTCTTTGTTATATATTATCTTTATATAAACCTATTGCATATTAGGGGTGCCTATATTAGTGTTAATTTTCTTCATACTACTTAGGGGAAATTCATTGTTTTCTCCAAAGAATTCCCTTGGACATACTAGGCCCACTGATTATGAAAATTTCCCCATTTTGCATGGCTCATCTAAGTGAAGGATAAAACATGATACCACTACAATTATTTGAACACATTTAGGTGATTCTACATCAGGCTATAGGGTCATCTAGTGACTCCCTTGAATATACATGTTGAAAAATTCTCAATCATCTTCTTGGGAAGAAGCCTATTTATCCATCCATAAAGTAACAAAATATGTCAACAATTTAATATGGGTACTCTAGTGTGTTCCTGTAAACCTCTCAAAGACATAAAATATTAAGGGCTACTTTTCCATTACCAACTAGAATCAAAATGAAAAATTAAGGAAGTGTTGAAATTTTCAAACTTTGGGTTGTAGGACATAGATAAACATGGGGTTGAACTCACTATTGAAGAGGAAGAGGAGAAGTAGAAAGAAGGAAAAATTGAGAAAAAAATGAAGCCCTAGTTGCGATGGTTATATTAATTATCCTTCAAAAAGCAATATAACACACCATTATATTCAAAGACACAAAGTAGTCGAGCACTACTCCACCAATTTTGAAACACACCATTATAGAAAGTAGTGATAATGACTTTCACAAGGATGGGAGATTAAGAAAGTATCAGAGGAAAAAATGGAACACATTAAAGCATGAGAGAAAAAATAATATGAAGAGATGAATGATTTGATATACTTTGATTCACTATGATTACACCCTAGCCACATGATTAAGTAAGTGATTTGACACTAACACGTTCTCAAGATGGCTAGAGTCGATGCTAGGGAAAAGCTACATAAATCTTCGACAATGTATACAACTACATAGAATATAGAGGAACCAATAGATACATAGAGCCAAGTGGGTGCCATAATGAAAACATTCGGCCCAATCATGAGATATAATCCATTGGTCCCTTTACATTATATTCCTTTTAAACCTTTACATGTCTGACCCATGGCTGCCAGGGAGATTATCAAAAGAAATTAGAAATTGGGAATGGAATTGTATATTGAACTAATTAAATGGGAAACAAAATAGGATGCCTTACATCTAACTATTTTGACTCTTAGAATCACCTAACTGAGGCAATATGGAAAATGTGTAGCTGTGACACACTAATGTGGATATGAAAAACTAGATATTTCCATGACATGCATACTTTGAAGACCTAAAGTGGTAGAATTATCTCAAAAAAATGTGTTCACCACTTCTCTTGATCACTTGCATGCCTCTTACTCACTAGTGACTACTTAAGTTTCTAGGTTGTAGGATAAATTGATAATAAACAAGGTTCAAAGAAATACACGAACACATAGTTTATTGGCTTGAATTTTCCACCTACTATTAAAGTGGAGTGATCTTGAAGGAATTTCCAAGCTACCATTTCTTTGGATGAGGAATTCTATCAGGCTACAAGAGAGTGTTTAATTGCTATGAAAGTTAGGCAAAAATAGCTAAAACATTTGTTGGATAGAAAATTTCAATTTCCATAAGAGGTTGATGATCAAGTGGATGTTAACTTAGCATAATCCATTAGATTGGAATATTTATAAGTTGATATATACTTATACCAATGTTATCAAGGGACAATTATACTAGTTGAGGCCCATTGCATAGGCATGTTTTAAAGAATTATGGCAGCTAGATTAGTATGTAGATAAATAATGGGGATGATTGGCACAGAATAAATCTACACATATGAATCCATAGCATGCCTTTAACTATCACTGAGTGATCAAAGCTTCTTCTTGGACATGAAAAACCCAACTATAGTGGCTAGACTTTGTTTGAATTTAGGTTATTACTAAAGTGTTGGAACTTACCCCTTATGATCTAGGAGGATCTTGTCAGAATAGTTGCACAGGTTTAGTTTTGTCATCAGCATTCAGTCTGGTGTCATCAGCTTTGAGTGATGTTTATGGTTCAGATTGTCTGGTGATGTATATGGTTTCATGGTGATATGGTTTGATACCTGGTTGATGACTTTTGATTGCCATCTGCTTCGTAGGTTTGGTTGTCGACATGGGTTTGTCATCGTATGATGTTGACAATGTCACTTGGTGACGAAGAGGTGTACATGGGTTTTTGTATCTAAACCAAAGATATGTTTTAACCTAAGTACTAGTTCTAAAAATGAACCTAAGTCCTAAAAACCTAATACATTAACCTATCAAAATTCATGTATTAAAATATCCTTTACGTAAAACCTAAAGAATTAAATCCTAAGTTACAAGCCCTCTTGGGCCATTACATAACATTACAAACAAAACCATATTAAAAACATTACATAAACCACAACTCCTAACCACTTACCAAACTGTGTCAAAACCTTAGCCTCATTCACATGTGAGCAGATAAGGGGATAAGCCATTGGGGTTACCGTGGTAGAGACTAACCACAGTGGGATTGTATAACCATCGGGGTTATAACACATGTGACTAGATACAATGTTAACTATTGGGAGTTACAGCTTAAAATAACTATCGTTTGCTAGCTACATCAGAACTGCCTCCAGCATGTGATCACATAAACCATCACTACATCGGAAAAGGTTGACAACTCACTATAACTGCTAGAGGTAGTTGTCACATGTAGAGTCAACAAGCAGTTCTGAAACCGCTAGAACAAACCTGCAACCATGTCCATTTGTGGTTAGATTGTAGCCTATTCACATGGGCGGTCAACCAACCCTATGCCATTAGTTAAGCCACCAGCGGATATGTTTATTATATGGTTTATTTTGGGTTTTTTGTTGGAGTTTTGGATATTTAATTTAAACTACCATGTACGTTTATCCTAAGGTGTCAAATAATGATAAGATCGAGGGAAAAAAACCCTAATTCCAAGCTTATGCATCCCTAAACTTAGCCTAAGGAGTTAGAATGCATCTAGAGGGCTATAAAACTAGTTTTTCTTATTGAAGAGAGGGAGGAATGATTTTTAGTTTTATGTGCGGATTCTGGAGGATATATGTTGTTTTATTTTCAATGTAACAGGAGCATCCAGAGTCAGAATTAGGAATCGTGATAGGCATTGGAAAGCTGGTTCAGAGAGATTTCTTATGATAGTGACCAAAAGTGTCTACATGCACATTATGTTTGGTCAATTTTTTGTGTAATCGACCTCCTCAAATTCAATCCTAATAAAAGCAGTAGCCTGTATTGAAAGCGAACTCGGAGACGTAGTCCAGTAGGGTTAAACTCTGTAATCAATCTTATTGTCTAGTATCACTATGTATTTTTTGTTTTCAATTCTTTTTTGCATCTTTCTTATCTTTATCACTTGTTGTAATTTCTTTCTTCTCAAGCAATTCTCACGGTTTCAGCACTTTAAGTTATCATTCATTTCACTGTTGGCATAATCAATTCTACTTCAGTTTTAACATATGATCATTTCAGATCATATAATTTGGTATCAAAGCAGGATGCATTTGTAGAATTTTTTAGTGAATGTTAACTAGGCCGAAGTCGCAATGTGGATAAGGAATACTCGAGGAGATTGATCCAGAGATTGGAAAGCGAAGAGTCATTCATAAGTCGACCATGATAGGATCTGATGCAGGTGAAATTCCAGAAACTAAGATCAGTGATGAACAATTTTAGCAAGAATTCTTGAATATGCATCAGATTTTGGGAGAAATTTACGAAGATAAGAAGGCGAGAGATGGAGCTTATTCTTCAAAGACATCGAAGAAGGACAAAGGTAAAGGAAAGGCTGATAAACCTCCTGTAGAAATTTCTCTATAGATCAGCTAGCTTTGACACCATGTAGAAAGTCTGCAAATTTTCCACAAATCTACCTCTAAGATCTATGTAGAAAACCTAAGTGTAGATTAACTCGATAATGCAATATACCAAAGCAAAAGTACTATAATCTACTTCTACTATCAAACTTGCGGAAGCTTAAAGATAGAGCAGAAATCAAGCTGAACACATATAATGAGAAGAAGAAGAATCAATGCACATGAAACATAGAAAATACTCAGGGGAAAGCCTCAGCTAAAAACCGCACTATCTATATTATCATACAAGGTGGAAATACATCAAAATTATACAAAGGCTTAGCTCTCATAGCTAGCCAACTCTCAGCAAAATCCTCCTAGATGCTCACATGCAAACCTGGCTTCTCACAAGCCTTCTTCTCTGCCCTCCAAGATCCTATTTCCTTGTGTAGTTACCTCTAGGATGATCTCCTTCGCCCAGTGTAACACATTGTGAGAACTATGCAATCCTCAAAAGAACCTTTTCCTTGATTGCATGCATGAGTTTCCTTTATAGGGAAACACATGCAACTGATAGTACACTGTCCTTGACATTTAGCTCAATTGGGCCTTTCTCAAAATAAATATGCATGATTTTCTTATGAGGGAATCTTCAGTTATCTAGAGTACACTGGTTGAGTGCATGTATGCATCAACTAACTGATAACTCACAATTAGTTCCTCAAATAGTTTGGAACTAATTTAACTAGACTTAACTCAGTAAAGTGAGTTAACTAATTACAACTCAAATATATCTCAATCTTATCTCCTTAATTGAGGGATAATCTCCTTAATTTAAGGGATAACTGTTGCATGACTCTAGAAATTCTTCTAACTTGAATTTCTGCAACTAATTAATCGCTAATTAATTATTTCTAAGTAGCTGGTGAGACTAAATTCGAATTTTAATTCAAGGACAAATTAAAATTGGAATATTCTGGATTCTATTTTTATCATTTCTTGGTGCTATTTTCAACATTCCCTCTCAACAAGAAAGAAATTCAACTCGATCCCAATCTTGAACCTTTGGAATGTTCTACATGCAACACTTCTCTCTAGTGTTGTTGCTCCAGCAACTCTAGAAACAAAAAGACATCCAACCTGAATCAGTATGATGCATCTGTCATCAAAGTCTCTGACTCTTATTGTCTCTGTCAACTAAAAACTCTGTGCTTTTGCTTACTCAACCTTTCTGCATTGTTGTCAATCCTTCTCTATGCTCTTCAGTATCTGATTGCTCTAGCCTTTATCACTTTGATCTCTAACTACATCAATCCCACTAATTCCTCCCGCTGCATCCATGCTGCTACTGGTCCTTTCTCCCAACACTGCATCCGCATTGCACCTCCTTTCATCATGTCACATCGTGCTTCCCACTACTGCACTACAACTCAGTTACTAAGAA